>Ga0210059_1016789_pt1 | contig 10529 bp, 6 predicted proteins | sample Ectturendosymbi2_FD_188042 | JGI IMG/M metagenome (GOLD analysis project Ga0210059, IMG submission 188042) | Ecteinascidia turbinata endosymbiont from Florida, USA - Sample 2 (SPAdes) (version 2) | ecosystem: Host-associated > Tunicates > Ascidians > Unclassified | place: Key West, Florida... | reverse complement strand
CTCCATAACGTGACATTTAGTTGATTGCTCATTCACTATTACAGTACATTCGCTGTAGGTTGTAACTTGGATCTCAAACAATGCCTTCTGCTATACACTGAAGTGGAGATTGCATTTGGTTTGAATATATCAATAAGACCTTAAGGAACTTGTAAAATTAATGCAAATTTACAAAGGAGAAGCGCAGTTGACTATAACATTGTGAAGTTTTTGGCAAAGGCACTGAAAACTTAGCACATAATTGAATGAAACCATGCGCACAATTTGGTGGGAGACACGGGAGACGTGTCCCCTCACTGTTTTAGACCGCGGGGGCATAGTATGCCATGTCCCCCCACTTTTTTCTCTTAGGGTTTGTATTTGGAGAGGTTTGAAAACTAAATGTGACGTTTGTCACGTTTTGTGTGAAGCGTTTTTCATGTTAAATGTTACACATAGCCGTTGAAACAGAGTTTGGCGTGGTATCACTCAGTCCCATCGCCACGGAGGGCTTTGGTGGGTTTAGCCCCCCCACACGAACATAATGCCGCCCAAGCGAAGACTTCCTGGCGACGGTTCTGGTATCACTGATTCTGATATATTTACAAATTTTTACTTCAAAAATGATTTTTAGCATTTTGCAAGTTTCTAGAGGCCGCAAAAGATTGTTAACTGCCTCTTTCCGACATTTATCCAATGTGGTTTACTGTGAGCAAGGTCACTGTCTTGAAACAGTGAAGTTTAACGGCTTTAAATGTCACGTATTGACAACCAACGTTACAGTTAAGCCAGTTAGCCTCCCCTTGTTACGGACCTGGTCACCAGATGATTAGGCCTGCAGACATCACATTGCAGGCTAGACTGGTATATGGATATGTATTCAGAAAGAGTTCTGATTCGTTTACTTTTGGATAACTTGAAGTCTTCTCTAGTTGGCTGGATAATTCTGCTTAGGAGTTTTTAATGTTGAGAAAGGCTAGTAGACAAACGATGTTTGGACAATCGAATGGGTACCCAACAGCATGCACGGGCCGACAAGGGGATATTGAAAGGATACATCATCCACCCACCAGCAGTGAAAATAAATTGTAAATCATTTTGTGAAGTAGCCTACGCTAATTTAGGCCAAACATTTTTTGCTACTGTAAGAGGATATCAATGGAGATTTGGCTAGGGGTGGGGCTGCATGCATGATGTCCAGTAGCTAAAGATTTGTAGCATTTTTAAAGAGTGCAAATGCGCAAGAAAAATATTTAGCTACCATACCTTGCAATATAGACATCGTACCTTGCAATTTATCGTCTTTTTAACGTTAAGCAACTTAAGCAAGACATCAAATCGCGCTGTAAATCACATTTCTGATAAAATGCATGAAAATCGATGTGTTCCACTCAAGAGTGATATGCACGTGCGACCAATGCAATTCACCGTTTTGTGCACTCCAGCTGACAGCTCTGATAAAACCCAATTGATGTGTTCTACTATATAGCTGTGCTTGTTTGTACCATAGTCTGATAGTAGTGCAACCAACCTGAACTACAGTACCATGCCGAAAAAAAAATTAAGTTTATTCATTTCTAATTCATTTGTATGGACAAAGAGTGATTAGTAGGGCAACCATTTTTTTGACCTAAAACCTTAAAATTTTGACTTAATAATTTGCAAATTTTGACTTTATTTTGACCTATAAATTTTCTGCGTTTGCAACCGCAAAATACTTCAGCCTTAGGTGTTGAGGTTACCCAGAAGCATATTCATGCACTCTATGTTTCGAAATTTTTAAATATCTGCATGTTTTGCTTTAGGGATGATGTATTGATAAGTACATGAATAACTACAGTAGAGTCAAACCTGAGAACATCATAAAGTTGAAATGTTATATGCATAATGGATTGAGCATTTATCAAACCAAGCAGCCTACTGCATGACCATGTTTCTTGCCTTACTATGCACGCCTATCCTACATATTCAATCGTCCAGTAGCAGGCGAAACAACATTATTACGCCAGAAGTCGCAACAAACCCACTATTACTACAGAATTACAAATAAACTTGCTGAAGCATATCAGAATCTGCTGTTGTAGTTTCAATAAAGTATCGATGAAGAGAAAAAAATGTGCTGCAAGAAAATTTTGACCTAACGATAAATTTTGACCTGATGACAAATTTTGAGACTTTTTTTACCTAAAAACTTAGGATTCCTTCATGGTATGAGCGTGAAATTTGGTTTGTGGACGTTTCATGAACTTTCAAAACGGCAGAATAATGTTGACTTTATTGAATTTTGGTTGCCCTAGTGATTAGTGTTGCTTTGAAACAGGGATGTGGAAGCGGCTATTTCGTCAATCACTTCCTCTTCCACACCTATCGCTTCCTCTTCCAACAGAGCCCGGACTCTACCAGAGCCTGGACTCTAACAGAGCCTGGACTCTATCTCATCTATGAACTTGCTGACAAGCATGACTATCAAAACCAGCAGCTTATCATTTACAAGGGCACATCACTAGGTAAAATGATCGCATAAGTTAGTATCTGTCAGCGCAGTACTGCTACACTGCTCTTACAAAAAAGACAACCTAGAAAACTGTCTTCAACACATATCATTACAAACAGCATTTACAACAACCTGACCTTAGCCCAGTGGTTCGTAACCTTTCTACCCACTCGTACCCCCTGAGCTTTCGTTAAATTTTTTCGTACCCCTTGTCTGAAATCAAATAGTAATTGATACTAACATAATTTCATTGCAACAATATAACAATACAATAAATTTACAGTAAAGTGCACCACCAATCAAACATGGCTCTTTTGTTGTTTTTACAATGATCATGCTGCAGTGAGGCTCTTTGTTTGAGGTCGCCACTCACATGTCTTCATCGGGCTCTGAAAGATTCCTGGCCTTACTCTTGAGGTGTAAGAGAGTTGAGAAACTGCTTTAACAGAAGTTATTTGTTGCAAATGGCACAAGCACTTTCAAAGCTACCTTTGCTAACTCAAAGCATGCATGCGTTGAGTTGCATGCACCAGAAAGTGTCTAACTGCATTAAATGGAAATCCATTTTAATTTTTCTACTGGCTTTCATTTGAACTGGATCTTCCATCATTCCACCACTGTCATCCGTAGAATTTAGGTTAAAAATATATGGGTCTTGCATCCAACCGTGTGTAACAGAAACCCTGGCTGAAAGTATCTGTGGAAGGACTGCCGTATAACACCTCCAAATGCTTTTATATTTTAATGACAATGGTTTAGGATATTTTCTCATTGAAAGCTACAAGTTGTAGAAAATTAGCATAGTTGCCTGAGCAAATGAGGCAAATACAGCTTGAAAGTTTATTAGTGAAGGCAGTGATCTTTTCCCTAGCTTTGATCATGTTCATTGCCGTTCCCTGGATGGAGGTGTCAAGTCGTTGAGGTGGCTGAATATATCTGAAAGGTAGCCTACGCGAGAGACATAATGAACTCATTTTCAAGGTGCTATGCCACTACCTCCGTGTCTCAGAAACTGCTCGATTTCGTTGCGCAGCTCACCAACACGAATAAGCACTCGAACACAGGATAGCAACGGCACTTTCGTGTAGTAAAGAAGAAGATTGTGTTGAGCTTAAACCTCGTTACAAAAACCTCTGAACAGACCGTGATTCAACGTTTGGCCTCTGACAAAGTTTACTGCACCCACAACAATCGGCAACACATCTTTAAAATTTTAAGGGCGTGTATGCCTAAAATTGTTGGTGCTTCGTACCCCCTGTTTCGGTGTTTGGTACCCCCAAGGGGTACGTGTACCCCCGGTTAAGAACCACTGCCTTTGCCTAACAAATATCAAGCTAAATTGCATAGCGTACCGTTTAGGGTTTCTTCAAAGCACTTTGATTGTCATGCATTATTACGTCATAATAATGCTTTGAGCACAATTCTAGAACGCAAGGTTTTGGACAAACTTTTTACATCTTTAATAAAATGTCAAAAACCTTTTAGACTGAGTTGGCAAACACATATGTGCAGTAATATCTAAGTTAAGTTCGCACCCGTTTAAGTCCGCATCCCAGTTAGGTTCGCACAAAGCTATGAAAATATCCGGATTCAACCTTTTCAGCAATTTATTGGCATTTACAGCAAATGAAACGTGACAACTGGTCATAAAAATCTTAAACACGAAACATTATGCTGTTAAAGTTCACGATTTGATATAATTGTTCAGCAAGTTCGCTTGCTTTCAAAATGGTTAGTGAAGATGGAAGGGGCAGTTTGCTCGATGCATGTTATCAATCCAAAGAAACACCTTACTATCCAGCTCTGTTAATCTGCGGACAGTCGCACTAAATATTTTTGTATGCGTGTGTTCAGACCATGGGCGCAATTTTGTTGCAAAATGTGGGGGAACAGCTTGGTGTGAAACCAATATATTCATCCGGTCGATGCAGAAGTTAAGTTTTATAAATACAGATTCCCAAACTTGTTTTTAGAGGTGTTTTGAAAGCAGCACTAATCACGCTTTGCTTTATCCTTTTAACATCAAATTTTAATAGGTTTAACGTCAAATTTTAATAGATGAAATTAATGCCAAAGTTCCATTCTTAGAGTAATATTTGCATAAGGACACGAAAATATATTTGAGATTAAACTGAAATCAAACTGCACAACGGTGAATTGACAAAAAAGTACCAAGTTTAACCTGCATTAACACGAAAAGAATGTCCAGCTAAACCAGGTGATACGTACCTGTAAAGCAAATGTTTTGCACTTGGATGAAAACATTGCTACATTGTGGGTTTGGTTAACTCAGGCAAATCAAATGATTTGCGAACCCATACATTCAGCACAGGCACAAAGTCGCAAAGTGAAAGAGTTACGGATAAATATCTTTTGGGTTGGTTGGTAACCATTGTCGTGACATTACAAGAAATGAGGCTAATATATAGCCCAGCGTGGTCCAGCTGCTTTTGACCTATGGGCCATTTTACAAAAATGTGACAACTTACGGGCCACGTCGACAAAATGATGTATAAAAAAACAGGGTTCACAAGATTTAAACCCAAATAAAAGAAGATAAGTGAGTGTGTCATTGAAATTATCACACAATAGCAAATAGCAATTTATTACAAATCCCTATCAGCGTAATGCTTGTGATCGAGGCTTCTCTGGCACTATCGTTCCTTTATCAATACCAGTGTTGATGGTAGCAAGTCGGAGTCTATCGTCCAGTGTTCCGCCTGCCATTCGATTTCTGTTTTTACATTTTACTTGCTTTTTCGTAGAAAATGTTTTCCCATACATATGTATTTCCAAACATATTTTTATTGTGAAATCTTTCAGTTTGAGAAATCTGTCTTTACTGACTAATTTCCAGAGGCTCTGTACATTCTAGTCTAACGCCGTTAAAATTGTATATATATATTAAAAATTGTTATGCTTACTCTGATAAAATCACCTGTTGCAACACAAAGGCAAAACATTACGAACAAAGCTCGCGGGCCTTAACAATTCGGTCCGCGGGCTACACAGGCCCGTAACCAGCTTGGGACAGGAGGAGGGGCGAAGAGTTTCCTGAGAGGGGCCAAAATTTTTTGAACTATGTCCAATAGTTTCAAACTATATCCAACACTTTTTTCCAGGGGGGGTGAAAAAAATTCTAGGGGTCTTCGTCCCCTGGTTACGAGCCTGGGGCTACATGGGGCCCGTGAGCCTGTAGTTGGGCCACACTGGTGTAGCCTATTTTTATTCCTACACAAGTCCCGAGGTTTTGAGTTATAGGCCAATATGCAGCTAAGTCAAGACTTCTCCAACGTTTTGATTTAAATCCTGTTTACTAATGGTTGAAGACGGTCTTTTGCAAAACTGCCAATCCTCAACTAAAACTATGTCTCCACAATGGTTCTGCTTTTTGTTTTCGACAGATACTTCGCAGAGATTTGCCTGCAAATGAAACTTTTTAACATTATAAATTTGCATCTTTAAATTTACGTGACAACCAACGTTACAACAAAGACAATTACATTTCTGTATGAAACAAATCATGGCTGTACTGTGGTCTTTCACACGTGCTGCTGTTAAACTCTTATTGCTCAAGACAATGACCTTTCTTACAGGATACAACCAGCGATTACTACAAAAATCACTGAAACCACACAGGGTGAAATGTCGGACCGAAGCAGTTAACAACCTTCCACGACCTCTATAAACTTGCAAAATGCTAAAATCATTTTATCGAAGCGAAAACCTATAAAAATATCAGAATCAGTGATACCACATAAAACTCTATTTCAACATCAGCTTGACTTCGCTATGCACCTCACATGAAAAGTGACAAATGTCATTTTTATTTTTGCAACCTCTCCAAATACAAAATCTAAAGAGAAAAATGTGGGGGGACATAGCATGTTATGTCCCCCACACTTGAAAAAGTGAGGGGGAAACGTCCCCCGTGTACCCCACCTAATTGCGCCCATGCTTCAGACATTAGGGCAAATAACGTTTGCACATAAATTCCCGCTTCGCACAGACTTTCCTACAACAGCCTCACTCCGTACTGTCGTGCGATGTTTCGTTAACTTGGATCAGTTGGATGATTTGACTCAAAATGACTCAATTAAACGCTTGACTTTGCCTAACATTTTTTGTGAAGTGAATAGCATAATGAAGTGAATACTATATGCAGTGCCGTATCAGCCCAACTCTGGGCCCCCCAAAATGCCTACAGGGGCCCCCAATGGTGATTTTTATGTTATAAATGGTGATTTTTATGTTATTTAAAGTTATGTTATGCCACATCACCGAATGGCCTTCTGAACAAAATATCCTAATTACAGACTCAATTTCGGCAGAACCAGGCCCGCAGCCAGGTTTTAAGTTTTTCCGGGGGAAAATACATTTTTAGGGATGAAAGATTTTTATCATATGTTTAAAACAAATTTTTCTGTGCACAGCAAAATTTGGGGGGGACAGAAAAGATTTGGGGTAACTGCCTCGCTTAAGCGACGACGCCAGCCAAGCTTCGTCAAAAACACACGGCTCTTTTCAGAGCCACCTATTCCTGCCTTGGAGTGGATACTTTCCTCCATCGCGCACAAAGCCCACGAGGCCACCCTGTCAGAATTGCTTGAACGGTGCAAGAAGACAGGCAGCAGCTTGACGCTGATAAACTGCTGCGTGACGGCATTCACAGCCGACTACGTCAGCGCCAGAGCTACTGCTCTTTGCTCGCTGATCTGTCAACTGCAAGACGACAACTTCCCGAAGCATAAGGTGCCTCGCACTTTGGGTTGCAAAGTGGTGGTATCTAACCCACTCGAAGAGGATTTGCCTTCCGCTTTTGAACGAAATTTGGTAATTCTTGGCAAATGGCAAAAATCCGAAGGATTACGTCACATGCGCCAAAGTCTGGTCCGAGTTCGCAGCGAAGAACTTCACTAAAAACACCATCTTTGTGGACGTCATCACGCACATGACGCCAGACAGCTTTTGAGAGGCATTACGGAGAGCTGCGCAACATCGCGGAGAAGCTTCTCGCCCACATATCGAACTTCGTCGAGATATTTTCAATGGACAAATTTTTGCCGTTCCTGGACATTTTCCAGAGCGACGCTTGCAAACTCGTCGCTTCCTATTTCATCAAGAACCCGGAAAACGCGACCTGTGCTTGATGACGTCCGCAAGGATGGTTTTTGGGGGTAACTGCCTCCGAATGCCCCCCGTGTCTGCGGGTTTGGGCAGAACCGTCGCCAGAAAGTCTTCCATTGGGGGCCTTCATGTTTGTGCAGGGGGCTAGACATTCTGCAAATTTAGTTTCAATTCACAACATGAACAGCATTTGCAGATTGTGCAAATTAGATATAAATATTTTCCCGCAAATACCCATAATAGGCTCGTAGTTTTTAACTAAAATTTTTGAACGAGCTTAACAAAAGGAATTGGGCCGTAAACCATTGTCATTTAATTGACGGCGATTATTTAGAGATGTCGTAATGAAATGCAACTGTAAAAAAATTTGAAAGAAATCAGAATCAATCCTATCGTTCAGTTATGAAAACATTATTACTGAAGGAGCACATAGGCTATGAGGCCGGTCAAAGCATGCATGCCGCGATGAAAGTTTTCTTTTATTAGCGCAAATTGAGAAACCTTACCATGAGCTTAAGCAAAATATATACGCTTATAAAGCGTGTGCATTGGCTTTTTACTGGCCGAAATATGCATGCGTAAACCTTGGTGATCTATGGACTGTTCATCTTCTGGTGCATGGCACATAGTTAGATTAATAACATATTGTATCTCAAATCGCCTATAAATGTTAACAAATATAGACTAAGGCCTACGTGGACGCAACGGTTAACATCCATAGTCCACTAACTGCACAACTCCGTTTTGGGACACCCCCCAAAACAGACTCTTCTCACTACACAATTAACTCCATCTGGCTGTAAAACTTATTTTGCAGAATATTCCCAACAAAGTTGTTCATTTTATTATTCACACCGAATTTTCTTCTGACTGACCCTCAAAAGCTGACTTTTCAACCCTGCGTTGAGTTACGACTGTCTTGTCATGAGGGAAACACGCACTACCTCTAAACCAAAAAAGATTCAGACAAATAGACAATGAGCAATATAATTCTCACACAGATCCCCGCACAGTCTGCGTTATTTTATATCTTCATCACCTCAATATAACTTAATCCTTCGATTGTCATGTCGACTGTCAAATTCATCAACGAAATTATCTAAATCTATTTTTCAGCTCGTGCCTTTCAACTGAAAGTAGATCAGTGTTACCCAATCTTTCACTAGTCATGGAATTTCTAGGAAATGTTTTTTGCAATTTCATTTTTGAAAAACTTCTCTCGCATGAAGCGCCGGTGACGGGAAGAGTTACAGCTACTAGCAACAATCAAACGCAGCTTTTCAAGTAGCTATAAATGGAAAAAATTGTTCGAGCGATATAGGCAGCTTCGACTCCTTCAGAAGCAAATTATTTGTCAAAGTTATTTCACGTTTTAAATTATTTTCACCAAATGAATATGATTTGCGAATTCTTCCAAGTGTTTTTCTGATGGAAATGTTTGACTTCCGGGGCAAAGAGCAGAAACACGCGAAAGTATTGCTTCTGAATCATTACTGAAATCCGTACAAAATTCTATGAAAGGGGTGTGCAACATTTTTTGTCGGTGGGCCATATAACCAACTTTAGACATCTAGCTGGGTCACAAGAAAATTTTGTTTTTTTCATGTACAAAATGAATCAGAGTGTGTGGGAAAAATGGGTAAGAGTGGGATAAATCAGAGTGTTGGCAAGGGCCACACTAAATGGCTTCGCGGGCCGGGTTGTGGCCCGCGGGCCACCTGTTGCACACCCCTGTTCTATGAGGTTGCAGTACATGTGGGTAGAGTTAAAACTATAGTCACGAACCACTTACGTAAGATGTTTCGAAGTCGTATACACAAGGCAGCAAAACGCAACACAGCAGCCAGGATAAATTCAGATAAATTAACTGACGCCGATTCTTAATGCTTTCACAAACCTTTTGCTACTGGGGCAAGAAGCAATCTGCTGACCATAATATAATCCAGCTCCATCTCGCATTGAAATGCAGAAAAAGATCAACTTGCCATTTCTGCGACTGTTTCTTAGTTTCGAAATGACTTTTTCAACACCATGACCGCGGTCTGACTAAATTTCAAGCAGGATCCGAGCAAACCCTGGCGTGTGTCGTCATAAACAACTCTAGTTACCCGACCCTCAAAAACAACAACACAGCTTATCATGCATTTGGGAAATATTGAATGCAGGCTAGAGGATATACAGATAATTCACTGGACAACAAAAAAAATTTTCTGTTACGCAAGTAACAAGATGGTGATTTAGACTAAATTGGGGGTCCTGATTTCAGAAATAAAATTAATTTTCTTCTATCACATCACGTTTTTGAGATAACCACATGTCACAATTTTCTCTGATTCTATACAATGCACATAGTCACGATCTACCATTTCGCACTAAACAAACGAGTGCAACAGACAACAAATGTATTTTATTTTGCAATATATTGTGTGAAACGGCTTTAGAAATATTTGATGCATTTGGCTTTTCTTTTATATGACGAGCCCTTGCTCTCACGTTGTAGTACCAGCAGAAATCTCCCATCACATTGGTATCGAAACGGCCCTGGTACCGCCCTTCTATGACTGACATATCTTAGTGGAATCTCTCTCCTTGTTCGTCACTTACTTCGCCAAGATTAGGGGGAAAGAAATCCAAGTGGGAATGCAGAAAGTGCATTTTTAAAGACATACGAGCTCCTAATTCAGGGGTCGGGAACCTATCGCTCGCGAGCGAGATGTGGCTCTTTTGATGACGGCATCTGGCTCGCTCGATATTTTCTTAACACGATTGTTACGGAAGAAACTTCTGTAATTTTCCTACAAAGCCATCAGCTACACCATGCAGCATCAGAAGTTGCATTAACAGTGAAGCGGAACGATCCCCGGTGCGGTTCCACTTGCACAAGGGTCGAACCCTCAATCTCCGGAAGTGATTGAAGCCAATTGTTGTC
>Ga0210059_1016787_pt1 | contig 10530 bp, 10 predicted proteins | sample Ectturendosymbi2_FD_188042 | JGI IMG/M metagenome (GOLD analysis project Ga0210059, IMG submission 188042) | Ecteinascidia turbinata endosymbiont from Florida, USA - Sample 2 (SPAdes) (version 2) | ecosystem: Host-associated > Tunicates > Ascidians > Unclassified | place: Key West, Florida... | reverse complement strand
CACTAACTTGTAACCTGCAGGAAGAGTAAAGTGAAAATGACCGTTTTGTCGGAGCCCCAGCACATCGTGTACAGGATTGCTATTGTGCCTGAGTTCGGTTTCGCACAAGCAAATTTACACGAACACAAATGGGCTTCATTTCAGCAGATCGTGCATTCAAAACCGAACATGTACAGAAAACGAAAACTATTTTGAGCTCTCACAAAACGCCCGCTATTCTTCAGATAGGAGAAAGACAAAACAGAGCTGAACAAGCACAGCGTAGGAAATTTCAAAATGAAAATGTTGACTGAGTAGCGGGTTAGGCTAAGCCTACTTTGCTATTGGCCCCAAGGTGTGATGTCATTTGTCGAAACGATTCCTTGCCTGTAGTCGCAGTATTATTACATCACTAAAAGACTTAATTGCAATTACGTCACGTTCTCTGTGGGAAGGTGCATTTGTCAGCACATGATTGAACTCGGCAAATTCTAAATTGGTTTTTAAATTTTCAAACGCCAGCTTAGCAGGTAACAGAATATTGCCAATTCCCTCCTGTATAAAAGTTGAAATTTGGAAAATAGAAAAATTCAATTATTAACCCTGGTACCTTCGAACACAGAGGTCGATGACAACGGTGATGCAGGTAAAGCCAAAAACCTACATATTTAAGAGACCAAGGCGTAAAAAGCTGCTGAGCAATATCTATTTTTGGCATTTTTCATTTTTACAACAAAAACAAAAGAATTATGCTACCTCTGCGAATGTGAACCCTGTATTTCTGGACTGAAACTGCACATCTGACTGCTTCGAGGTAGTCAGTTTAAACGCTAGAAGAATCACCAAGTGCACGACAAGTTTAGAATACCCAAGTTCAGAACAAGTAGCCAACCAACACACACACCACTGCATCGAATTTTTTCCAAGAGTTGATGCAATAACACTGACCTTCGCTCGCTAATCGCCGCAGTCGAACAGGAACTTCGTCGAAGAGAAACTTCCAGTCTTTGTCATCTATCGCGAAAATGTCACCTGCACAAGACACCTGCATGTAGCTGGGCATGACATGATCAAAAGATTCTCGCCAATGAAAGGTGGAAAACTGGGGATCTCTGGCATTTAAAAAAAAGCACGATGAGAGCCGGGAGGGGTTTTCTGCACAGGGGCGTTTGCGGACGAAATCATCGACCTGCAGCATTTTACAGGGACCGAGTTTACTAGAAAACTTTGGGGGGGAACAAACTTTGTGTGATGTGCATTTTATTGTGGATGTTACACAAATGTAATATTATGGTTTGCGTTTCGATGACGTCACCATGTTCACTCATTAGTGAATGTTCACGTTTCGAAAAATTGGCAAAATGGGAGGCAAATTGTGAAAATGATATATTTTCAAATTAAGGAACACAATTATCAACAATCATGATAATTTCAGTTTACATAGTAAATCTGTGCACTGTCTCTATAGGTAATCCGATGATAATGTCCTTTTTTCTTATTTATTCCCGGGTTTTATGCTGGGGGTTTTCAACAGTAATGTAACCACGCAATTTTGTACAACTACATTATTTTTCATAACAAAATATTGGGAGGACAAAATATATTGTGCGCCCACTGTCCCCATGAAACTACGTCCCTGGCATTTTATCTTTCTCACTGCAACACCGTATGTGCAGAAATTGATGGAGAAATCGTTCGGGATAATTAGTCGAGAAGATGGGAAAAGAACAGTATCGTGGCCCACTGAAATAGTCAATTTTTATAAAGCAACTATAACTGAACTGCTGATGCAGTTGTTGTTTCAAATTGCATCAAATCAATTCTGCGAAGGATTGCTTCGTTTTCGAAGTGCATCATCACCAGCAGCCCAATTCGCGAAAAACAGATGTGATTCAGCGATTTGTAAGCTTTTTTTCAACATGTGTCGACGTTCAAAAACAAATTGTGAAGACGCGCGGTTAAAGGCAATAAGAAGAGCAATATCAAAATTCGACCCACACGTACCCGATCGCGTTGCTATCAGAGTCCAGTCGAAATCGAATGCCATGATCTTTGAACGATGAACGAGTCCTTTCGATTCGTAAATAAGTAGGTCATCATCGTATTCGTACCAGCCAGGTGATCTGGTGTTTGCTACGTTGCTTTGGGAGGAGCAGTTCGACTGTTCATCGCTGCACAGTGAAACACAGCAGTTGTTATAGTCGGCTGCGACACAAGGAAAAACTCTTGGGGGCTCTGCAGACCCGTAGCCAAGTTTCAGAGAGCAAAGTACATTTTTAGGGGGGAAAATATTTTTGTTTCTATTGTTTGTTTGAAATGTGTTTTTCTGGGCACAACAAAATGTGGGGAGTAATTGCCCCCGAATGCCCCGCGCGGCTACGGGCCTGAGGCTGTGAGCAATATGCCTGACGACGCAGTGGCCCCTTCAGCTTTCACGCCCAAGCCCGCCGGGAAAGTGACTGTTGGGACGTACTGTATACTTTAGGTACCTAGAGACTGCGGCGCGTTTTTTCCTGAACCGAGAGAAAGATGAAACGAATTTCGTGGCACACAAGCAATTACTCTTAAGACGTAGATCAACCTGACTTAATCATTACTTGGCTGAAAGCCCCTTTGCGACATTGGATTTACGACGTTAGGAGCTATGCGCCAGTCACAAAAGTGACATACTCACGACACAGGTCTACACGCTTGTTTTTGTATTCGACCAACCGGGTGGATAAAAACGGTACTGCAAAGTTAGCTATTCATCCGGAAAAGCAACCGGACGTAGACTCGGTAGAGTTTTAAAATCAGAAAAAATAACGTAGCCAGGCGCAAAGTTTTCAACAGGCGGAGCGGGAAGGTTTGATGCTGACGAGCTTTCGACGCGGCGAAAAAATTATGTTCGACGTTAAACGAAGTTCGCAGCTACTTTCTGGCCGATGCAAACGCTCATGCTCAGCAGACCTTTTTGCGTACTTGAAGTTTGACATTGTGTTCCTGTGAATCTCAAAACTACCGCCGTCACAGCGCCAACGGTACCGTCGGGCAGACTGGCTCCATCGTCCGCAGAATCCTTCGTATTCCCGACGTCAACGCTCACCAAGCAGTTATTTAGCGCACCGCGCTGACAGACACGATTACGAAACCTAGTTTTTACACTACAGCATGCCTGCGTAAACAAAAAATAAAACAGAGCAATTGCAAAAGAGAATGGCGTTTAATTAAAACTAAAGGCACCCAAATCGATGATATCGCTATAAAACGGGAGGGGGGTCCACGATTTTCTCCGACAGCTTTTCCGAGAATATCCTACGCTCTGCCCTGGCTCGTTTCTCAGCTTTTTACGTTATTCGCACAGTGACAGAGAATTGACATGCCTGTACGCTCACATCGGTTATGGAACGCTCAGGACTCAGTTTTCGTATGCCGTATCGAAGGAACAGAAATCGTAACAAACGGAACAGGCAAACATTATGGAATTCGTCCGAAGATCGGCACCCTATCCGGTTTAAAAACCTTCTGTATTTTATTGCTTGAAATCACTATGGAGAAATTCTGGAAAGCCCAATACAGTATAGAATTTGCTGAAAACACTGTATATCCAAGAATAAAAGATCCAACTCAATATTGGTTTGGGACGGAATTTTTTCATGACAAAATCCAAAAACCGCAGATCCGTTTTGTTCATGCTAAACATTTCATCTCCTCATGGTTTTGTGAATAAAGTGCATTAATGAAATTTATTCGTTCTAACCAGCGATTTATCGACGTCACTAAATCGAGCGTTTTCCAGCCGTCATCATATGATGCAGTCAGTTGCTTGTTGCGTCACACAATCAGTTGCTGCGTCAATGAGCGGTAGGAACGTTTTCAAAAATGCCACGTAACTATGCTCATCTTTTTCATCTTAAGTGAGTGCAAGAAGCGTGCGCAGTCGTATTCTCGCTCATTTGTATGACGCCGGTTAAATATTAAATACATCCAAAACTGACTAGGCCTGGAGTGGATGACGGTCATAGCAAAATGAAACGCAGATGTTTCAGAAAACACTGTTATCATCATAAACACAGAGAAAAACTTTTTTTTCTCATAGCACCAGTGGTGGTAAGTGGTTACCGAAACGACTTTTATTTCGTTTGCTTTGGCCGTTATTTTTATTGATCTTCGGAAAAATCTACATGTGCAAGTCTTTTGAACAAAAGCTTTGCACCATTATCGCTCTTCAGTCAGTTTGTTTCGTCATTCACCCTCCTCCGCAATGAAGTCCATGATTAGTAACAAGATTACCAACGAAATCAACATTCCGGCAGAGCAACATCGTTAGAGAGAAACCACTTATACTAAGCATGAATCAATTTAATTTAGGACGTGTTTAAATCATGATAGATCTCTAGAAAACAGAAAACAGTTCAGGCACACACACACACGATCAGCTTGGAATAAAGGAGATGCGAAAAAAGCTATGCAGACGTGAATCGGCAGCATGGTTACTTCGACATGCTGCGTGTCGCGGAGTGAAAGCCACTTTCTAGAACTACGGTCGAAACGAGTGAATCAAACACAGAAAACTGTTATCAAGCCTTGGCATCCGACCGCAAGAAGCCGAGCCGCGATTGTCTGAGACAGGCGTCACCAACATGGTGCCCGCGGGCACAAGGTCGCTCGCAAGGATCATGTAGGTCGCCCGCGGGCACAAGGTCGCTCGCAAGGATCATGTAGGTCGCCCGCGGGCCTGCTCCAAAAATAACATTAGCATGATCAATACTCGAATAATTAAAGGTAAATTGAGCAAAATTTTTATTTCAGAAGTGTGCATCAAACTAGTAGCCCTTCGAATTAATCGGTACACGAGAAGTAGCTCGCAGTTACAAAAAGGTTGGTCACCCCTGATCTGAGACAAACGGGCCGCAGACCAGTGCCTCTTGGCTGGACTCTGTGCGAAGCTGAACAGAAGCAATTGCGGGACTATCGCCTGATTCAAGTTGGAACGTCCTTTCACAATATTCAGCTGATTGCTTTGCTGGAATGAGATCGGAATTCCAGCAACACGCTGGTTGGCAAGCGACAATTCACGTCTCCCTAAAACACAGTGTTGCGTCGATCGCACACCTACGTGCCAACCACAGTAAGTTTTAAGAAGTTTCTCGAGCTTTGCGTTGTCGGATCAGAATGCGGACTTCCGCGCGTGGTGCGGGTATAAAGAGCGCGAGAGTAGACAAGCACTGCTGTCACGTAGATGAGTGTTACGCGGATCTGGATCATACCTGCCTACAACATTTACTATTACACGACGTAAATATGTGAACGCCATTCAGGTTCACTTGCAGACAAGATCAAGAACACGGGGATCGTCCCTACGTTAGGACAAATCCCACACACCCTTTGCCCCAAACGCCGCAGCGACCAATGCTGATATAACAGCAAAACACCAGCAGAGGTAATCAGCGGCGCTCTGCTGAAAGACAAAATAAAAATGGGGGGATTGCTTGCTTTGAACTTGACGTTATCTGATTGCCAGTATATAGTGCGGAATTGACTTCTCCGCACGCTTAGTCTTGATTGCATAGCTGTCGCGGATTAACGCAGTTCGAGAGGGTAGCGCTTCGTCCCCTCCCCAGTCCAGTCCGGAACTTGCCGATCTAGTCCAAATACATGCGATAGGCGTCGCGACGCTCGTCGTCGTCGAACTGCGGGACGAAGTTGAACCTGACGATCCGGTCGAATCCTTCCGCCGGAGAGGGATCGACGAAATTCTTCCGAAACGAGTAGAGCACCATCGCCGGAACGACGTCATGCTCCGAACCGGACAGCTCGCGAAATCTGCGGATAAGAGAAAGGTTAAGGTTGCCGGGGGTCAAATGGCGGCGGAAGGGAGCCTCGAATATCTGGATTTTGAAAAATTTGATATTTTTCTATTAACTTTTCAGTAGAAAGATGCTTTTCTTTTAGTTTCGAGTCGATCAAATGAAATTTCACCGCTGTTGCCCCCCTTGGAAAAATCCTTCCGACGCCCATGCCAAGGCTTGTAAAGTGCGCTGGCAATGCTGCTCTGCAAGTCGTGCGTCGTGCTGCGCCCGGCGATGTCGAGCGAATGGAAGTCATCGCATGCGGCGCAGTGAGCGATGAAGAGAAGCTTTGTGATCGCGGCGTAATCACGAGCTGCGCCATCGTCATCATTTATTGCAGTTACTGATAGTACATCATCCGATTGTGGCTGTAGCTGTTTTTACATATATACAGTACATATATGGAGAGAGAGCTCACCGGCAGGTTTAGCGATGTCATTTCACCTTTGTTTTCGTCCAAAACGTGCTGCACCATTTCAGCCACCACGCCAAAACAACGCGATGCAATTTTTTTGCACAACGATGACCGAACTTGACCCACCTGTTGTTATGGAAAGCGTGCTCGATTGTGACGTTTGAAACGAAGCAACGGCACTGGCAACCGTGCTGCTTCGCACAGTCGATGTATCTGCAACAAAGCAAACGAAACAAGAATTAAAACAAAACATGAAAAGTGAACCAGTACGCGTCTTCTGTGCCGAGCAATTGCATGTTACCTGCGACAAACAACATGGGCAACAAGCAGAGCGGTGAAAACTGAAAGATCCTTAAAGTCCGGGTAGATAATAGGGAAGACTAAAAATTTATGCCAAGTCCAATTATATCTTAAATAGTCAATCGTTCCACAAAAAGATATAAACAACGGAGAGGTCACGGTGGTTCCACCCGATTGTCATTCGGAGCAGGTCTCATTCGAAAAGGGAGAGGCGACGAACAAGCGAAACGGGAAAATTGTGATAGAAGAGCTTACCTCATAAAAAAACCTAAAACGGTGGAACTCGTTTTACCCGAGTCGCATTCCAGCTTCATTTGTGCAGTTGATTTACAGAAAGCAGCTTGGGGAAAAATGCGTAATGCTTTCCAACACGCCTTAGAATCCCGCTTCCACGCGGACACAGAGTGGTTACGTGCTAAACTGATTTTGAATCCTAGAGTACCTCTAAACTGATTTTGAATTCTAGAGCAGGGGTGGGCAATTAGCGGCACGCGGGCCAAATGTGGCCCGCCACCTCGTTTTCACTGGCCCGCGGAAGCATTCAGAAAAGATCTTCAAACCTACATTACTCCAACTTAACCTAATATTTCTTCCAACATTTCACAGTTAATGTTACCGTTGAGCCTAACTTGAAGCGAGACTTGCTGCTATTACCACGGACTTGCTTCTATTTGCATCAGAAGGTGTGGCCCTCCACTAAAAGCGACATTCTCAAAGTGGCCTTCGAGACAAATTAATTGCCCATCCCTGTCCCTTCGCGCTGCAGCAACATGGGCGTCGGAGAGATTTATTCCAGGCGGGGGGGGGCAACGGTGGAGTTTTCCAGAGGGTGGCCAAAAAGACTTTTTCCAGGATGGCGCAACAGTGGCAAAATTTCATTTTGCCAACTCGAAAGTGAGAGTAAAAATAATTATTTACCAAAAAGTTAACAGGATTTTAAGTCCCACCTGCCCCCCCCCGACGCCCACGACCAGCGATCACCTTTTCCTCGACTCCACGTCGGGGTTCGTGTTGTCGATCACCGCACTTTTTCCCGACGCCAGGGCTTTCTTGCACGCCGCCACGCACTTCTGCCAGGTCTTCATCGTGTCCTGTCGTAAACGCGCTCCGCGTTAAAGTTCTGACGTTTCGGACTGGCCAGTGAAGACGCAGAAAGACACGAATTCTGGCCCGGGACGACCCGCACCGAATCACGTTGACGATTGAGAAGCGACAGCGATGCAAAGCAATCGGTCGGAGACGACGACTCCGATTCCCACATGTCTCGTTTCAAACATCTCTAGTCTCAGGGTACTTACCCGGTTAATGTGGACGTAACCCTTCGGGACAAGGTGGGTTTTCACAAAAGACGTCTTTCCACCTGACAGAAGAAAAACCAGCGATGGTTAAAAACCATCAATGTCTACGCAGTTTGATGTCAAACGGAAGCGGGCGCCACAACCATTTGCGCTGGTGCGACAACCGTCCTGGGGCGGAAAACGGTGCGAACACTGCTGCTTTTATGGGTAAAACGGAGGTGTTTAAACTTAAAATTGTTGAGCGAATGCGTTTCAGAGTAAATGATCTATAGTAAGGCAGCGGTCGACGACTCCCGCGTGGCTCCGTTCTGGGGACGTTCGAAGTGACAGCAAACGCGTTTGATGCAGTAATTGACGTCAGTTTCACTTCAGCACTTACGTCACCACGCCGCTTAGGTCAACGTTTCTGGACCAAAAATTTTCTATCTGAGTTCCGACCATAATCTTTTTCTCTTGTAAGTACATAGATCTACGTACGTAGATTGAAAAGAGAAAAAAGCAGATCATGGGAAAGAGACGCGCATTTGCCGCGATTGTGGCCGAAGTTTTGCGATTGCAGCCGAATCTTCGCGATTGCGGCCGACTGCCCTGTAACCGGCGCATTTTTTTCTGGGCAAACCACACAGTAAAGGAAAAAACTTTTAAAATCAGTGTGATTTTATTTACTCAAAATGCAAGTTCCTAAATTTATCGAACAAGTTTTAAGACACATTAAAAATGTGAACTAAAAAACTTACACGCAGGATAGCCAACCATGACGACAACTTCCTGCTTGTCACTGGTGACATCACCGCCTTCGGTTAGCGGTTTGTTGTCTGCAATGTTTTTCTGGATTATAAAATCGACAGCATTTCATTTGGCGAAAAGGAGAGGTAAACATGAATAAAAAGCATCTGTCTTTACATCAGTTAAATAAAAAAGAGATGTTGTCCAGCTTTGCATACATCTTCCAATCAATATCAGCCCGAAACAAAATCTTTCACAAACCAGAGCGATATTGTTTTGCCTGATGAGTCAGAAAAGCCTTTTATGCAACTACCGAGACGCGGTCGCAATCTGGCGAAAAGGCACGCAGCTATAGTTTCCATCTCGCTCTACTCACAAAAAAGAAACATTTAAAAAAGCTAATAAAACACTTCCAGCAGTTTATCACCTGCCAGTCTTGCTGCATACAGGGTGGGCCATAAGCCTCACCCTGCCATATACTATTATGTCACACATAGTTATTAGCGCCGTATAATTTTTCTCTTCCTTTCCGATAAAACATATAATATAGAAAATGTGCAAATACGTAAGAGCAGTAACATGGCAGGTGAAAAGTACATTTACATCTGAAGAGCGGATTGCAACAGGTACGTGGACGCTACAATACCGGTGACACCCTGGATAAAATAAGTGGAAAATTTAAGGAAAGATTCGAAAATAATTAATCCACCAATGCGCAAAACGACGTCAAAATTGTATTTGGAACAAAATTCCTCACAGAACATGGCGTCGCATGATTTGCTACGTCGTTGCTGCCCAAACGTCGGCAGTCGACTTACAGGATCGAACTCGGGCATGTCGAACTTGGCCGGTTTTTGCGAAAGGAAGAATTCTTCGGGTGTGAAGAACTTCGCTCCAAGATTCAGGGCAAATAACCTGCGATAAAAATCGACCAAGTAGTGAAAAAGGACTGCCGCGCGCTGAGCGACACCCGGGGTGGAAAGGCGCTGAAGGACCATGTGGTGACGGCGAAAATGACGTCGAGATATTGTTGTGCAATGTTTTCCAGCGCGTTACAAGGAAAATGTTTCGTTAATTTAGAAATTTAAACATTTACCTGCATGCAGGTTTTCAGGTACGGTAATCTGGGCGTTTCAATAGTCCTCTGCACTATAGTATAGAAAGCTTTTTCTCATTTTTTAAGAGTAAGTTAAATAGCTTTAAATGGAGATCAAAAGTAGCAACTTTTGGTGTTGGTGTCGATGCAGTGACAGCAGCACATCTTGTCCTCGCATTTTCACCACAGCAGCACCAGAAAGCTGTTCGCAACTGGAATGCCTCATTGTGGCTTAAAGCAAAACGACCTCTAAGTCAAATTATTTTTAACTGAGATCAATGCAGAATGGCAACAACGGAGTCGCTCATAAAACGCCAAAGCCTAACCTGAAGCCACAAAGCAGGAGCGGCCAAACCTGCTCTGCGTATGAGCCGCGTGTCGTGAAACCTAAGGAGACGCAACATTAAAATCTGAATACACGAATTAATTTGCAATCAACGCTTCTGTGACATCATAATTCTTTCTGGACCAACTTGCAAAAGTAATACTGTACGGTACGCTAACTGCCACGGTACAATTTTGCAATATTCCCACACTTTGCAATAGAAATAAAAAACAAATATACAATTCTTCGGAAAGCTCAAAGAGCCGCAGTTTGAACACCCTTGTCATAAAGCTTAGTACTGTTTGAGCTTTTGCCATCGGAAACAACTTTAGTTTTTATTTAATTTCATGCTGACGAACACAGTTCTAAATGCACGTTGACAACAGTGGGTTAAATGTCTCTCCGAAGACGTCACATTCATGCTTAACAGGCGGGCGAATATCCTGAGAAGCAAATTACAGCTTTTTTTTATTTTTATGTTTCGTTATACCTGTCACTGCAGCTGAAATCCTTTTTTCTGCCCGGAGCCCAGTTCTTCGGCCTACCCGCGGCATCACCCA
>Ga0210059_1016786_pt1 | contig 10530 bp, 7 predicted proteins | sample Ectturendosymbi2_FD_188042 | JGI IMG/M metagenome (GOLD analysis project Ga0210059, IMG submission 188042) | Ecteinascidia turbinata endosymbiont from Florida, USA - Sample 2 (SPAdes) (version 2) | ecosystem: Host-associated > Tunicates > Ascidians > Unclassified | place: Key West, Florida... | reverse complement strand
GCCCGTAGTCATACTTTAAGGTTTGGGAGTCAAAATACATTTTAGGGGCATGATTTTTCTTTTTATTATGTTTAAAACAAATTTTCTGGGAACAACAAATTTGGGGAGTCACAAAAAATTGGGGGTAACTGCCCCCCCGTGGCTACGGGCCTGGTCCTACTGAGTAGCGCATTTTAGGCCGCAACAGCACGCCATCACTTTCTCTATAAAAGCAGGAAAGGCATTTTTATGGTTTGAACGAACCAATTCATTATTGTTTATTACATCGGGTAACAATCGATTGGTTGTTGACCTGTTATCGTGGACCTCTAAAAATTATCAGTAAAAGTGGAGGCCGCGAATTGGGAAAGATTGAGAAGCACTACTTTATACATTGCAAACATATTTCTATGTGCGTTTTCAATCATTACGTAGTTCTTCGCTGAAACGAAAATAATTGCCATTGCTAACACATTGGGGTAATCAAATGGCGTTCAAAATATGTTGGTAATAAGACTCCAACAATCATCCCAAGACTTCATTAAACAGACCTAATCGACCGAACAGAACTTCACAGATGCACAAAAAAACGCGAAGAGATAAGAAACAAGTTTAATAAAGACAATTTCGTCCGTATCAACCATTAAAATCAAACACTAACAACCTTTTGCTAACTGTGCGCCGACTTAATGGTTTCCAATCATTCAGTGTGTCAACAACATTCGTAATTTTATACACCAAGGTCGATACACCTTCTGTGTGAATCACAACAAAATCGATATGAAAAACATGGAGCTCCTGCGCGCCATTACAATTGATTGGCACGCGTGCCGTAGGTTGCCGAGCCCTGAAGTGTGATCGCCAGTTTACTGGCAATCTCAGAGGCGGATTTGGAGAAATCATTTCCACATGTGCGAACCATAACGTAAGCCAGATGACTTCGGAGTATTGAATGCATAGAACATGTAGAAGCTGTCACAAACTATAAAAGCGCAGACCTTATTTTGAGCAGCTTCTTCTGGAGGTAGGCGTTCCTGGTCCTCATCGTCGTCGCCAGACGCAGACGACATGACGACCATTTCAACTTCCTCATCGGGCAGATAATCTTCTTCCATATCGTCGTCGTCGTCCATCACATACGCGTACTCATCGGGAACACTTTCCACCATCACTCGAGTGCTCGTTTTAACTTGATGCATGCATTCGTACACGTGAGCTTTGCGCAGCAGCTGGGTTATGGCGGCAGACACCCTTGCCGCCTGAGGAAGAAGCGCAAGTTCGACTACTTTAACGTAGAGCGTGTTTGGCGTCGGTGCATCGACAGGGTCGTGTTGTGCGCTCTCGCCGCCAAAGAGAAAGCGATGCATCAGGTCCGGCCAATCGGTCATCGCGTCCAGCACGTGCACGCCGCAGATCTTAATGGAAGATGCCATATGAGGTTTCTGAAGTATCCTTAAGACAGCCTCCGCCAAGCCGACATGGACCAATTGCTCGGCCAGCTCACCAGTGGTTTGGCACAATTTTGATGCTAGGTTCAAACCCGATTTCAGAGCGCGAACATTGAGTCCGATTATTTTGGCGAAAGGCCCATCGATACACAAACTCTTGACAGCCCAGACAGCGACAATCGTATAGTATTGACTTTCTTCTTCACTGGTGACGTGCAAATGTGGAAGTGAGGTGGTCACCTCAGCGGCAATTTTTTCCATCGTCGAAACCCACTCTTCCTCTTTCCCTGGCAGCACGTCAGGCATATTACCTTGAACGTCACTGCAAGAAAGATCGAATGCATTCGGCTCAGGCACGGGGAAGTGTTTCAGCCCATGACTTATCAGCCGCTGGAGCTTCTTGTTCGCTTGCGACACTTCCTGTACGGTTTTTGGGTCTACGTAATCGCTGACGTTTTCATTTTGCAATTTTATTCGCAGGCTCTCATAGTCTGTGACGTCAGGGGGTCTGCAAATGAAATGTATGCATTGCAGGGTATCTACACATAGAATAAAAAGCACACAAAATATACGGAAGCAGTTTTAAGTTTGCTGACGGCGTGACTTCGGAAATATCTTAAAGTAACATCTTATAAATAGACAAGGAGTACGGTGTTATTTTTCTTCGCTTACTTATAATAGGTGAGTGGGTATGGTATCATTTCGAATGGGTTAAATGACATCATCGATGTTGGAAGCAACATGTCTTCAGCCACCATCTCATCCATGTTGTTTGCAGCTTCTTCATCCATAATTTCCTCATCGCTAATTTCTTCATACTCAGCGTCCGCCCACTCCTCCTCGTCATGCTAACGAACACAATTGCTCGAAGTTTACGACGAAGAACTTTCCCGCACGTTAACAGTTCCTATCGAAACTCACGGATAATTTCCATTAAACCAGGCGTAAACTGATTTGCAAAACATTGTCTTTTTCAAGCAACAAGCGATTCCCGATGAAATTATTTCAAGCTATGCACAAAAAACTGCGTACTATCCAGTGAGCGCGACAAGGCAGGCTCGCTCTTTGCAGCACGTGGCGCAATTTTACTGAAAATGTTTACTTAAACGCTCAGCAAATCATGAACGTAAAGCACATGCAACAAAGTAGACCCGAAGGTTGAGTAATTATAATATAACACAGTAAAATAATCTCAAACACTTTTAGTACAACTTAGTTGACCTCGAAACTTCAAAATTCATCGAAAATCGAATCCGCTGATGTTATGCAAATCTAGTGTCAATCACTAAAGCTTGCTACAACTTTGAAACCTCGCTAGTAACTAATTACGAACAAAAGCAAGATGGAAAACATATTCTTTAAAAAAATGATGGCGATCCGCAGAAGGTTAGACAAGTCGGTATAACGTAAAAAAAAAACAATGTATTACAGTCACATCCAGATAATGCTTAACTTTCACTTTACAAGTGAATCAAAGTGTAACCGTGAACGCGCATAACTACCGAATGCCTATATTTTTTGGTCAATATAATCAGTCCTATCAGTCCCGGCCCAAAAAGACCAAGTCCGGTAAAATTTGAATCCTGCTTTGCCAACAAAATACATAAACCACGTACAAAAGTTCAACGAAGGAAATAAACCAAAAAATGTCTGGACCTGTCACATAATTTCTGATTTTTGTAAAGATTTGTAAAGATGCCTGCTACATTGACACCAAAACGTCGACACGTTTTTTAACATTTTGTTTATGACAGCTTCCGTTTCTAGTAAATAAATCCACAACTTCGTGTCCTTGGTAGAGGTAAAGACAAAACTTGCAAACTTGTTGAGGACAACGGGAAGAAACGCAAGCGATCAACCCAATGAACAATTTTTATGCAAACCTTTTTTTTATGCAACAATTTTTATGCAAACCAAGCGAAGCGGCACACGAAGATCCAACCTGCTCCAGAGGGTAGTTGGATAAAGCTTCATGGTCCGAGCCGGCATCACCAGGACGAGATGCATTTCCATCAGTATCTCTTTGACCAGCATCAAGGTAATCTGGACTGCGGAGCGTTCGTCTGTTTCCATGCCATTCTCGTTGGTTGTCTTGCACACCAAACCTTGGATGACTGCGTGAAAAGCCATCATCTGGAAAACGACCCGCATGTTGTTGTTGCTCATCTCTTGCTTCACCCGAAAGGTTAGGAGCAGGTGTGGGAAGAAGGGGAAAGCGCTTGCTGGGAGGTTCAACTCTATCCCTTCGGAACTGTGACTCATCTTGCTCTCGGCTGCGAAAATTTCTTTCGTTGAATGGTTTTTGAAAGTTTTGCTGCAAAGGGTACTTTGAGTTTGCATCATTAGGTTCTTGATACTGTGGCGCACTCGGACCCAAGTGAGATTGCGGTTCGCGTTGATAGCCAGGAAATGGTTGCATGTTTTTCGGTTGAACTTCTCTATCACCACGCGGTGTGGGTAGGCGAGCATCAGTGTCATGAAAGCCATCAGATGGTGTTGGCAACAGGGCTCGAGGTCTGGCACTTGCATCCATTTCTCGTCGTTCTCGTATGGCTCTGACACCATCCATGTCTGATGCTTCTGCTCCAAAAACTGCCAGTGAAACCATCTGATAGCATCCGCTACATACCAACTTGTCGGTAACAAATGGCAGGCGAGGTAATACGCTGGAATGCACGCCTTCTTGATATTCTAAAGAGCATAGGTTTTCGAATGTGCTGGAAGTATTGTTGTTTGCATCACTTGCGAAGAAATCAATTCGGAACTGTCTGGGTGAGGTTTTGCCAATTTGTCTGAAGTGAAAACAACATCATAAAAATATGAATAGATGTGCACGTTCACAAACTTCGTCAAAACTAATACAGAAAAAACAACCCTTCACACAGAAACAGTTTGTTATTTGGCTGTCGAAACCAGCGTATCATAAAAAACAAATAAAAGCACTTTATTGGTTCCATGTGATAGTCTGCCAACATACCTTATTATTATTATTATCATCAAAAAATTGTTATTTTGATGAATGAACTGAGGGACCTTTGATAAGATCTATGGTCATTAATCTTGGGTAATGACTGAAACAGTGACACTCTCTCTTGTACATGCAAAAGAGATGGGTTTTTGTGAAGAATTCATGGCGCAACCAATGGACCAAATGCATAGCTGCCAAATTCGTAAATCTCTCAATGTTGATCCACTTCTTCGACAAAAAGAAATCCCAGTTATGATAGTTCTGTCACATGGCTAGACTTCCCAGAAAAGGTTGGCGAGGCAAGCTGCATTGGCTACACCCTGTTTTTTTTTCGCTGAAACATTTTGGTCATTTTTAGCTGAGACATTTTGGTCACTGAAATATTTCGGTCATTTGTCTCACGTTTGTAATAAAACTCGCCATAAAAGTGTTTTTTAGCCTGTATTTTCAAACATTCTGACCGAAATGTCTTAATTTTTTTCAGTCATTTCAAAAACGTTTCGGTCTATGACTGAAAAAAAAACATGCTGCACCCATGGGAAGAAGACGCAGAAGCCAATTAACCCATTAATGCCCAGCGTATGATTTTTCATACGCAAAAGTGGCCTTCTTAAAATTCACATAAAAGGAAAAACGTTTCACTATTATTTCTGGTTAGTATGTTACTACCTAGAGGCAGTTTATGATCCATGAGAAACTCGAGTCTTTGGAGTGACAAGTTGGTAACATTTTAATAATAAAATAAGTAGGTTTTAAAAAATGAAAATTTTAGAGGTAGGTACTGACTAGTGAGGTTTCCTAGCCAGAACATATCTTTAATGCATGATTTGGCCTTTGGTTATGTTTGCTAGCATAATAAGCATCCTCCTACTACCCAAGGTTTTCATCTAACTTTTCATATTTTCAATTGGGAAACACTGATTACCCAGTGTATGAAATATCATGCGTTAGAAGTAACGAGTGTCTTATGAGACAATTAGAGGTCAGAGTAGGGTTTCCAAAACAAATTTTAAGAGTGATAACCAAAAGGTGTTGAGTTAAAGATGTAGTGAGTCAGAACCATTGAGTCTGGTCAAGAATAGTCTACATGGAAATACCTTGCCTTGCAAAATCAGTAGTATTGAAAGGGCTATGGACACAGTTATATTATCCAACTTTACTCTCCCCTGTCTTTGACCTTACTTTTGACAATGATGTGCAAGGTAAAAGTGCTGGATGGAATATTCTATACAAGGTGTTCTTAACCAGGGGTGCATGCATCCCTAAGGGGTGCAAGATCTGTTTGTAGGGGGTGCGGTGCGTGGATGCTGAGACATTAGGGTTGGTTATGTAACGTGCCAAAGCGTATCGGCACACGTCCAAAAAATTTTATGAAATGTCTGATAAAGCAAGTTTTGACTTTCCAGATAACACAACCAGGGAGCCAAACCGAACCGACCCGGAGTTTTATTAACCGGTTTTGGAGCTATTTTGGCCAAATGCAAACCGAACCGTTATTTTAAAACTTTTGAAAACCGGAGCTGAAACAAATGGGTCAAAAAATATCGAACCTTAACCGAACCTGCAAAATCAAACGGTTTGACTCCCTGAACACAACTAATAACCATTCACTGTCCAACTCAGAATGAACCCATAACAGTTACTTTGATGTCAGAATAAATCTTCCAGAAATTTCCACTGCAATTAATGTAATAATGCTGTATTGTGACCTGTTCATAGTTTCTCTTCTGATGTCATAATCTTCAAGTATTTTTCGAAGCTACGTCCGGGTAGTTAGTACATTGTATTGTTAGCAGCCTGGTTGATTGCTAAATAGTAAGCATTATTCATCCTAAGGTTAACATTTTTCTTATCAGGTGATTATTACTTAGTTATAGTGAGCAAATTACTGTGCTGCGTTTTAATAATTTAATAGTTTGTCTTCATCATGTCAAAAAAAGCGAAGGTGGAATGATGACTATGTTCAGTACAGTTTTAGCTGTACTACAGAGAAAGATGGTACACAGCGACCACAATGTGTCCTGTGCAGCACCATGTTCTCAAATGCGAATATGAAACCATCAAAGCTCAATGAGCATTTCCGGAACAGACAGCAGGGATGCAGGGAATGACATTGAGACTTTACGACTTAAAGGAACTAGATTTGATAGTGCCGGCACATGTACGGTACGGATTTTCGCCACCATGTACGGATTTTCGCCACCACAGAAACCATTTCTGCAAGCTTCTTATCAAGTTGCATAGCAGATTGGTAAGTCAAAGATGCCCCATACAGTTGGTGAGGAATTAATCAAGCCATGTGTCCTTAAAATGGCAGATATTGTTCTTGGCAAAGAAGCTGCAACAAGTGTCATCATCCAACAATATTGTCCATGACCGAATCGTCGACATGAGTGAAGATATCCCAGAGCAAGTTGTTGCTGACATCAAGGCCAGTCCAGTAAAGATTTCTCTGCAAGTGGATGAGTCAACTGACGTGTCACACTGTTGTCAGCTTATAGTAGTAGTCTGTTACGTGAAGAACAAGGAAATTTAAGTTTTTTGTTCTGTCAGTCACTGAAAACTACATCGAAAGCCAAAGATGTATTTGATATGATAAATGACTTTTTCACCAAACACCAACTTCACCTTGACAGGATTGGTTCAATATGCACTGATGGAGCACCAGCCATGCTGGGTAACCGTTCAGGGTTTGCTGCATTGCTAAAAAAAGAAATTGCTAACTTGAAAATTACCAACTGCTTTCTTCATCGGCACGCTCTTGCAGCAAAAACATTGCCTCCAGACCTGAGAAAAATTTTGGAAATTAGTGTGAAAGTTGTGAACATGATTCGTGGCCGTGCTCTGAATCACCGACTGTTTCAATCGTTTTGTGAGGAAGTGGGTAAGGAACATACCGTGCTTTTGTATCATACCAAAGTACGGTGGTTATCACATGGTCGTGTGCTATCTCATCTGTTTGAATTACAGAATGAAATTCAGCAGTTTCTCCGTGAAGCAGGACATGAACTGGCTGAATATTTTGATGATCCTGAATCTGTTCAAGCCCTTGCCTATTTGGCTGATGGGTTCACAGCACTCAATGAGCTCAACCGCTCTTTGCAGGGAAGGAGAATTAGCATTCTGGATGCATGTGAGAAGCTGTCTGCATTTAAAGAAAAACTCTTGCTGTGGATTAGGTGTGTAAAGAAAGGAAACTTGGTAAATTTTCCTTCTCTTAAAGAGAAACTCACCGAAGATGCTTCCCTGCATCCACGCTTTCTTTCAAAAATTGTTGAACATCTGCAATTACCATGTATTTCATTTGATGGTTACTTTTCATGTGGAGAGCTGCAAACCTGTGACCACTGGATCCGGCACCCTTTCAGGATGAATTTGGAAGATATTGATGATGACAGTGACATAACCAAAGATCTCATCGATATGAGAAACAACTCTGGAATCCAAATGGAATTTACCAATGGTAACCTGGGGCACTTTTGGGCTTCTCAAATGGAGACGTATCCTGTATTGGCAAAAAAAGCTCTTGATGTGTTGATGCCTTTCACGACAACTTACCTGTGCGAAACAGGATTTTCCTGCCTGCTTCACATCAAATCAAAGACGTGAAATCGATTTGATCCTCAGCACGACATGCGAGTAGCACTCAGCATAAAGACACCAAGATTTGATGCCATCATAAACAGGAAACAACAGCAAAAAAGTCACTGAGCTTGTTGCTTAACCATGATTTCTTCACAACATGCAAGCGTAGTAGGCTAAATGTATGTAAACATTACTGTGATTTACTTTCTTTATTAATGTGAAAGTAATTTGCGTTTTAATATTGTGTTATTTCATTAGCAGTTATACGAATAAAGATTAAAGAAGCACAATGGTTTTGTTTTTTACACATTAGAAGTTTTCAGCAATTCTAGAAGGGGGTGCGAGAACTGCTTGGTGATTTCAAAAGGGTGCGAACAAGGAAAAAGGTTAAGAACCACTGTTCTATACCATACATCAATTGATTCGAAGTTTCATAAGCATTTTTTGTTACACCAGGGTTTCCATACTATGGGACTTGGGCCAAATCTGGCCCACAAAACCATTTCATCGCTCGCGAAGACATTTCGTCATGAATGAAATAATAATATATTTTGCTAAACTTGTTGATTTGGAGGAATGTAACATATACCAAAACAATCAATCACATTACGTAAGATGTCCGGCCCTCAGGCTGCTGTATAGCTTATGTGGCTCTTAAAAAAAGTTTGGAAGACTTTGTGGACAGCTAATATGTGCTATAGTTAGGCTATACATCAATGGTTTGGAAGACAGTGTTTTATAGCAGCACACATTGTGTGATGTGAACATTCTATGGGGCTGCCATATCACTAGCAGACCAACCCGCTATTTGCTGATTCACTCAACCTAGTCCTAAATAGGTCCTTGCTGCTTGGTTGAATATGTGAAAAGTGAGTTTGGTGAGGTTGAGTAACAATAACCAAGTCACAATAATAACTAATCCAACAAACTTAAGAGTTGTTGGAAGTTGGGAAGTGCAATCACTGGAAAAAAAAGAGAAAAAAGAGTTGGTGGTGTCACCCACCCCAACCTCATCAGATGGGAAATGTTGATCTTTTTGATAAGTTGACAGGACTGTACATTATTTGAACCCAATCAAGGAAGTGGTCTTGGCCATTGATTAACACGTTGAGAGCCGGCCTACGGTATATTCGTACTTCGATTTCGGCCTAAAAAACAGCAGTTTTCAGTTGCCTTACCAACGCCCTAGCTCCTCTGCCGATTGCACTAGAGAGCTGTTCAAGGGCTCAAACGGATCGGCCAGCCTATTAGATTGCATACGAAAAAAAATTTTTGGTTGGGGGGTGCGGATTTTTTGTGACTGACGTCATAAGTGAAGTAGTTTTAGGGTCATTTTGACTCATGTTAACTGGCCTAAGGTCCAACCGCTAGGCCAAAGTGTTTCGCTGAAGTTTTCATTGGAAACTAGGATCGAGACCGAGTCTTTTGAGCCTTTGATCGACTTTCTAGTGTTTCTGGTTCCAAACTTATGATTTAAAATAAACAAATTAATTAATTAGCTAATTAGTCAAATATTTTTACTAACTTACATCATAACTTTTGAACCTGAAACCCCAGCAGGTTATCCAAAGTATCAAAAGACTCGGATTGTAGACTAGTTTCCAGTAAAAACTTCAGCGAAATACTACCACCTAACGGTTAGCGCCCAGGGCCAGGCAAAGTGGGCCAAGGTGGCCAAAAAGTCCTCCACTTATGACGTCACTCACAAAAAAACACATCCCCCAAGCAAAAAACTTTTTTCAAGTGCAATCTACTTGACTGGCCGGTCCGTTTGAGCCGCTGAACAGCTCTCAATGGGCGGAGGAGCTAGGGCGGTTGGTAAGGCAACCGAAAACTGCTGTTTTTTTGGCGAAAATCGCCGAAACCAGGCGGCTCTAAAAGTGTTAAGTTCGCAAATCTGTGGGCATTGTGCAAATGTGTTGACTGAAGGATTTCACTGTTGGTTTTCCCAAGTCAAACTGTGATTCTTTGTCAGCACGAGCTAATGTTAGAGCAAAATGAGGTGTTCGCCCCCAAACAAACAAAGGATTTCTTCACACTATAACTCTTTGTCGTCCGGCTGCTTTTGAGGATTTTCAGAAAAAAAACGCCTAAACACACGTGGCTTTGCGCAGGAATTTCTCCGGTCCGGTATGCTCTACAGACCCGGTAAAAGTCTTAAAAGACATGGCAAGTCTTCTAGTCTGCATTCAAAAAAAATTTTTTGCTTGGGGTTGCGGGTTTTTTGTGAGTGACGTCATAAGTGGAGGACTTTTAGGCCACCTTGGCCCACTTTGCTTGGCCCTAGGCGCCAACCGCTAGGTGGTAGTATTTCGCTGAAGTTTTTACTGGAAACTAGGCTACAATCCGAGTCTTTTGATACTTTGGATGACCTGCTGGGGTGTCGGGTTCAAAAGTTATGATGCAAGTTTGTAAAAATATTTGAATAATTAGCTAATTAATTAATTTGTTTATTTTAGATCATAACTTTTGAATCAGAAACACTAGAAAGTTGATCAAAGGCTCAAAAGACTCAGACTCGAGCCTAGTTTCCAATGAAAACTTCAGCGC
>Ga0210059_1016785_pt1 | contig 10530 bp, 4 predicted proteins | sample Ectturendosymbi2_FD_188042 | JGI IMG/M metagenome (GOLD analysis project Ga0210059, IMG submission 188042) | Ecteinascidia turbinata endosymbiont from Florida, USA - Sample 2 (SPAdes) (version 2) | ecosystem: Host-associated > Tunicates > Ascidians > Unclassified | place: Key West, Florida... | reverse complement strand
ATAACAGGATGTTATGCAATGATTTCACTGGTCCGGCCCGCTTCAGATTAAATATGCCTGAAGTGGCCCTGGAACTGAAACGAGTTTGACACCCCTGCACTACTACATTAACATCCGCAGCGATGGCCAAAACTAACTACCTTTGACCATCAACAAATTCTGTGCTTAGCTACACCCTTCTTATCATTTACAAAACAAACATGTTGACCACTTTTCTAATTTTCGGTTATGTTAGCATCATCTAGGAAAACTGTTCCGATGGTGGCAAACATAATGCTTGGGAAGGAACAATTCAATGCAACCAAAGTTATGTTAGGATGCTTTAAAGCTGCATGTATTCTCCAATGATATGCTTTCTGATATTGTTGCGATCGGAAATCCCGAGCGGCATGTGCGCAAAGCTTCGCACCGTGGCAGCAAGCAACAATAGAGATCATGCTCGCAATCTCTCTTAGTATTGCTTGCTCGTGCTACATATATAATGGTGTTATTCTTCACGCACATCCCCTTCGTGGTGAATCACACAGTCAACGCAACGCCACCGGAGAGGTTGCATCAACCTCCTCTCCTTTTTACAATGAACCACACCGATCGCACGTTCTTTGTGTGAAGGCTGAACTCGGCATGACCTCCACATCCTGGTCACAGCACCATTTTGTTGCGATCGGAAATCCCGAGCGGCATGTGTGCAAAGCTTCGCACCGTGGCAGCAAGCAACAATATAGGTCATTCTCGCAATCTCTCTTACTATTGCTTGCTCGCGCCACATATATAATGGTGTTGTTCTTCACGCACATCCCGTTCGTGGTGAATCACACAATCAACGCAACGCTACCAGAGAGGATGCAACAATATGAATCTGATAGGTCTGTGCCAATGAAGAGAAAAATATATGCTGCACTGCAATGAATTAATGTTCGACATGGTGTCTTCTCCCTTTCCCACTAGCTCTGCCAGATTGTTCAATGAATTCTTTGGTGGTCACATTGCACCACTGTCTAAACATTTAGTTTTGTAGGTTTTTGATCTCAATTCTACTATATTGCTCACATTTTTTGTTGAATTTGTGCATATACCAGAATTTGTATTTGTCTTGTTAAATCTTTCTCATTTCAGAATTTTCATAATCTGTTTGTTTTGTGATGTGTATGTAACTTAATATATACTAAAAAAGTTCTTGCAAATATGGAAGTTGGATTATCAATGAGGCAGAAGTTGTCATATGGGGTTGGACATGTTTTGAATGATCTGTGTGCATCAATGTGGTTCAGTTACTTGCTTGTATTTCTGCATGAGGTAGGAAAAAAGTAGTAGTAAAGTAACTTGGCCTGTTTTATTTGAGACAAGAATTTGTCAATGTTGTGATTGTCAGAAGCTTTCAGAATTATTTGTTTTTCCAAGTGCACATCACCAAATATTTAACCATTGGTGCTGTGCTATTTCTTGTATCCTGCAGCACATTTTTGGTGTCAAACACTGGTTTTCAGAACTACGATTATGTATATACATAAATAATGAACAATCCTAGAAGTGCTGGTGATTAACATATTTCTAGTTGGCATTGGCACATTTTCTATGATTTGTCCATGGCCATGACAAGCACTGCCACAATTTCCATTTTGTTTCTAGATTTCTTTTATGCAACACATGTGAAATGTGATATGATGACTAAATACACACAGATTGAGTGCTTGATTCTGTTGATTTTGGTCATGTAGTTAAAATGAAACGCAACCAGTGCAACAGTTGTTTTCTGAATAAAGCTTGTCAGAAAAAGTATATACCATATTTTTTGTAGTTTCATGCATTTTCCTATGATGGTGACTAACTAAGCATTATTTGAGATGTGCATGCCCAGTCAAACTTGGAAAATTTTCTTTTGCAGTTGAATAGTTTGTTATTGAGTTGACTTTGCATTTGACTGAGTTTGGTGAAGTTGCACTCAACACTAACTGATATATGTGTGAATGCTTAGTAAGGGTTTTGCAAGATAATGAAACTAAATCAAAACTCATCATTGATAATAAAACTAAATCAAAATTCCTCATTGATTGGGTTCTGCTAAAATCACAAGCTTGTTGCAGAAGGGCCATTCCATGTCAGGTGATCCAGCAAAACTGGGATGTCTTATCTGACCCTTACCAAAATTCACAAAATTTCTTAACACTTTTGGTGCTGGTGTACGAATATATCGCGCCACTTCTCAATTCCATAACTTGCCAGGCGATTGAACCCTCACAATATGTGGCGAGTCTTCTAGATTACATTGGGAAAAACTGGAAAGTTTGGAAGGGGGTTTTGTTTTTTGTGTGGGTGACATTATAAAAGGGATACGTTTTCGGTCATTTTAGCTCAGGTTATTTGGCCGTGGGCCCAATTGCTAGAGGGTAATTCCATGTCAGGTGATCCAGCAAAATGGGGATTTTTCATCTGACCCCCACCAAAATTCACGAAAATTTATAAAACGATCTCAGGCTTCTGAGCTCACCAAAGTTGGAATTTTTGAAATCGGACCTGTATTTCCGAAATTATGAGCATTTGAAATTTTGATGTTTTTCAAGGGGATCGGACCAGACAATTCTTGGAGTTTTGCTGTTAGAACATCAACTGATTGTCACTCCTTTGTCTCTGAATATTTTCATTCAATATTTTGCAGTAAAGTGGTAGACTTCATGCTGAACAAAACAACACAGAAAGTTTTTCACTCTTGACCTTTGAACCCTGGTTAATCATTGTTATAAGGCAACATGTTTTTCATGTGTGTTCAAGCATGACGATATTTTAAATACCTACAACTCAAATAGTGCAACTCCAATTGACTTCAATTTTTTTATGTAAGGGCTGGTGTTATGGAGATACTACTGTATCTTGGTCACCCATGCTTATTTTTGATCTTCAGACAAGAAAATTATATTTTTATACAGTTTTTTAAGGCGTTTTAGGGACCCGATTCGGATTCCCTAGAATTGCAAATCGGGTCCCTAGAATCAGAGAAAATCATCATCGGGTCCCTAGAATCAAACAAAATCGGGTCCCTACAATCAGAGAAATCAGGTCCCTACAGGTTCATATCGGGTGCCGAACGTTTTCCTTAAAACATAACCTGTGTTTATATAATAGTATATTTCCATTAAAAAAATTGTGTTAATCAAAACAATTAAAAAAAAATATTATCATGAAATAAAAAAAACTTAAATTTTTTAACTAAATGTAATTTTTTAAATTAAATCTAATTTGAATTAATTTTTTAAACAAAATCTAATTTAATTTTATTTGTTTAATTAAAAAAATTTTTTTAATGAATGTTTATCAATACAGTTCTTAAGTATGCTCAATACCCTCAACAAAATTTTTTAGGTTGAAAAACATGTTGAAAAATGTGAAAAAATTAGAACAAAGGGTTAATTTTGAATATTGCAAATTTTTTTGATTTTTGAAATTTAAACGAATATAACAAATTTGCATATTATTTTCATGGTCAGGAAAATTACCATTGTGAGTTCTAACATATAATCTGATTTGCAGTATACTTAGTAATAACTTGTTCTTTTTTTCTTATTTGTAACTATTGATCATAATCTTTTTGTATGGTTGATTTACTTTATAATTCCATTAAATTTAAAAACCAGAGTTGCATGATCCAGAGATCTTACTTGATTTGATACAAACATAAATCTTATTTCTGTACACATTGACAGTTGTTTTTGCTTCAAATTCACCCATACATTATTGTATGATACATACTTCAGATGGCATATTTTTGTTTTGCCACATAATCAGTTATGTAGTCAAGACTAACCTTTGATACCGAGACCTTGTTAAAACTTCGAGACCGAAACACGAGATTTTGAAATTTGTGCATTTTGTTGAAATTTTTCAAAAAATTATCATGACCACTTTAAAGTTGAATTTTTTCAAATTTCTGGCATTTTTCCAATCTGTTTTGGTTGTTTCTTACTAATACAACAGATAAAAAACTTGTTGAATTACAGAAATTTTTCAAAGCCATATCTTTGCAATATTGACAGTTTCAAGATAACAGGCTTGTGACCGAGACCTGTAACCTTTGAGAGCAAGATGAGACCTGAAACCTTCAAGACTGAGACTGAGACTCGCAAAAATGGTCTTAAGACCAAGTCTCAAGACTTTATCACTGCAAATGATCCAACAAAGTTGTCGAATCAAAACAGTTAAATTCATTGACTTACAAAGTTACTATCTTTTTGTGGTCTGACAATTTTTTATGGTTGCCTTCATGCTTGACATGCATGGTAAAAGCAATTCAACAGCAATGAAATTCTTCCCAACATCAACGTCATGTACTATACAAGGTAAATCAGCAGTATACTATTTATTTTGTGTCCATAGACATAAACAGCATTGATAGAGCTAATTTCCTCGATTCTCTTCATTATCTTTGTTATTGATCTTGAAGAGACATGGTAGTAGCCACGGATTGATTTTGGCCATGATTTTCAATAGTGCAATTAAGGTAGCGCCATTAGTATCCAGCAAAAATCATCTTTTTGTGGCCAAAACAATGAAGGAATTCCATTAGGATGCGTAAATTGTATTGAAGCATACTTGTTCCTGGTTAACATAAAATGAAGCTGCATTGCCTCTTACAAGAGTTGCAAATAGTTTCACTTGAAAAACTAACATAATACTTTGAAATTTGATGTCACAGACTGACCACACAAGTACCCTTTTTTAATCTTTCCCTGGTTAATCTCTGAATTTTTTGAGGGCATGATCTATTTTTTTGCCGTTTGGCAGTTATGATTTTGTATAACAATATATTTTTTGCATTTTTCGGAGAATCTGATAGATAGTACACCGCTTCAGAAAAAATAAAAAATTAATTAAACAAAGCTCATAAAATAAAATTTTTGTCCATTTATTATACATGGAATTACTATGATCAACTTCTGAAAACTGTTTTATCTTCAACATACTATCAGAACATGTATCATGTCAAACAAATGAATAAAAGTTGAGAATAGAAATTATTGTTGCAGCTTGCTCTAGTGCAGTGGTTTCCACTGGGGGTAAATTATCCCCCAGGGGTAATATGCAATTCTTCGGGGGTTAATGCAGAACCAAAACCACAATTTTGTTCTATATTATGAGCGATAACTGCAAAATATTGTGGGTAATAAGACCTAATCGCTACCTTGATTTGGGTAACGGCTCGAAAAGGTTTGGGAACCACTGCTCTAGTGCATATATTAATTATGAGTCAAAATTCCCTTAGTAACTTCAAATTGATAAAAAGCATATCAAATAGGTAAATAAGCAGAGGTTTCCTGAAACCAAAAAAATCTTCTACTCCATAGCTTTAAAATACAACAGAAATCAACTTCATACCAGTTGACCTTTTCGAGTTACAAGCAATTGAAATATGGTCATGCATGAGCGCACACAAAAACTGTGTCTAACTTGACCTTGATTTACATAAGTTCAAAGGTCATAAGGAAAGTACCAATGATTGATTTTTAATAAACATACCTTCTGACACATTCTCACAAATGTCCAGCTAAAAATAGTCACAGATAAAAAAGTTACAAGGGTTTTTATGTCAGAGCACTAAATTCACAAAAAATTTACGCAAAAATTCAATGGGAACACTGCAAATTTCAACCAGCCATAACTTTGCAAATACTGGTCCGATTAAAAAATTCAAAATGTTTTGAAATCAGAATGATGAGATCTCTATGCCTATGAAATTTCATGGATTTTGCTCACGGTCAGATATATAGCTCTGGATCGCCTGACATGGAATGACCCTGAGAGGGAATTTTTTGAATCAAGTTTTTAGTGGAAACTAGGCTATAATCCGTGTCTTTTCAGCCCTTGATTGGCTTTCTAGCGTTCCAGATTCAAAAGTTATGAGCAAAAAATAAAAATTTGGATTAACACTAAATGGTGTCTGGCCTTGGGGATTTTTGAAAATAAAAAAAAAGCACGTGGCTTTAAGGTAGAATTTCTCCGGTCCTGTAAGTGTTACGGACCTGGTCAAATTGTTAAAAGACGCGGCAAGTCTTCTGGTCTGCACTCGAAAAAAAATTTTTTGGTTGGGGTTCTCATTTTTTGTGAGTGACGTCATAAGTGGAGGACTTTTCGGCCGGCTTGGCCCACTTTACTTGGCCCTGGGCGCCAACCGTTAGATGGTAGTATTTCGCTGAAGTTTTGTTGGAAACTCGGCTACAATCCGAGTCTTTTGATACATTGGATTACCTGCTGGGGTTTCAGGTTGAAAAGTTATGATCTGAAGTAGTAAAAATATTTGACTAATTACCTATTTAGATAATTAATTTGTTTATTTTAGATCATAACTTTTGAACCAGAAACGCTAGGAAGTCGATCAAAGGCTCAAAAGACTTGGACTCGCGCCTAGTTTCTAATGAAAACTTCTGCGAAATACTATGGCCTAGCCTAGGCCAGGTAACATGAGCCAAAATGACCCAAAAACTACTTCACTTATGACGTCACTCACAAAAAATCTGCCACCTCCAACCCCAAATTTTTTTTCGAGTGCAGTCTAGAACAGGGGTCGGGAACCTTTTTGGCTAAGGGAGCCATGAAACCTACGTATTTTTAATTGTATTTCAGTGAGAGCCATATAATATTTTTCAACACTTAATGCAACTATCTTAACTAACGTGTGCATTTTTAAGCAATAGCAACACAATGGTAAATTTCTGAATTTTCTCTTTATTAACATGCTTCTTACTGTTAATGCGACTTCTGGTGCTGCATGGTGTTGCTAATAGCTTTGTAGGAAAATTACAGAAAAGTTTCATCCGTAACAATCGTGTAAGGTAAGCGAAGCAGATGTCGTCATCAAAAGAGCCACATCTGGCTCACGAGCTGTAGGTTCCCCACCCCTGGTCTAGAAGACTGGCCAATCTCTTTGAGCCATTAAACAGCTCTCTAGCGCAATCGGCAGAGGAGTTATGGTGCTGGTAAGGCAACCGAAAACTGCTGTTTTTAGTCTGAAATCTAGGTACGAATATATAGTACGCCGGCTCATAAAATAACTCAAACTGACCTGTTTCTTTTTCAGTTAGTGAGAATTGCATTTTGGCATTTGCATGCTGTTCACCAGTGTGTTGTATTCGGTGTGCTGTTCACCAGTGTGTTGTATTCGGTGTGTAACCGGATGCTGCAACCCTGAGTGAGTTTTGCAGATGTTCATCAGTGAGGCCTGTTCTGTGTTTGTTCTTGATGAAGTTCATGTCAGAAAAGGCTTATTCACAAAGATAGGTTGAATCAAACAGACTTGCAACCTTTACAGCTGCTATGCATACACCACTGCACTTTTCTGTGTCAACAAGGTACCAAAAGTTTGGTGCAGCCTGACAGGCTTTGAGGTAGGTGTCATTTTGCGATGTTACAATTTCAACCTCCATCTGTTGACCATCCAGGCTGAACATTGCATTTAACTGCTGAGCAATGCATGATTTGTCCACATTCATTAAAGAATTACAAATGAACCACACACATGGCTCAAGCTGATCCAGGTCATAAAACCTGTTGTCAAACCCTTGTCCAAGTCTTCCTATGACCAGAGTACTTTTCTGCAACTTTGTCAAAAACTTCAGATGCAGAAGCATTGTCTTTCAGCAACATCTGCACAGAGGGAAAGTGCATCACCTTTTTTCTCTGTAAATGCACAGAGAAAATGTTATCTTGACTTTAAATGCATTTAAAGCACTTATATCAGCAACAATCTTACCTTTGCCTTGCAACGAACAGTTCAAGCTGTTCAGTTTCTCAATAATGTTTGTTAACACTTTGGGTACCGGTCTACTTAGATATATACATGGGAAAAATCATGCACGGGTTACCGGATCGGCTTTATCTGGGGCCAAAATTGTGGCCCACAAACAAAAATTGGGTATACATTGAAATCCCACAAAATATAACCTTACTCATTTTGTCTAAAAGCCACAACTCGCCAGCTGATTGAGCTGGTGAGCTGTTCAAACACCCTAAAGACTCGGAAAGTCGGGTAGTTTAGAATGAATTTTTTTTATTTTAGGCTTGGGGTTTTTGGTTGATGACGTCAGGATGGCGGTAGGTTTTGCGTTTTTTTGAATGACGTCATCGGTTGATCCAATGCGCCAATTTTTGGCTCAAAACTTCTTTGGAATTTAGGCTCTAATACGAGCCTTTAGAGCCCTTGATTGACTTTCTAGCATGTCTGGGTCCAAAATTATGGCCAAAAAATCCAAATATTTCAGGAATACCGCAGGGGATTCGTGGGGATTTCCTTAATTAATTTGTGGCACTTTGGCCATAATTTTGGAATCAGACGTGCTAGAAAGTCCATCAAACTCTCTAAAGACTCGATTTATAGCCTAGTTTCCAATAAAAACTCGAGTCAAAAAATGGCTCTTGGCATTGGCGTCCACGGTCCGATGACATCATCCGAATGTAAACAAAATATGCGTAAACACACTCCCATTATACAAAGAACAATAAAAAAACTGACATATCAATCTAAAATAATATTTTTCATTGCGAACTACAAGACTTTCCTCATCTTTAGAGGGTTTGAACAACTCTCTTGCTCAATCGGCTGGCGAGTTATGGCTGGGGTGTAATACACTCCAGGATAGCATTGCATTTACAGGGGTGGAATTTTTGCTAATTTTTGGTTTTACAGTCATAATTTTGGCTCCAGTTATGCTAGCAAGCCAATCAATGGCTCTATAGATTTGGATGACAGCCTAGATTCCAACAATGGCTTGTTGAGTTGGTGCCCAGTGCCAGGTAAATTTGGCCACAAGGGCAAAAACATGTCCCCAAGATGACGTCACCCAAAGAAAACCCCACATGCAAAACGAAAAATTTTTTTTCTATTTGAACTACAAGACTTGCTGAATCTGTAGAGGGTTTGAACAGCTCTCTAGCAAAATCGGCTGGCGAGTAATAGTGTTGCAAAGCTCTGTCAAAACAGTGGTTCTTGCAGGCCTTAAAAGTGAAACGCCCGGTACCCGTGGATATCGCTGTAGGGAATCCACCTGGTACCCAAATTGTTAAATATGCTGGGTCAAGTGTCCACTCAGTGTCTTCTAGCGGCAAAGTGTCTTCCCCTCTGGACTGCATGAACTCTTTGATTTCATCCAAAACTGACAACAAACGAAGCAGAATTCATTCCCTGCTGAGCCATCGGATTTCTGTGTGTAGCAGCAGGTCACCATATTCGGTTGACAACTCCTCCAATAGCACTGTTGCTATTGGAAAGCTTGAGCGGCAAGTGCGCAAAACTCCACATTGTGGCAGCAAGCAAAAATAGAGCTCACATGCCATGATCACTCTATTATTGCTTGTTCGTGCCATATACATATGGGTGTTGTTGCAACCTCTCCGGTGGTGTTGCGTTGATTGTGTGGTTTACCACGAACGGGATGTGCATGAAGAACAAAAATATGTATGCGTGGAGCAAGCAAGCAATAATAAAAGAGATTGCGACGCAGGATCTCTATTGTTGTTTGTTGCCACGGTGCGAAGCTTTGAGCACATGCCGCTCATGATTTCCGATTGCAACAGTGTTGTTCTTCGCATACATCCCGTTCGTGGTGAATCACACATTCAACGCAACGCTAGCAGAGAAGTGTCAACAATATCCCCTCCTTTTTACATTGAACCGCACTGATCACACGTTCTTTTTGTGAAGGTTGCACGCAGGGCTTGAAAAAATCTGAATTTCTCAAGAAGCTTGTCGAAATTTCCCGTGGGCCCCAAGCTGAAGACGATCGCCCCTTTGTGACGTTGCAAAAGGAATTTCTTTTCTTGAAACGTTGCACTCAAGAGCCTTAGCTATCACTGCTTTTATGTGGATCAACTTGGATTGATTCAGCCTGCTGGCATCGGTTCACATTCAACGTGTGAACAGTTGCATCACCACAGTGTACCACGCTACCCCGCGGTATACAAAAACGAGATACCGAAGGAGTGCAAAACCGATGTAAGCGGCAAATCTTTGCCACGAAGTGACAAAGTCTCGCTCCTAATCTTTGCTTAACTCGCTTCTGAAATTTGTATTTTCTGGGCACTATTGAATTGACATGGAATTTGTTTACTACATCAGAGTTTAACATAATTTATAGTAATATGGACTGCTTACATGAAACTTCGCAACAATCGCCGGCATTTGGAAAACCGTAAAACGATTTCTAACGACCAACCAAATCGTAGTTTGTAGATCATTAAGAGATTTCTTGACAACAATCTACCATGTTTACTCGCTTGTAAGACAGGGTATTTCCTCGAGATTTCGGGCTCAAGTTGGGGTGCCCGTGTTACAGGTGAGGTCTGCAGAGATAGAAAATAGTTCTCTCAGAACAGATATTTCACAGTTTCTTGCAAAAATAAACAACAGAGACACAAAATCGGTAATTAAATTAACTGTCATGCTATGAATTAAATAAATATTTTAGCCTATTGTGAGTCAGCGCCTCATTCGTTGAAGGGTGCGCGGGATTTCGTTTTTCCCTATAACGTCATACCGGTAAGCACAAC
>Ga0210059_1016784_pt1 | contig 10530 bp, 10 predicted proteins | sample Ectturendosymbi2_FD_188042 | JGI IMG/M metagenome (GOLD analysis project Ga0210059, IMG submission 188042) | Ecteinascidia turbinata endosymbiont from Florida, USA - Sample 2 (SPAdes) (version 2) | ecosystem: Host-associated > Tunicates > Ascidians > Unclassified | place: Key West, Florida... | reverse complement strand
CCCCGAATGCCCCCCCCCCGTGGCTACGAGCCTGGCACTGCATGGTTAGTATGTAGTTGTAGAAATCCTATGATTGATGACTTGTGTTTTACATTGTAACAAAGTTTTCTATGTCGTACAACATGGCTGAGTTTGTGTTTGAGATAATTCCCAACTTAAGTTGCGATTCACTAAATGCCTTGCATACCAAGTTTAATTCACTTGGTGTGCAGTCAAAGGAGCATCTTGCTTTTGTGCAACTTAATGATCTACAGGATCTTTCAACATCAATTCAAGCAAGGAAACTCGTTCGAGTATAGTCTCAGGGTGAGTTAGTTGCTTTTGATAAAAATTTACGAAGTTACATCTTTTTTTTCTCTTAACAAATATGTGCTGCTCTGCTGTTGATGCTACTGATTATAAAGGCATGTGTACAACATATGTGATGTCTTGGTAAAGACGTTTCATGAGTGATTGTCTTTGTCAACAGTGCAGCAACTTAAGCCAGAATTGTTGACGAATAAGTATTTGCATTAAGCACTCACTGCAGATAATTTGTGTTTGAGGTCAGCGTGGAAATAGTATCCAGGGGTGCGCAACGACAGAGTTCAGGGGTACTTCTGAGCCCTTGTCATCAGACCACTCCAGTGAAGCAGCATGTTTTCGAGTGAAACCAGTGAAACATCGGCCCCCACATATATTCTTCTTCCTTGGTTATTGTTTCGTGATGAAATTTCTGACTCTTTTGGATTAGGCGCCTTAGCGTCTGCTCGTGCCAGAAGGGAATTGGTCAGAATTGCTGTAGATGACGAAATGAAAACCATGCACCAACCTGGCAGAAAAAACGTAGAGAAAGTCGCATATTCAATTATGTCAAAGCACCCCACGTCTTTTCAGGTGTACGCTGACAGCAAATACCTTTCAGATGGTTTCCTGACAGACCAGTTGGAAAATCGGTGTGATAATGAAAAAAGGAGATATCGCTCGTTACAAGATGGCAGGCGCAAACAAGAAGTGGCACCTCATGGTTGCACCACCAAGCATTTGTTCAGTGAATCTATGCCAGAAGCAGAAATACTGAAGCAGAAGCTCTGGCTTCAAGACCAGAGCAGATTGTCAACTCCTAGCAAGGAAGAGGGACTATTTATAATAAAGAATACTGTACGTTCTTTTCATGTCTTAAAGTTCTTTCAAATATTTTGTTTTTTCAGGAGCAACACCAGACCGTCAAAAGAAATATACGACATCTTTTGTGATGACTATCGTTTACAACTTCTGCTGTTACTTTGTGCTTGATATGGAATGCCCCAAAAAAGCTACTAACTCTGGGATTTTTTCAAAGGTATTTAGACATTCCACTTTTACTATCGTGGTAACGAAAAATTAGTGAAGGAAAAACTTTTATACTTCAAGTTTTGCATATTACTGTAATTGTCACATGATTGTGTTTCTGTTAAGCACAAAATCATGACTAATGATGATAAATAAGCGAAAAACACTACAATTTGTTTCGATTATCTTTTTTAAGATGCTTTAGAGGAATTCATGTAGCTGGGCCAAAAGCACCTCCAAAAACCGAAAGTACATCCATCCCTGAGTTTTAAACCTGATTTCAAGTCTCCAGAAATGATGGGCAGTTACTGTGGCATGCATCCTTGGTTGTGTCGTAACATGCCTGTTCTACCGAAAATACAATTTCAATGTGTACATCCTTGTGTGGATGATACAATTGTTTTGCTGTCTTGTTGTCTGTAGTGCGGCAAATAGATAGCGAGGCTTGTTTGTTGGGTTATAATTTGTCTTCAGATTGGGTATAGACCTTGCTGCTTATCTGCCAGTGGAGTCAATATTGTGACTTCGTCGTGACTTGTTTATGTCAGAGAGTGGATCCTATTGCTGCGTGCATTTGTGGGTTTGGCTGATATTTTTGACTGTGTTGAAACTTCAACAAAGCCATGACAGACAGTGGAGTAACGCAACTCAAGTGTTTATCTTAAAGGTGTAGTAGTGTTGGAGCTTACTGTAAAAACAAATCATCGTCTCGCACAGCTCTCTCCCTTGACGACAAGCCAGGCTGCAATACCTTGAAATACGCGAGTGCAAAGATTCCCAGGAAATGCTGACGTTGCACTCCAACTTTAAGGAAAATGCCGTAAATTTGGTCTTCCGCGTTGCCGTCAGCATCGGATTTACAGGTTTTTTCTCGTATACATTTACAGAAAAAATTCAGTTATGGGTTAAGGAATTGGTTTGTATGGAGATTCAGAGAAGAGTTGGAGAATTTCCGTAAAAATGGAACATCAAGATGCTGTCAGAGAAATCCCGGTAAAATTTTTTAACAGTGGATTAATAAAGGTTGGGGGTAAATTTTGCTGAAAAGCATAAGGGGTCACATGCCTTTATGATGAATGCAGGAGGGCAAACTCATTCGCACTGTGAAGGAACAGCTTTGCTGCAGTCAGAGACTTTCGAGGCAAAAGGAGTAACACAAACATCCATGATCTCATGGACAACCTCATTCCTAGTCCTACCTCCACTACCGAAAAGCAAATTTACTCTTTGCGATTTCACAGAAATTATTAGTAGTGCTTCTTCTTCGGAACTATAATCTTTTAATCTCTGTGGGTTGGACCAGATTCCTCACATTTAAATTGAATGTTTGTTTTTACAGAACGTCGTTGCGAGTCATAACGTAGGATTTCTTCCCCTCGTTTAACAAACAACTGGCTCCGCTTTTAACAAACAACTGGCTCCGCTTTTAACAAACAAATGACTCCGCTTTTAACAGCCAACAAAATAGTTTGCTCGGCATAATAACATTCTCAAGGCATGAGACCCGGAAATCGTTTCTTATAGAACCCTGTACAGCCTTGGCTGTAGGATCTATCCACAGATCTATCACAGCTTACGGCACGTCGACAAACCATGCACCAAAATGTGTTTAGCAACTGAAAAACTTGAAGACATGTGATCTGCATTGACTGCAAACGGTTTGGAGCTGGTCACTGACCTTGTTTTCACTCCTAGACCTGTTACTGTCGAAAAAGGAACTGCAGCCAACTGTGTTAATATCATGTTTCATAACAATGACTAGACACAGCCAGTGACACTGTGAGAGTGAGTGTCTTGTATCAACTTTCAGACCCAATTGTTCAGTTCATCAAAAAACGATGAGCAGACACACATGACATCGCCAAGTGCCAACTATAAATCTCTGATCAATAACTATAATATTTGTTTTGCATGTACTCTCCACCACATGTGCACACCTCATTTCTTAATATACACTTTAATCTTCATGCATTGGTTGCCTTCCATTTTCTGATTTACTATGGTTGCAATTGACCGACTTTGCGTTTCCTGTTTTTATATTGCATTTGATCTTTTCATGTTATATATATGTGCCTTGGAAAAACAATATCACTTATTCAGGGTTCCCATATATTTAAAAAAATTATTTTCCATACATTTTCAATTAAAAATTATCAATACCATTACTTCTCTTCATTTTTCGAAATTCATATCATGAAACTCACTTTTACACGTTGCATAACACTGCATAGTCAATAAAGTCCTTTCCTTCAGTACATTTCTGTTCAGATACTTCTGATTTCTTCACCATTTACAATTTCCATACTTTTTCAATACCTGATGCATATTTTGGCCAAATTCAATACTTTTTCAATACTTTCGGCCAAAGTCTGCAACATCCAGCTCAACAAAGGTCTCAGAAATTGATTTGATAATAAGTGTATGGTAACTGGTAACTGCTTAATATGTCTGAAACAACAAAAAACTGACTGCTGCGATGGTGGCAGAAAAGCTGGAAAAATGATGGATGCTATCCAAAAATCTCAACAGAAGACTGATTCTACTTTATCTGCAATCATGAATGAAATACATGAAATAAGGAAAAGTCAAGAATACTTAAGCTGTAAATTTGAGGAGATGAAGAATGAACTTGTAAAAAAGTTGTAAAAAAGACAAATAAAGATTTACAAAACCAAAATTCCAATCTAGTGGAGATCATTACAGCATTACAGAAGAGAAATGAAGATACTGAAGTTAAATTAAATAATCTGGAACAATATCGCAGAAGATGTTGTTTGGAATTTCAGGGAATTCCACAAACACCCAATGAAAACACAGATGACAACATTGTTGAAACTGTAAAACAACTTGGAGTTAATATTTCTAGAAGTGATATTAGCATTTCCCACAGGCTGTCACCTCCAAGTAAAACATATCCCAACCCAATCATTATTGGCAAGTTTGTGAATCAGAAATTAAGAGATGACATTTATGGCAAAAGATTGAAACTTAAGACTATAAATGGCAGAGCCCCTGCTGGAAGATCAAAGCTATTTGTAAACGAAAAGTTTAACAAAGCAGAACAAAGACATTTTCAAGGCAGCTATAGTTTTTATAAATAAATACAAATGCAGATATGTGTGGACAAGAAATGGTATAACATATCTGAAAAAAGGTGATAACTTCCAATCTATCATTGTCAGAAGGATTCAAGACCTGCCAAAAGAAGCATGTGGGTCATTGTCATGTATAGTCATTGTCATATATATACAAACAAGGTAATTTCTTAAACTATGAACGATGTGTTCAATGATTGATGTTAAATGTAGGGTTTGTAATAAGGCATACATGTCTGAATATGTTGTGTGCATCATATGTAAATACTGGTTTCATTTGAAATGTTGTGATGTGTCTTATTCTGAAATGTTATTTTTGTCTGAGGGTAACATGCCATACTTTTGTACTAGTTGTCAACATGTAGGCCAACAGAGTAAGAACCTACACAATTCAATATTTTCCCTGTATAGACATTTGCAAGAAGAGGTCAAAATGAGAACACTCTAGACAATGAGGTGAATCTCTGGGGTACATCCAAATATTATGATTTAGCTGAGACATGTGAGACTTTCAAAAAATATGGTACTGATGGCTTTACCATTGTTCATGTATTTGTTAGAAGTTTAAGCAAAAACCTTTTTAAATTAGAGGATTTTGTTACCCAGTTAGGAGCACTTCCTGACATTATTGCTGTAACTGAGACTAATATTAACAGTAACACCAACTTAATGTATAACACTAGTTTGCATGGTTATTAAGTTTGTCCATGTTGATATAGACAAGAATGCAGGTGTTGGACTGTATGTCAAAGAGCACATTGAATTTCTTGTTTTAAATAGTGTAAATATTGAAAATGAGGATTGTGAAAACTTATGGTTAGAGCTAAAGCTAAACCAAAAGAAGTATGCTGTCGGTTTAGTTTATACACACCCTACTCCAAATTTTAAAGCCTTTTTGGAAAAACTATTTTCAGTCATAACTAATTTCAATACCACAAATTATACATACTATGCTAACAAAATAACATGAAATTTTTCCAAGCAGAAGATTTTAAAGTAGATTTAGAAGAGTAACTTCTTTCCAAATTAGATTTTGATAATCACACTTCTATCAACTCCCAGATTATATTGCTGTATCAAACCTTCCATGCATTTCTTGAAGTGCATGCTCCACTATGCACTGCATCTCGAAAACAGAAAAAAATTGTTAAGTAAAGCTTGGTTGACACCTCAAATATGTCATGTCATCAAAAGAAAAAACAAAATGTATTCCAAAGTATGGAATAAGAAGGACTCACAGGAATTTGTTATTTATAAACAATATAGGAACCAAGTTAGTAGGCTTTTGGAAAGGGCCGCCCCTTGGCCATTCTCATGAAAATTGTCTATATACAATATCAAAGTGTAAAAAATCTTTTTTTAAACAAATCTATCAAAGTGCATCAGCAGCGTGCTTGGTCTCTTGCCTCATAATAAACACGGCTTCGTCGCATTGGTTCGTCTCGCCCGTACTTCCCGGCAAGCGAGGAGACCTTCTCTGTGTGGACGCACGCGTGCAGCTCTTCTTTTAGTTTCATGTAGGATTTCTTCTCCATGTCATCCTTGAAAAGAACACATCACGCGTACATCCGGGGAACATTAAAATACCGCGGGGCGCTTGTCTTGCAGTAGCTTTGCAAGTTTCACTGGATAAGGTACTCAAGCCTTACAAGCATCACGACCTGTACTTCATGATACGCAACTAGGATTTCTTTACATTTTCACTTGGGAAGTGTTGCAACCTCTCTGTCGGCGCGGCGTCGCATGCGCGATTCACCACGAACGGGAAATGCGCAAAGAATAGCACCTGTATATATGTGGCGCGAACTAAAATAGAGTGATCATGGCATGTGATCTCTGTTGTTGTTTGCTGCCACAGTGTGAAGCTTTGCGCACTTGCCGCTCGGGTTTCCGATCGCAACAAGAGGCAGAAGACACAAATTTCGTGACATAAATGACACGTTCAAGAAACCAGACAGGAGCAGGTTTAATTCTCAAACCACAGGCAATCACCAAATGAAAGCCAAGAGGCAGTCGTACCAGTCCATCTTCCTGCGCTTTGGTGTCACTTAACTCCACTGCTTTGCGCACCAGGGCTGAGGTGTTGGAGAACCACGGCATCGCGGCTCTTCTCGCGAGCAACGCTGTGGCTTGAACTACAATCTGCAAAAGGTAACAATAGTGACGAAACAAACGTCGCATGACGGCATCAGCTCGTATGACAACGATCTACGTTTGTAAACCAAGAAATTTGCATAAAAACAAACAAGCAAAAAACAGATGCACTGAAGCAGAACGCATTTTCTCTCGTAGGTGAATGAAAGAATACAACGTTTCGGTGAAACACTGGCAGACTCAAGGTGACTTGCCTTCGTATCTTGCAAGCACTGTATCACGGCAATCGCTTTGCGTTCATAAAGAAGCTGCGACGCTCCACGGGCAGTTACAGGATGCCGGGTGATGAGGTTCTGTGAAAAACAACGAAGTTTAGGTTCAAATGCGAGAAGTCGCCAAGACTAAATTCGCTTCAAAAGGCACTTACCTCAACGTAGGAAAATAAGGTTTCTTCTTCGTTCAGGTCACTTTCGCGCAAATATGGCCGCACAGTCTTTTCCAAACAAGCAGAGACGAGCTCTGGCACCGAAACCTCATCCAACATGCGATAAGACAGGGTCGCCGTTGTTTCCTGAAGCAAATAACTCCGCTTTAAACAACCAAATGATCCGCTTCAAACAAATGACTCTACTTTTAACAACCAACCAAACAGTTTACTGGGCACAATGATATCCCGAAGGCATGAACCCCGAAAATGGCTCATAGAAGCCCGTGCCACCATCTGTGAGCATTGCACAGATATATCACTGCCTTTCCAGAGACACAAAGGTGTATTGCGCCGGTTTGAGCCTCGTAGCCAGCCACTGACCTTCACGAATTCCTGCAATGATATGCTGCAGTGGTAGCGGGTTCGAATCCTGGACAGAGCGCGCAGCCTGCACATCAGTTGCTGGAGTTGACAGACGCCGGGACTTTTGTTTTTCAGCACAAGGAAGGTTTGCGAAAAGATCTCTCTGACGAAACAAAGGTCGGATTTTATGCGTCTTCTGCGAAAGCTTAGTCCAGTAACTTGATCGAATATATCGAGTTGGAAATCTACACACGAGAACAGCTGTATTGTTCGCAATTGACGTGTTTTAATACGAACATACTGTATGAAGCCTCGGTGGTCGAACTTCACGTATTTCTATTGACGGACTGGTTCCCTTCACACCGCAAGTAGCTTCGCACTCGGAAGGTCTGCAGCCCAAATGACCCTGGCCCTCCGTAGCCTCCCAACCTCCTCCCATGCATTTTATGAATCGGTCTGCTTAGAACAAATCAAAAGCACTACGCAGACGTGTTAAACATCACATCAACAGTGTTCGCGTTGTGCGCCTTACTAGCAACCACATATCTGTGCATTGCTTATATAAAACCTTATACTAGGAGCAGCAACTTCTCCATACACCTGTTAACAAACTGTTCCCTTTACACTACAAGTAGCTTCGCCCTTGGAAGTTCTGCGGCCCAAATAACACCTGGTCCTTCGCAGTCACCCACCCCCTCCAACATTTTATAAATCGGTCTATTTGGAACTTATCAGAGAAATATGCAGCGTTGTGATCATAATAAGTGTTCGCGCCATATATGCGTGTGATCTTTGCTTGCGCCACATTTATGCCTATGTCCCTTCAAAGCAACCGTGTTAGAGCCATATACACCGATGATCTTTCTGCTACTACCACGTACCTATGCTCGTGTTCTTTCATCTATCATTGTGTTCCTTGTTAGTGACATGTGTGCGTAAGTTGTACTTCAATGTGTGTGGGTGTGGAGACGCTAAATAATAAACAAATATTCTGTTCGTATTGTCGAACTTAGGGTCAGTGGAAGCCACAAATACCAAACGGACAACCATTCATATGTAAGTATGCAATATTTTGAGGCATTAAAAGACCGCCACACTATCTACAGGTCTTTCGATAACAAAGCAATAAAATAACTTTTCTAGATATTTATACTTTTCTAGACGGTTTTCGAATTGTTGACATGAAACTTGTCAAGATGGGCTGATTCGCCCAAAGTTTCAATCTGGCTCGAAGAACTTCAAATGAAGATCACATAAAAACCATCCACACCTGACACAGCCAAGTTTGCACAGTCGCTTTTGCACGTTTGAAAAAACACCTGCCAGCTTCAGTCCATTGTCCGGCCATTCATCAGGAAATATGTGTTCGAGATTCTCAGCTCTACGACAGAGCCACGATGCTATGATCTGCAATGTGTTATAAATACAGTTAACGCTTAGCAAATAAACAATAAAACAGGGCGCATCAAGAATACAGTTCTTCATTCTAAGCGCATTTTTCGAAGGCATCTTCCGAATTAATCAAATCATAACTTCGTGAACAATATAGGGCGCGCTTTGGTTGAATTTTAACAAATCACCACTGCAACAAGATTCCCGTTAATGTAGAAGCTCAAAACGTCGACTTCCTAAATCCATTCCTGCCTCAGACTAATGACGAAATCATGATGTACGAAACGTATTAACCTCTTCACTACCTGATAGGTTGGTTACGTAAGTCATTTTATAGCAGCAACTTTCAACAAACAACGTTTGCCAACTTGGGCAAAATCCACTAAAATCGGTGCAGGTAGAGAAAAGGTTCTTAAAGCTGGATGAGTAGGAAGAAGAGCAACTTTTTGAGGATCACGCGGTTAAGCACCTAAGAAAAACATCGAAAAACTCAAACGGAAAGAAAAGCCATCATCAGTCATTGCGACAACAGGAGAAAAGAATAAAATGGATGAAGCAGTTTACGTGGGTCAGAAATTTCTTGAACAAGCACCACATCAGCATCAGAAAGACACCCGGCAAACATATAACGACAGCGCACCTCCACAGATCGAGGTATTCCCGAAGACAAGAGGGCAGGTATAACGTTGTCGAGCCAGTTTATCAATGACTGAGTGTCAGCGTCGTCGGCCACGAAACTAAGCAGAGCTTCCAGTCGTTTCTCGCCGTCTTCTTTCAAATAACCCATCAATTCGGCCTGCAAATGAAGAAACAGAACCGGTCGTTTGGAACGTACCGGAAGCAAAATTTTTTGTGGGGAACTGGATTAAGTAAAAAAATTAGCTATTTCCGGTCGGATTCCGAATTATTTTGTTGCACATTTGGAGTTTATCTACATCCTTATCATCTCTTCCAGGCATCTAAGAGTGAAATACATTCTTAATAATACTGTAACAACATTTTCAGTATAAAAGATTTTACTCACGTCACCTTACGTTCATTGCTCTGAGAAGCTATTCTACATTATAAGATAATAACGCCAGTACATGAGCCTTCCTTAAACACAATTTACATTGTCCCTCTAGTGTTAGAGACTCTGACCTGTGGTTGGAAAGACATAAAGGACAAGCAAAAAATTCACAAGTAATAGAGCTTGAGATATTTACAAAGACCATCAAGCATCACACATACGAAGAAGTAAGATTATTTACGACTACTCGCACGTTGCAAAGCATTTTTTGGTCACTACGTTGGTGACATCAGAAACATATAGAATTGCAAATTTCCTTTAGGCGATAGATCTCTTTCGAACAACAAAAATCACTTCTAAGTTTATTTATCGTCGGACATCCATCCACACGACAAAGTCGCGGAGACAGCATCCGAAAGAAATTGTTAGCGGGCTCCACACCAAGGCGCTGGGACTAGGTAAGTCCATGCCGCCACCGTATGTCCTCGGCCGGTCATCAGACTTTTTTACGTGTCGATTAAGTGAGCTCGTTAACCCACTTTCCAGGTCACTTAACACGATTTTTGCTGATTCACTAATCGCTTGAGCGCTCAAGTGGCCTTTCCGTGAAGCTGACACACAGTGCTTGGTGCGTAAGTGAGCTCTAACTGGAGAAAGTGTTTGTGTGAAACACGTGCTTTGCAGTCAATAATAGCAAAGCCACCGCAGTGACCATACATCAAGCGAATCAGTCGCAATAATTTATTTGCACAAGGAAACTAGTTTCGTGTTCGACACATCTTCAGTCCTATGCGAAAGTTGACAATGAAACAAAGTTAGAAAAACTACGTACTGTGCTA
>Ga0210059_1016783_pt1 | contig 10531 bp, 4 predicted proteins | sample Ectturendosymbi2_FD_188042 | JGI IMG/M metagenome (GOLD analysis project Ga0210059, IMG submission 188042) | Ecteinascidia turbinata endosymbiont from Florida, USA - Sample 2 (SPAdes) (version 2) | ecosystem: Host-associated > Tunicates > Ascidians > Unclassified | place: Key West, Florida... | reverse complement strand
CCAGATGACCGCCACGGTCTTTCGCCAATCCTATATGACACAGCGTCCGTCTTTATTTGCACCGATCAGCTATTATGCCATTGTGTTTTCATTTGCTCTAATTTTCGCTAATGGTTGGTTTACTGCATGCGATGGCTTTTATGGTGCTTCTGCTTGTTGGCTGAGTTATATGAAACAATAAACCATTACCATTACCGTTTTTTAGGACACTTCCAGATCGCATGGAGGACGTCAGGAATGAATTGCTGGAATGCCGCATGCGTCACAATGTCATCGATGCGCAGTTGCACGTTTTGGCGGTGCATTGCAATGCTCCGCTCGCTGTGGAATATTCGTAGCTTTTCAAACGCCTTGAAATTTTCAGTCTCTTTTAAAGCGGCAAAAACACTTTAGTTGCTTGGTGAAACAACAAGTTGCAATCATTTTGACCCCCGAAAATATCAGCTAGTTGAGGGCCTGTAGCTGTTGTTTCTGACTTGACATCGTTCACGTAGCTGGATGTTTGTGAGTGCTGTGGATTACGCTAATGCAGGGATATAAGCAGACTGTAATGCTGTGTGATCCGAAGTTCAGAAGTCACACTCTGTGCGCGAAACTCACACAGAGGTTCCAATCTTTGGTCCACGAAGGTGAAACGGGCAGTGCCTGATCAAGGTAGCGCGGGGACTGTAGCATTTCGAGAGTGCGGGGCCCTAAGTTAAAAAACACATCAACACCTGCTAAATCACAAAGTGTGTGGGCAAGGCATCCGTGTTTCTCGTCTTACTCTATGAATGCTCTCTCCAGTTCACATCGTGACATGACAGTCTGGTGGTGCTGACCGCCAATGTTGCGAGATGGTTGTGACCTCAATCTACTAAATTGTATCACAAAAAACTGCTACATTCTGCTAAAAGTCTTGTCACAAATTTTCAGCTAAAATCTGCTATGAGCAGTAAATACTGTTTAAAAAATCTGTTATTTTTAACATGATTGAAAGAAACCTATAAAATTATACAATATACATATTTTTCGTCTTGCTCTCGCTCCCAATAAGCATGGGCTGAAAATACCGGTCTTGGCCAATAAACTTTTCGGCCACGATTTTCTTTCAGTCAAAATTTTCAGCAACGTAGCTGCAGTTTACCTCGTTTTTTTGTATGACACGCAGTTCTTGACGATGTCTATCAAATGGTTGCATGTTTTTATACAGTAGAACAATGCTCGGCGATAAACAATATGAGCTTAGCTTGATCCATACTGTACAACTTTCCAAGTCTGGTCTTTTTAACTTACAACTTTATGTTACATCAAGGAGCATGTAACAAGTTATTTAGTCTTATTTGAGTGCATTTGCTATACCAGTTATGGCCTTTAAGCTCACAATTTTTTGCAATGATTGGATTATTGCAAACTTCGCAAAAAACTTTTCTTGAATCAGCAGACAGCAGGATAGGCATTAGGCACTGAGCCAACTTTTAAGTTCTGAATCTTGCAACCTTATGAAGTATGTCGAAACTTTTGGCAGCTTTGGTTTACCAGAAAGTTTTTTACCAAGCATCACTACAACACTTACTAGCGTAACTGAACCACTTTGAAATATCGTGCTGTGGGATAAAAACATATTAAATAAATTTTGTCTTCTGACCTAAAGCGCTCACTAAGCACACAAGCAATTCATTTAGAATTCACCAAGCTATCTAATTACTTGTTATTATGATGCAATTAGCTGCTTGAAGCAGCTTCTTTGCATCACAATAAAAATTCCAAAGAATTGCAGGCAGTTAGTTGCGCGTTGTACTGGTGTTACCCAATTAAAAACGTCATAGAGAAGAGAAGTAAATTTTTCGATGAATGGATAAAAGTTTTCTTCTTGAAAAACCGTTGAAACAGGTCTTTGGTCAAGAATTTGTTACCTGCTAAACCTGACAAACAGTTGGTAAAATCCTGCTAGAAAATCTGCTAACTGCTAGATTGAAAATTTTGCAGCTAAGAGTGAGAAAATGCTGCTAGATTTAGCAGCACATCAGCTAAAATGGCAACACCCCTGCCCGCAATCTTATGACTTTTGCTACATAACTGCGCAAATAAAATCAAACAAGAATTTCTGGACACAGACAGCGTTCAATTGAAAACCTTCGCTTACTACTTATGGCAAATATAGCAAAATAGTAACTTCTTGAACTGAAAAAAATCTAATGAATAATATTTATTACAGAAGACCGCGGGGCCCCCAAAAGAGCGGGGCTCGTAGCAATTGCTACATTTGTCAGCTTCTTTTTGATATGGGTTTCCATACTTATAATCCTAAAAATTTGTTCTCTTCATTGCTGGTGTACGAAACTGTGTTGAACGCGAACCGCAACTGTGTATTGACCTCGTGGTGTTCCCGGCGTCAAGCGAAATTTCTGACCCGGTCAGGGATTTCGCGTGACAGGACAAGCGAAACTTGGCAATGAAGTGTTTGATGTCTGTTTCGAAAATGAAAACTTTTGGTTAGACGTCAGATAGTCCACAATAAGCGACAGTTTGGAATACCAAACCACTGAAAAATATTAGACTTACTCTCAGACGTCAATTAGCATTCTTTATCAAACCCTAACTCTAATCCCAAACACTAACTCTAATCCTAAACCCTGCGCTTGTGCACATGGCGTGAAGTCAGAAATTTCGCTTGACACCGGCCTCTGCACAGCGGCTTTACAGACTTCAAGCTTCGACCTGCAGCAAGCCACTGTTAGCAAATCAGCAAATAGCCTAAACAGAAATCAACCTTGTATACAATGCAGTTTGGATAGTGTAGACACGAGCACACACTTCACATTTTACAAGGTTCACCATTTGAAATCGGCTAAGCGACATTTACAGCCCAAAAATCGCTTAAATTTAACTCTACAGCACTACATTTTAGTGCATGGCAAGGGGTGTACAGGTTTTCAAGCAAATTAAAAGTGTGTACCAATGCAAAAAAGGTTGACAACCACTGCTCTATACCATAGGTTCTCAGAGTGCTCCGTACGGAGCCCCAGGGCTCCGCGGGAGACGCCTCGGGGATCCGCGAGCTATTCGTTTACTTATTAAAATACTGACTTGGCTAATTTTACAACTGTCCAAAGAAGCAATAACGGCAAAGAACAATTAAATAAAGCATTTCCAATTTACTCAGGAACATCAATCGGTAAGTAACAATGTGTTATTTTTGTTTTTATTTTTAGAAACTTATTGTGGGGCTCCGTAAATTATGGTCAATCTCTTCATGGGCTCCATAACACCAAAAGTTTGAGAACCCCTGCTCTATACTACCGCCACGTATATATTCTCGTTTTCTTTCATGTAGTTGTGTGTACCTTGTCACGGCGATGCATGTTTAAAATCTAGCGCCTTGCGTGTGGAAATGAAGACGTTACACAATACAATCAAATTAAAGTAGATTAAAACACAAGTACGACTAAAAAAAACGAAGTGAAAAGAAGATAGCAATAAACTTTCTCACTTGATTACAATAACTTCACTCGCAAAAATAAACCTTGCCCTTTATCAGCTTCCTTTATTGAAAACGAGTGATTGCGGTTGAAAGAACATTACTTAGCCTAAATGTCAGCAAGCACTTTACCTTCTCCACTTTATCGTGTTTGAACTCATCGGTGAAGTAAGTTGAATTGTATCGAAATGTATTGAAATAAGGATTGCATTTCATCCTGTTTTCACGTCCGTCGCGAGGAATGGTAAAGTTGAAAGCCACAGGTGAATGCATGATAAGCTCCTTAGGGACGGTCACTTTTATAGCCTTTGTATTATATATGGCTATCTCGCAAACCGCAATCCATATCTCAAGTATCTGTAAAGCATTACATCATGTGTTGCAGAACAATCTTGAACATCTCTTATTCGCCTTTAAGTAAAAGGGCTCGCTATGAAAAGAAACTGTAACACTACACCAAGGGTTCCCAAGTTGAGGTACATGTATTCCTGGGATACATTGGTTATTTAAAGAGGTAAATTTAGGGTTAGCAATAGAAGGGAAATTTCTTTTGCAATGTTTGGGAGACCGAGTGACTCATTCATTGCGCTGCTCGCCGTCAGCCGCTTTGGTTTGGAGTTAGTTGGCTTTCAGCTCTAGTGCTAGTAGATTTATGGTTTTGTTACTGTAGTCTGCGCACTGCAGTCTGTGCACTATCTCTGATCTTGCTTTGGTCTTTTTCGTCATTTCACTTGCAAGCTTTTGCTTACAAATTTGCTACTGAAGATGCGTCCCTGACACGAAATCGATTTCCTGCTAAAGAAAATTGCGATCACATTCGGCTGCGTCACCCTTGTGGTGTCTTGATGCTGAATTATTTCCAAATAGTTATACACTTGGGCGCAATTTGGTGGGGGACACGGGCGACTTGTCCCCTCGTTTTTTTCAGACGATGGGGATAAAATGTGTCATGTCCCCCAACTTTTTTTAGGTCTTACATTTGGAGAGGTTTCAAAAATAAAAGTGATGTTTGTCACGTTTTGTGTGAAGAGCTTTTTATGTTAGATGGTAGGCCACACATAGCCAAGTTAATGTTGAAACAGTTTGGTGTGGTTTCACTGATTCTGCTAGTTTAAAAATTTTAACTTCGATAAAATGATTTTTAGCATTTTTTCTGGAGACCGCTTAAGGTGGTTAACTGTTCCTGTTCAACAGTTAACCCTGTAGTGTGTGGTACACTCTTAGAAAGGTTATTTTCTTGAAACAGTGAGAGCGTTACAGCTGCGCGTGTGGGAGACCACAGAAGGCCTGCAGCCATGATTTGTTTCGTGCAGAATTGTTACAAGCTTCGCTGTAACGTTGGTTGTCACGTATTCAGAAACAGAACATAAAATTGAATGATGCTAGTTAATATAATGTTAGAAAGTTAAATTTTCAGGCAAGTCTCTGAGAAGCTTTCACCGGAGACAGAAAGCAGCCTTTTTGTTGATACTTAGTTGTAGGATGGGGCAGTTTTGCAAGATTGTCTTCAGCCATTAGTAAACAGCATTTCAATCAAAACGTTGGAGAAGTATTTGCGTAGCTATAGATTGACCTATAGCTCAAAATGTAGGGACTTGACTAGTATTAAAGATAAAATATACATTTATCCTCACTTCTTGTATTGTCGTGACAATGGTGACCAACAAATCCAAAAGATATTTTTTCCGTGTTTCTTGCAATTTGCGACTTTGTGCTTGTGCTGAATGCATTGGTTCGTGGCATCATCTGACTTACTTGATTTTAACCAAATCCACAATGCAGCAATATTTTCATCCAAGTGCAAAACATTTGCTTTACAGGTACATCACACCTAGTTTTGCAGGACATTATTTTCGTGTTAATGCACGTGAAACTTGGTACTTTTTTGACAATTGAATGTTGTGCATATTCATTTCTGCTTAATCTCAAATATATTTTCCTGTCGTTATGCAAGTAAAACGCTTAGAATTAAACTTGTGACATTAATATCATCTATTAAAATTTGATGTTAAACCTGAAAATTTGATTGTGATAAGACTGAGCTAAGTGGCATCACTGACAGAAGTCACAAGACAACAGTCACCAACAGTGGCGTAACTAGAGGTTTGGGCCAGGGGGTGTAAAGCTTAGCTGAAGGGGGACCACTAGCCAACACACTCAAACAAAAGTTAAGAAATAATAGTGAATCCGAATATCGTGGATGTCTATACCAGCTAAAAAAACAAAAACACTTCAAAAAACGCAAAAAACAACAACCTGCTGAAAACCAAAAGATACTAAATACCAAAATGTAAGCTAAAGGTGGCCCAGCTTTTACATTTAACTTGCCAGGGGAGGCCGCTCGCCCCCTTGCCCCCCGTCAGTTACGCCACTGGTCACCAGACAATTAGGTATTCAGAAATTACATTGTAAGCTAGATGGGCTTTTGGGTATGTATGCAGGGGTCAACAAGAGAGATGGAAAAATACATCCTCCACCAGCCAGCAGTAAAAACAGATTGAAATCATTTTACGCTAATTTTAGGCCAAACCTTTTTGCTACTGTTAAGAGGATATCAGTGGAGAATTTGGTAGGGGTGGGGCTGCATGCATGATGCCCAGTAGCATTAGAAAGATTTGTAGCTTTTTAAAATAACGGAAATGTGCAAGAAATATATTTATCGCAACGTTAAGCACCTTTAACAAGACATCAAATCAATCTGTAACCCACACTTAGGACTGGCCCTAGCAGATGCGGGGCCCAATGCAAGACCTCTGAGCGCGGGGCCCAATGCAAGACGCAACCTAAGCGTGGGGCCCCTCTGAGCAGTGATTTTATGACGTCATCGTGTTTAGTCAACCGTGTTACCATCGTGGTAGAGCGCAAATATGCAGTACAGCACTAACACGAGAAGTGAGCACGTTTGCTAACGTTCGAGAGGAAATTTGCTAGTTCTGACGAGATCGTTCTTTGTTAACAATGAAATTTATATGGCGTTTCTACTGAATTCTCAAGCGCAGGGTGTATCTGGTAAAATGAATAATCACCATGGCGCGGGGCCCAATGCAGCTGCATCGGTTGCATTGGCTGAAGGCCGGCCCTGCCCAAACTTCTCTATAAGGCTGATATGCGTGTGTTACCAATGCGATTCAGCATTTAGTGCACTCCAACTGACAGCTCTGATAAAACCCAATTGATGTATTTTACTATATTACTATATTGCTGTGCTTGTTTGTATCCAAATAGGACAATAATGCAAGCAGGCTGAACTACAAAACCGTGTGCAGCAACAAATTTAAGTACATTAGAATGTAAATCATCTGCAAAGATAAAGCAAAGCGTGATTAGTGTTGCTTTAAAAACACCTCTAGAAACAAGATTGGAAATCTCTATTAAAAAACTTCATTGCTGCTTCGACCCGATGTGGTTTCTTACCAAGCTGTCCCCTTCACATTTTACAACAAAATTGCGCCCATGGTCATTAATATTGTACACACACAACAACGAAACCTTCAACTGGATCGTATGAAACCTCCGACTGGGATGCGGCTTGCAGGCCGAGGGTTGGACATAATTGGATTAAAGCCAAGTGATGGGCTTACCGGAGACTAAAAGCCAACACGCGAAGAAAATTTGGCGAAATATTTCATATATGCATGTGTGAAGAAAGCAGAAAAAGTTGGAAAAGTAATTATGAGAAAGGTGGCAACAAGCAGAAAGAAACAAAGGCTCATGATCGACAATGGAAAGCAAAGATCCATTTCAGTTTGTAAGTGTTTGATTGTGATGTTCAACAGGCTGTATTATTTCTATAGCACGAAACATGATTTTCTTTCATTTAAATTTTTGTGAGCAAATTTAGTGGTGAAAAGGGCGGCACTTTTATGGTCGGCCCCGCTTGGCACTTAACCTCGCTTCACCACTGGACAAAGCACCGTAAATTTATCAAGTGGATACCGGTATTTACTCACCAGAACAATGGTGGCTAGTAAGTCAACCTTATGCCACGGTGGATCTTTCTTTTCATTTATGCCGTAGAATACCACTCCTTTCATTCTTGGTGAGCAAAATCAACCCGTTCTCAACACAGCAATGCTACAGTAGTAACTTACACTATACTTTGCCTACGTCTGTAGCCCAGGTTGAGCAATCACTTTTTCTGTTATATGCATTAGTTCTTTCATGCTTTACCTCAATGGACATTGTGATGAAAGTTTTGTAACAATAGCGATATGTTCTTACACAAAAACGTAACACAGGGTGAATACATCGAAGTCTTGGAATGTGGCATCAAGGAATAACAACGTGAAAATCAACGATCTGAATGAATTCGGAATCGGAGGTTTCGAAAAACAGCTGTTTTCATTGTCATCAAAGATTTTCGTGGATTACATTTTGCTGATATTGTTCTTTATTCTTACTCCCATACTCGAGAAAATTCTAGGGCTGTGGAGCCGGTATGCAAATTTCAGGCTGCGGCTCCAGCTCCGGGATCTAATTTTTTTGGCTCCGGCTGCAACATCTAGAAGTTTTTGGCTCCGAATCCCCTTCAGAACAATTTGGTCCAAAAACTCAGAAGAAACATTGTACTATTTGTACAATTCGCTTGCTCCACAGACGATTTCCGTGGAACCGGAACCCAAAATTCAGACCCCGGCTCCACCATCGAAAAAATGTTGACTCCGGCTCCAGCCATCCAAAAGTGCTTGTGCTCAGGCTCCACAGCCCTGGAACACTCTATGGTCAAACACTCATGCCAGCCAGGCTTATGCAGCTTTGCAACAAATAATGACTGCTTTAATGGTTCTGACATCGCTTATAAAGCAAAACGCACACCAGTAGCCTAATACGTACAGTAGGGATGAACGGGGTATGTTGAACCGATGGGCAAGTTGAACTACTCTCTGTTTTAGCTAAATAAAGCGGTACAGAGACTCATGCGTGACACCTATTGTTTCATTCAGTCACTGACCGTTGAGCTGAACGGATGTGTTTTTAGACAGCTGTTGTTCAGGAAACCTGGGAAACGGTTTCTTCAGAATTCTATCAGTTTCTACCTTTGAGGTTTTGTTGAATTTTGTTGGATTTGCCCTTGATACTCACGGAGTTGTATTTTGAGTCTTGTACATCCGAATATTGACTGCCAGTGATTCAAATAGATAAAAGTAAAACAAGTATGGAAAAGAACAGTGCTATTACTCTAAGAAAACACAAGGCTGGTCAGGCGCCCGAGGGAAACGACGCTCTGCAATTATCGGACCTGTGCAAGCTACTGCAGTCAGTAGAAAAGAGACTTTCTGAACGCCTTTCAGCAATTGAAAAATCTCTTATGGAACGCTTGCAGCTGGTTGAAACAAGTTTAGAGCATGCATACAACACAATCTCAGATTTGACATCTGATCTCAAAGGTATTGAGAAAGAGTTGACAGAAATGCGCGAGAATACAAGGGGGTCTAAAATAGTCTCTGAATTGCGATCAAAAGAATATAACCTTCTCTTTCATGGTCTACCTTTAGAATCTTCCGAGGAGACCCCAGAGCAAACCGAACATATGATACGCTCATTTCTTACCAATTCCTTGCGATGTTCTGAATCTGACCTGGCAAAAATATCGTTTTCCAATGTTCACCGACTTCCAAAACACAAATCGGCATTACAACCCTCCAGCTCACCTTTTTCACAGGCTCCAGCTACAGTAGTGAAGTTCGTCAAAATGAAAGACAAAATTATGATTTTAAAACTGGCACCAAGAGCAAGACAGTTTAAAAAGAATATCACAAGACATCTGCCACGGTCCATGCAGGAACATCGCAAAGCCCTTCTAAAGAAAGCTTCCAAACTATTTACTTCGGGGAAAAGGATAAGATGGAAAATTGAAGGTGCGGATTATTGCCTTTACGCCGACGGTGAGAGGGTATTGCCAGATTAGTTTTGATTATGAGTAATGACGTTAAATTCAACTATTTTCTCAGTTCTTCATGTTAACACGAGAAGCGTACTTGCTCATAACAAAACTACGAAGTTAGATGAAATCGAACTCCTAGCCGCAGAATACAACTTTGCTGTGGTCTGCTTAACTGAAACGTGGTTTGATAATTCGATCGATAACGTTACTGTTCAACTTAATGGCTATGCTGATCCTTGTCGTCTGGATCGAAATCGACATGGCGGTGGCGTCTTAGCCTATGTTACAAACGATATTTTTTGTGTTCGCCGTTTCGATTATGAATCAGATGATGTTGAAGTACTGTGGCTTGAACTTAAAACTTCAAATTTTCGTTGTCATTATATTGCAGTGTGCTACCTTCCACCAAATTCTAACTCTCTTCTCAAGCAAAAGTTTACCGATTCCTTATCTACTGTATTAGCGTCGCTTCTAGTTGACCCTGATTGCTGTGTTCTGATTATTGGTGACTTCAATGATCATCCTGTATTCAAACCGATTCAGCTTCAGTCAAACCTTTTTCGTACTTTGTCAGCATTTGGCTTTCATCAATTTATCGACACTGCTACACGAGATCCTGCGATTCTTGACTGGGCTTTAACAAATGTACCATCGGCAGTCCTATCTCACGGAGTCCTAGATCCTATCAACAATTTAGATCACAATCCGATTTTTATTGAACTGAATTTTTCACTTAAACATCACGTTGTTTCTAAACCATTTTTTGTGTGGGACTATAATAATGGGAACTTTTTTAGGTTTGAACAATGCACTGCATGTTACCCCTTGGGAATTCATTACCATGAATTCTCCCAATGTTAATTCAGCTCTTTCAAATATTACAAACATCGTAAACCAAACGCTTCAAGCTTTTATTCCCACAAAAATAGTTTATCCGTCTAACAAAAGTAAGGCTTGGTTTACCCGAGAGCTCCGACTTCTAATTAGAGAAAGATCTCGCTATTACAAACGCTGGCTTAAAACCAAAAACATAAACCACAAACGTCTATATAATAAAACCAGAAACCTAGTTCAACGCAAAATAAAACTGGCGAAACAAAAATATAACGAGCGGTTCATGAGCAAACTAAATGTTGTCAAAACCTCTGATCTCAATTATTGGAAGCTTTTAAATCATAAATGGAAGC
>Ga0210059_1016782_pt1 | contig 10531 bp, 5 predicted proteins | sample Ectturendosymbi2_FD_188042 | JGI IMG/M metagenome (GOLD analysis project Ga0210059, IMG submission 188042) | Ecteinascidia turbinata endosymbiont from Florida, USA - Sample 2 (SPAdes) (version 2) | ecosystem: Host-associated > Tunicates > Ascidians > Unclassified | place: Key West, Florida... | reverse complement strand
GCTTGCTTATGGAGCAATGGGGTCTGGATAAAGTAAATACAACCAGGTGCAGGTGAACTGGTGTGGTCATAAGGGTACGTAAACAGTATACTATATTTCTCTTAATAAAATTTAGTTTTTGACCCGCAAGCCACACTGTACGTGCCACAAAACTTCAGTTCCCGGGCCACTTTTGGCCTGAGGGCTAAGGGTTGCACACACCTACCGTAGCTAATAAGTTGACTATGGTGTTTCTTTAAACAACACTATCAGTTGGCGCATCCAAGAACTTCCAGTCGATGTTCTGAAATATATCATTGCTGCTGCAAAGCAAAGTGGAAATTTTACTTCAGAGTTGGGCGAGACTACAGATTTAGGAAACGATGCACAGTTCATGGTGTTCGTGCGATACCGTGCGACTGAGGACTACGTGCAACAATTTCCCTTTTGCTCTCCACTTGCAAAACATACTGCAAGAAAAGAAATGTTTAAGAAAGTAGATTCCTTCACTTAGGAATATCAGTTTTCGCGAATTCAGTGTCTGTTTGTGCCGATGGTGCTTATTCGGCCATGATAAGAATCAAAAAAGACTTTATGAAAAATGAAAACAAAAATGTTTAGGGAGTAATTGTCTTCTTCGCCGAGAAAAATCAGACAGCGAAGAAATTTAAGAAGATCTGACAGTTTTGGAATATATTTCATCTGCTGTTAATCACATCAAAAGCCGTCACACATTCGTTATGTGTGGCGAGATGAGGGTAGACCAAAGTGACGTTTGCTTCATTTAAACATCCATTGGCTCATTAGGAAAGATGCTGGAGAGAGTGGTCCACGCAATAGCCCCCGCGCATTATTTCAAGAACAGAATCATAACTTTGCTGAAACGATTCATTGACAGCAAGTTGATTGCCAAATATTCTCAGGTGATTTTTATACGTTTGAATCAGCTAAACAGGCCCAGGCACGGAAAAGCTAAAATACTTTTAGATGTGTCCAAGACATCGTCGCGTTTAAACGCAAATACAGTTGTGGATCCATCGAATTGAAAATGGAAGAATATCTTCGTTTTTAGCATAAACGAATTTGCAGAAGAGGTAGAAATTGATTTGGTCTGCATTTGTCAAATTTTCTTGAGCGCCTTACTGCATCTCTCCGAGATGAATAGATGTATTCCTTCTCATAATTACATCAAAAACATTTAACTGGGTGCGAAGCCCTTTTGAGGTGCCAGAGCTGCAGGTTCATTGTGAAGTAGATTGCATTGCTGAACAGCTGATTGAGCTGCAAAGTCGACAGCTGTAGTCTAACTCAATTTTGAGTGGATGTCCAGACAATGGAACCGAATCTCTCTGATCTGTGTCGGCAGGCAACAAAAGCTTTTTTGCCAACTACATACCGTTGTGAAGCTGTTTTTCAACGGTATAACTATTTTTAAAACCTTGCACCGATACCAACTTTATTCAGAGGACGACATCATGTGTGTGTTGACGACCATAGGCCCTTATTTCAATAAACTTGTGAAACAAACTCAGGGACAAGATTCTCATTGAAATCTGTGAATGTGGGCGATGAACCAAGTTTGCTAAAATTATTGTTTGTATTATACTTGTAATCTTAGTCTACCTGAGTCCGCAAATATTTATACTGGTCCGAAAATAGTCCATGCCTTAAAAATGTTGAGAAACACTGGTCTAGAACATTCAGTGCTTTAGTTATGCCCATGCACAGGCACATGCAAACAGCCTGGTTTCACACGAACTGCTTGAATTAACCTGGTTATGAAGGTGTTAACACTTTGAGAGCCAGGGTACGATATATTCATACTTTGAAATTGGCCTAAAACCAGCAGTTGTCGGTTGCTTTACCAACGCATTAGCTCCTCTGCCAATTGCGCTAAAGAGCTGTTCAAACCCTGAAGCGGATCGGTCAGTCTTCTAGTCTGCACTCAAAAAAATTTTTTTTTGGTTGGGGGTTGCGGATTTTTTGTGAGTAACGTCATAAGTGAAGTAATTTTGGTTTCATTTTGGCTCAAATGTTGCCTGGCCTAGGGCCCAACCGTTAGGCCAAAGTATTTCGATGAAGTTTTCATTGGAAACTAGGCCCAAGTCCGAGTCTTTTGAGCCTTTGATCGACTTCCTAGCATTTCTGGTTCAAAAGTTATGATCTAAAATAATCAAATTGATTAATTATGTAATTACCTAATTAGTCAAATATTCTTATGACTTTAGATCATAACTTTTGAACCCGAAACCCCAGCAGGTCATCCACAGTATCAAAAGACTTGGATTGTAGCCTAGTTTCCAATGAAAACTTCAGTGAAATACTACCATCTAATGGTTTGAGCCCAGGGTAGGGTGCATCAGCTCCCCCTTACTTTCTAGTTTCAAGCCTACCTTTTTTTTACTGGTGAGGTTAGCTTAGAAAATAACTTCTGCAAAGTTTGGTGCTGATCGGACCAAATTTGACCCCCCCACACGGCCAGTTTTTGCAGGGTTCGACACTATTTTTTCATGTTTTTTTGCCACTAGAGAGCGCTGTGTTTAATAAATGAAAAAAATGTTGATTTCAACAGATGCCCATCCTTCTTTCACATACTTTGAAAAAAAAATTCCAAAATATGTTGAGGGGAAGAAAAAATATTGGCAGTTTTGTATGTTTATTTTGCTCATGAGCGCCACTAGTGGTGATAACAAAACATGGAATATCTCACTAAGTACTAATGCAAATCAAATGAAACTGGTGTCTACCCCCTATTTTCAGGGTTGAGGAATTTGTTTTTGCTGTTATTTGTTCATATTTTTACCACTGGAGGGCACTATGACCAATTAAATACTATTTTGACCAAAATTTTAACTAACACCAAGTTTTTGGACTGGAAGTTGGTAACCAGTTAGTTTGATTTTGACAAAGCACAGTGAATAACATGCACAAACCAACAATAAATCACATAATTTTGAGTTGAAGATGGACATTGTGTTTTCAATTCAGATTGTTGTCTTACGGAACAAGAAACCAAGATCATGACTTTAAAGTATGGTGAGAGTTTTTAGCTACTTGTACACTGCATTGAAAATGCTTTTCTTTTTCTGTCGAACCATTAAAATCTTGGCATGGTTTTACCTTGTTCTCAGCATAATTATTTGCAACATAGGTAATGTCCACAATCAGTTTTCCTAACTGGTAAGCATCATTTGCTTGCCATTGAGTCACTGGAGTATTCAAAAATCTATCATAAACACCAATAATGCAAAAAAAGCTCCAAGAATCTTTCATTGTAATGCTGATAGGTCATCTGAAACAGTTGCAGATAACAAGCATTTTATAAAACCTGTTTACCAAAGCCAGAACCACGTCTTTTGTAGCTTTCATTTTCTAATTTGTAAGGTTGTCCACTTCATTGCTTTTTAATACCAGTGGAGCCAGTTCCTCACTAACAGACCACATGTGGCACATTATTTATCAATCACAGAGTCAATGTCAGCAAATATATATTGTAAATGCATTATGAGCAAAAGATCACGTTTGGTGCAGATGATCAGGTTGGTTGGTGCAGATGATCAGGTTGGTTGCTGCAGATAGCTACCATGGAAGATAACAGAAGGCTAAAAACTCACAGGTGCAAGAATCACTTCCCACTATTGGCTTATGATAATAACAACCTTAACTGTGCAGTTTTCCCAGGATATTCATTGGAGAGGAAAGCTGATATTGTCAGTATGTGCAAAAGTTTCTTGAGTAACGACAGGTGCTGTAGAGATTAGGAGGAGCTTATGTTATTAGCACTTTTTTACCTTCCACAAGGAAGCAGAGTCTTGATTTTTCATCATTGAATAGACATGGTTTTTAATCATTCAATCCAATTGATCTGGTGTTTCCACAAGCAAGGTGGATTGCAAAGTTGCTCTATGCCATTAAAATTGCTTTACCAAAATCACAAGTTTTTTCACAGCACCACAAGGAAACAGTGCATCTGTACAATTCCGAAAAAAAATTTTGTTTAGTTTTCAGTATTGAGCTATCTTCCTTGGTGGCTACCTGCAGAACCTCAATCTCTGCACATTACATAATCTTTTGCTCATAATACATTTATAATATATGCTGACATCTACTCTGTGATTTGCAACAGCAAAGAGCTTTAACCACCACTTGTGGTACATCACTGAGGAACTGGCTCCACTGGCATCAAAAACCAATGAAGTATCTGAACAACACAAAATAACAACTTCAAAAGATGTGGTTCTGGCTTTGGAAAACCAGGTTTTATAAAATGCCTGTTATCTGCAACTGTTTCTGATGACCTATCAGCATTTAAATGAAATGATTCTTGGAGATTTTTTCGCATTATTGGTGTTTATGGTAGATTTTTGAATGCTCCAGTGACTGAATGGCAAGCAAATGATGCTTACCAGTTATGAAAATTGATTGTGGACATTACCCATGTTGCAATTAATTATGCTGCAAGTAAGGTAAAACGTTGCCAAGATTTTATTGGTTCTGCACACTAAGAAATGCATTTACAATCCATTCTACAAGCAGTTGAAAAATCTTGCCACACTTTACCAAAGAAGTAACCTGGACTTTGATTTGTCATCTTGGTTTCTTGCTCCGTAAAATAATAATCTGAAGTAAAAAAAACAATGCTTATCTTTTGACTCAAATTCATGATTCACTGTTTGTCTTGAACATTGTTGTTAGTTTGTACATGTTATTCACTGTGCTTTGTCAAAATCAAACTAACTGGTTACCAACTTCCAGTCCAAAAACTTGGTGTTAGTTAAAATTTTGGGCAAAATAGTATTTAATTGGTCATAGTGCCCTCCAGTGGTAAAAATATGAACAAATAACAGCAAAAACAAATTCCTCAACCCTGAAAATAGGGGGGTAGACACCAGTTTCATTTGATTTGCATTAGTGCTTAGTGAGACATGTTTTGTTATCACCACTAGTGGTGCTCATGAGCAAAATAAACATACAAAACTGCCAATATTTCTGCTTCCCCTCAACATATTTTGGAAATTTTTTTTTCAAAACATATATGTAAGAACTATGGGCATCTGGTGAAATCAACATTTTTATATTTATTGAACACAGCGCTCTCTAGTGGCAAGAAAACATGAAAAAATAATGTCGAACCCTGCAAAAACTGGCCGTGTGGGGGGGTCAAATTTGGTCCGATCAGCACCAAACTTTGCAGAAGTTATTTTCTAAGCTAACCTCACCAGTAAAAAGAAAGGTAGGCTTGAAACTAGAAAGTAAGGGGAAGCTGATGCACCCTAGCCCAGGGCCAGGTGAAGTGGGCCAAGGCGGCCTAAAAGTCTTCCACTTAAGATATCACCCACAAAAACCCGCACACTCCAACCAAAAAAAAATTTTTTTAAATGCAAACTACAAGACTTGTTGAGTCTTTTGAGCTTTTGACCGAGTCTGTAGCGCTTACCAGACTGGAGAAGTTCCTGCACAAGACCATGTGCAATCCAGCTGTTTTTGCGCGAACCGCTTGAATTAACCCAGGTGCGAAAGTGTTCACATTGCTTTGCAGTAAGAATAAAGCACCCGAAAATGGCCGCACACTAATTGATTAAAAACACAAAAACAAATTTTTTAAGTCAGAGTCATACTATATTCACCTCATGGACAGAAAGGAAATGTTTAGTAACGATCATGGAGTTCCTGAAACTTGCTGCTGCAGCTTGCGTGTTAGATAGAGTTGCAGCCATCACTGCCACAAGCCAGCCATACATAACAGTTCCAGCAATCATAATACAAATCCCAAACACTCGTCCATTGTTCGTTGTTGGCGATATATCTCCATACCTAATAATATAAATGTGATCAATACAACCTCACCACAATTAACCACACAATTACCCAAATATTAGATAGTTAAGATAACAGGTTCAGAACCAAAAGCTATATTAATTGTTCTATCTGCAGAGGCAATTAATTATAGGCATTGCCGACTTGCTAGCTTTACTTCTCTTTTAGGAGGGGTGGCCAGCCCATGACTTGCGAGCGGCATGTGGCTCTTTGCCTAGTTTAATGCAGCTCTTTGGTAGTTACCAGAAGACCCTCTAAAAAAGTGGGAATGTTGCACAACAATAAATGGCTTGTAAATTTTGTAACTGTCATGTTAGTGTGTGGTATTTACAATAGATCCAGCTGAGCAAACGTATGTGAGGAAAAAATAGGGTCATATTCATGTGTACCCATGTACATGATGTGGCTCTTTGCACTAACATAGTAAGAAATGTGGCTCTTGGTGTTCGAGTGGTTGGTCACCCCTGTTTTATAGCTCAAATAGAAGTCCAGTTGGGGTATCTATCTCATCTGTCTTCACATTGTTTCAAATCAGCATTTTCGCATTTAAAAGCTAACAACTACATAAAAAAGTTGTTTTACTTGCAAAACATTTAGCTAAACAAAACACATTTTACCCAGTGCTTGTCATCGTTGTGATGATCCAGTACATTGTTTTTGTGTAGTCATTCGACTGGCTTGTTCTGTATGACAAATCGAACACCCAAGCCCATGATGCAAATTTGCACTTGTATATAACTTTATCCACAAAACTGCATTGAAATAGCAACAAGTAAGGCACACCCATGTACAAATGTAAACCTATATTAAATGATAATGTATATATGTTTATGGCTAGCAGATCCAAAGACAGCTCAATATACATCCTATGTAACAGCATACATCCCCATTTTGCAAGCATGTCAGTACCACAAACACTGAAATCATATTGATATCATCCTCTAAAACAGTGCTCTTCAACCAGTGTGCACGGAGCACCCTAGGGTGCACCAAAATGTGTGTGGGGTGCACCACTACGAAAAGGTTCCCAAAGTCCATCACAAACTTGTCACACGAAACAGATAATTTTTACCAAACTTTCTGTTAGCAAAAATGAACTATTAACCAGACATTGACTTTCAGGATTTAACCGAGACTTTGCACATTCTAAAATGTGGTGCGTAAGCATCAGACCATGTCAAGCTAATTGTTGTAATTAGTTTCTAAGCAACAGACAATGATCCATTATCAGTTGAATTTTGTAGCTGAGTTACTGAATTAAGGGATTTGCTTTTTTAGACACGCGCGCAATTAGGTGGGGGACACGGGGTAAGTGTCAGTAAATGGGGTGCATAAGTTTAAGTGTTTAAAGAAATAGGGTGCATGAGTTTGTCAAAATATCTTTAAGGGTGCACCGTAACAAAAAAGGTTGAAGAGCACTGCTCTAAGAAACAAGAAGAAATACAAAGTAACAAACCCACCGTTGGTTAAAATACCCACAAGCCAGCCAATAAGACAAGCAAGCACATAAATGGGTGATGGAATAGATGTACACCACGAACTTCACAACTCGCACTCTAATAATTTGCACATCTAAAATATTTTCCCATCTCACAAATGATGATGGCACATATCGAATAAAGGAAAGAACTCGGTTGAGTCGCAGAAAAACTTGAGCATGGTAGTGGGACAGCCGAGTACAACCAACCACTGGAGCAATCACTTCGAAGGGGAAGACTATAATGACATCATACCAAAACTTATTCCACTTGTTGTAATTCAAAAATATATCTTGGAAACTATCCAAATAACCTGTAAAAAATCCCAATCAGCTGCATGCACATACTTTGTTCTTAGAACTACAACTACTTTGCATGACAAAACTAAGTATGGGCATTCCGAAATAGTTTACTATTCCAGAATTATTCCAGAAAGCTAAACCGAATCCAAAATACCAAATCCTATTCCAGCTTTTTCCTATAATTCGTTGCAGCTCAGAATTATTAAAAACAAAAAAATGTCGTCTACTCAAAAACCAAGGAGGCCCACACAGTGTACTTTCCTTAACCCGTCACTGGCAATGAAACAATTTATCACTATTACACAAACAATACATTTTCGCAACTCTGAACATTTCAATGCAGTAGTGCATTTTTGCCAGGCAAAAGGCCAGATTTTGATAATAGCTTCTAGAATAAAGGTCATTTTTTCAAGCTATAGGTGTCCTTAGCAGGATTGTGGAGTTGGAGGTTTTTGGGGAGTCGGAGTCAGATTCCTAACAGCACTCAGAGTTCGGATTTTTTTGTGCAACTCCAACTCCGGATGACCAATTGAATCATTTTCTACATCACGCTCCTAAATTGGAAATTCCTTTTGAAATGGCACAATTTCTTTTGAAACTTTTGTTGAAACAGGTTTCTTGCTGTGTACCACAATTTTCGTTGATCTTAACAGCCAAATTTCACTCCCTATATGTTAAGGAGTCAGAGTCGGGAATCGGAGTCGAAAATTTAGGAAAGGTCAGAGTTGGAATCAGATATTCTACCTCTGACTCTGGAACCCTGGTCTTTAGGACCAATCAAAGTTGGCTAGTGGCCTAGCACAACTACTTAATTTGGAAGAGGTACCAGTGACATCATCAAAACTAGAGATCAACCAATGCATCAACATGCCAATATATACCAGTTGATATGCGATGTTGCTGATGTATCACATCAGCAAAATACCACTGATACATGTCAGCAACGCAATTAATTGTTCATAGTTCCTGATGTCAGTAGATTTTCTGATTTGTAGAATGAACTGAAAATTTTTAAGCTTGGCCCTTACACTTTGCTCAATGTTGTTTGACAACAATTCTTCTCAGAATAGAGTGGTTTGAAAGAAGAATTTTGCTAATTTCTTGTTCGGCTTTATCACTGAGTGTAACTTTGACCATTTTTTTGACATGCTGCAAGAATCACTGATTCTGCAAGGACATGAGACTTTGATTTAAGTGCACTAATTTATGCCTCCTCATATGAAGTTAATTGAGCTCTTTACGACACAGTCATTGCTTTCTGAAATAGCTTACTTTGATTTGAATTAGATTGCAACAACCTTTTGAAAGTAAACAGTCAATTCAGGTGGAAGGATAGAATGATTGGCAATGAAGTGTCTTCTCAACTTACTTGTAACCACTGCTTCATTGGACAACTTCTGACTGCAAACAACACATATACTACGTTTACATGGCCAGTTTTGCGTTGTCTCGTTACCATATATGGATAACGAGTGGTCTGTTTCTGAACGTGATTTGCTGAGTCAGCACCCTGAACGAGCCAATGCGTTGGCCACCTGGACAGGAAGACGTCTCGTTCGCGAGGTACTAGGCTAGCACCTAGCATTCAGTGCCTGTCTCCAGATAAGATATGACTGCAGCGTTATTTTAATTGTTAGTGTGTTGAATTCAGTTGTAGAAGTGTAATACCAACATAATTACCATGCAGTCGACAAGACACGCCGGCGAGGATGCGTAGTTTTGCAATAGATAGCAGTTTAGGCTTTGGGTTGGCAGTGTTAGGATTTCTAATTTTGAAGGCAAGAATTTTAACCAAATGTTCAGAAATTACCCTGCTGAAAGCTGTTAGCTTCTGGATTTTACATGTCATAAAAAAATGAGTGCAATAATTATATGCCATCAGTGGTGATAGAAGTAGAAGTTACTACAGTAACTAAAATATAGCCTACTTGTTAAAATGTAGGCTATCTGCCTGTTTTAAATATCCCTTATTGTTTGAAATGAAACATTACTGAGAAGATGCTTACTCATAATAAAGGCTGAAAGCTGTGCACAACATATGATAAGATGCTCTGTTTAAATACAAATAATATTTTAAGTAGGCTACTGATCAGCTGGAGTGGCTTGGCAGTGTTAGGAATAGTTGTTTTGAAAGTAAGAACCTTGTGTGTTGCACCAATCTGCATAAATCAGGCTTGCAAAATAGGGCAACTTTCTGGCATCAGTGGTGATAGTAGCAAAAGATATACAATTATTTCACTAGCTCCTTGAAAAGATGTCACAGGATATATTTAATATAACAAATACTTAATGTTTTGTATTCATGTGACATTAGGCTATTAGTATAAGTATCAGTGTAAATTAAAGATTTTGACTGATGTGTCACCAAAAGTTTCACCTAGGCACTTGCAGACACATGTAATATTAAGCGGTAATCTCCAAAATGTTTTTCAGCATAGTGCTCAGGAAACCTGTGTGAAATTTGTATGCTTGTAACCGTGCACATGTGACATCAACGCATGCTGTAAACGTCAGTGCACGTCTGCTATGGATGGAATTTACAGTGTGCAGCACGATCCATAGTTCACGGCACCAACTTCATGACAGGCATAAACAGCAATTGCCAACTTCGTGAAATCTGTAATCAGTGTACATGCTTTCCAACTCCATACAACCCTTTGTTTACTTGCCTACACAGTAGATGTTCACCGACGCGTCTGCCACACGTGAATGACTTTCAGACAATGTAAACCGAACAGTACAATGACGTCAGAACGGGCTGTCTCAATTTTGCGGACCGTCACTTGACATGTAAACGTAGTAATTGTGACGTTTCAATAACCACAACAATGGAGTTCTGCCGTTACGGTCATGTGCCATGATGGTGGGATAAAGTGATGTGTGCTGGTTGCTGAGTCTGAGCAAAGCTGTTAATTTAGTTTTAGTGTTATGCTACGTTAGTGTTGAGTCAGTGAC
>Ga0210059_1016780_pt1 | contig 10531 bp, 4 predicted proteins | sample Ectturendosymbi2_FD_188042 | JGI IMG/M metagenome (GOLD analysis project Ga0210059, IMG submission 188042) | Ecteinascidia turbinata endosymbiont from Florida, USA - Sample 2 (SPAdes) (version 2) | ecosystem: Host-associated > Tunicates > Ascidians > Unclassified | place: Key West, Florida... | reverse complement strand
CGCAAGTAAAGCAGATGGATACAATTATCAACTGATGCAGGATATGATGGAAAATGCTCGTCTTTTGTCAGAATTGCTGAGCACTCCCCAAGAAGGCTTGACTGATGCAGACATAGAGCTAGCAAATGGCTCATTGTTTGAATAAAATGAAACAAATTTGGAAATCATTCACATGTCATATGAAACAATTGTGCGAATTATATATGTGTATATATTACCGGTATAGCAAAGAAACTTTGAATAGTGATTAAAGTTAATGATGTAAGTGAAACCAGTTATGTAAAATCAGGGGTATGCATTGGTTGTATGAGGTAATGAGTAATGGTCACAGAGCGAACGTTCACAGAGCGAACGTTCGCAAGGCGAACGTTCGCAGAGTGACCGTTCACAGAGCTAACGTTCACAGAGCTAACGTTCACAGAGCTAACGTTCGCAGAGCTGACATCAGAAAAGAAACCAAAATCATTCATGCGTAACGAGAATATAAATATGGGTAGAATTGTGATGCACGATTCATTCTAGTTTTAACGATGGTAGCAGAAGGTTATGGCAAACTTGTGGGGTCTGGTGAGCTTGTGATCCAAGACCGACTTGTAGCCATATAAAACTAGTTAGAAATTTATGCTGAACAATGAGTTAGTTTTTGACCTGCAAAATTGTAAGTACAAATTGATATGTTTATTATAATAAATGGCTGTCAAAATTTCAGTTAACTTTGGACTTTAAAATTCTTGCATGAAGCTAAAAATGAATTTACGGCGGAGCCCTTGTCAAATATTTAGTAGAGTTATACTTTGACAAAAATTAAGGAAATTTTAATTGAAAAAGGAAACAGAGTTCTGCTCAAAATTTTTATGATTTCGTACTTAGAATATTTTTAGGAATTCAGGGGGGACATTTTAATAGGAAACTTTGTTTGCCTTTCATGATTGTAATTATTGTTGGATGATAGAGTTTGATGCGTATTGTAATAAAAGTTATGATGTTTAATCAGGGTATGCACTCCTGTTACTGGCAGCTAGGGTCAGTAACATTGACTGCAGCTCGTAGTGTTGTAGTCTCTTATAGGAGTCAGTCTCGAGAGCCCACGGTTTCATCAAAGGTATGTGATAGTAGCGTTAATAAATGACCCCAATGCGCTATGGTAGCATGTTTTCGTCCAAGTCTCTCATGGACAGGTAAGCTGAGCTAGGTTTGTTGGTCCATGGAGGGGCATTGGCCGCAAAATTGGCGCCCAACATGGGGCTCGAGGCGTCAAAAATACCCTATGGGGGTCTTAATTAAAAAAACTAATTAATGACCACAGGCATCGAACCTACGACTTAGGATGTTGACAGGCACCCCAGTTAACCATAACATAAGAGTGTTGGACTCAGAAAATTTAATGTAAGAGTAAAATTGACGGTCAACATAGAGCTCGAAAGGCGCCAAAGTACCCTTTAGGGGGGGTCTTAAACCCCTTGTCATAATTCATAATTAATAAAAATATGACTTGAACTTTTGACCGTTTGCGCGAAGGCAGGCAGACGCCGTTTGAGGTAGACGTTGTTCAGGCAGGTGCGCGCGTAGCACTATGACTGGAACCGCATGTAGAAATGCTTTGACTGTCAAGCGCGATAGTTTGAAGTACCGGAAGTAGTTAAGAACATGTGTCGGTAGGGAATCGAACTTACGACTTAACGTTTGGAGCGATGGCATAAGCCGCGTTGCGCAGTTGTGTTTCAGGCATTTTCGGACTTAGAAATCGAAATGCCCTGAGTTTGGCGTGTTCAGACAGCAGTAGGAAGTTTAATTCAAGACTTAGTCTTGAAAGCGAAGGCCATAAGCCACCTTGTGTAGTAATACTTTATGTGTTTGCGGACTTAGAAGTTAAACAATTGGGACTTAATGTTTTCATGTGAGAGTAGGGATTGGACTTTGACTAAACATACATGTGAATTTTGATGTTGATGTAGCGCTTAGATCATTTTCAAGTTGCTGTTACTCCTGTCCCAACCTAGGTATTACCCGACTCGGTGGTGTGTGCAACAAATCAGTCTTTGAGCTGACTGTCTGGCGACCCGATAAGCTGTCTTAAACGGTGAGCACGGTCAAAAGATAGGGTAGACCCTGAGTACGAGTACACATATCCAACAAAACTGTTAGTAGCCCAAGCGGTCGAACGTAATCTATCCTTGCGGTATTATAGAGCCACCTTCTCTATAAGAAACGGGGTTAAATGGTTATTGGGAGACACTATCAAGGTTGGGGAAACTTCTTTATTTATGGGGGTTGCCTTGATAAACAAGGTTGGGGAAAATCTTTGTGAAGATTTGCCTTGCTAGAACAACGAATAAGGTTATGGGGAGCCTCAGAGGTTGGTGAAACTCACTGAGTTATGGGAGTTGCCTCAAGTTCTAGAAGGGTCTAACAGTACGCAAGGGAGAGCGCTGCTCCGAAATCCAACCCTATGTCACCGCATAGGAGACAGGCACAAAACGGCGCATCAGAATAACAGCAACTTGCGTCGATGCAAAGAAGTCGAAGATTTGAAAACTTATCTAGAAACAAAATGCAATTGACAATTAACTTGCTAAAAGAAACAGTTGTCAAAGTCTTGTCCTATATACCTGAATACTTAATAAATTTCAAATTTTCGGTGAAACTTCAGAGCAACGTGACGCACATCGGTGTTTCATGAGTGAGTTCTACGGGATGTTTGTAATCCATATTGAGGCTAAAACGATAGTTGCAATTTCGGACGTTAGCATTGTGATCGCTAACGTACTGTTTGCTATAGTGATAGGTAGTGAAACGTTAGAGGCCTACGTTGTAATAATATAAGACTTGCTACCACTTGCAGTTGTTTCTAAAAAAGGTAGCTACGGGTAGTGAATCTACGACTTGGCGTGTGCAAAGGTGGCCCTAAGCTACCTTAAGCCATGGTAAAGCATGTGTTTTGGACTTAGAAAAATTTTGAAAAATCTTAGGGGGCAGGACCACGTTGGTCTTTATAACAGGGGTTCCCAAAGACATAGACTGTTAGGAATGGCATCTGTAGATGGCCGAGGCCCTGAACTTTAAGTTTAGCAAAAAATAATTTTTTCATTTTTAAAATGTATGGACCCTGCTCATAGGCGCATGAGTTAAAATGCATGTACAAGATAGGAGTTTAAACACGTTTTTTCGCCACTAGGAGTCTGGCGCATTTCAAGGACAAACTAAAATTTAACAAAGTAACCAGTGGAACTTGTTCAGAAGCTACTTCGAAGTAAATCCCATTAGTTAGTGTGGTTCCATCAGGACCAGGAAGGGCCTGAGGAGCAGTAAAAAAATACTTCCATATAAGGAAGTCGAAAATTGGATTGGCTATAAAAACTAAACTAGATAAAATTTTTCAAAAATTTTTGCTGAAGTTCTGTTCTATACACCTGAATATTACGTTAACATAGAAAAATTATTAAAAATCAAAAATTTGGGACTTAGAGAATTTTCGAGCAAAGTTCGCGACAAAATGACGTACATCGAGGTTCGTAACAAAATTTTGCCGGGTTTGGGACACTCAGATTGCCGCCGAGTAAAGGAAAAATTCCGATGTTAATGTTAGGGCTTGGCATACGTTCTAGGCATAGAGGATCACTGTAGTCTGCTGTCATGGGGGTTTGTGAATCACAAACCACCCACCTGAATACCAACGGACGGTTAAGAATAATGGGCTTTCACTTAAAATAGGTTTTACATTAAAAACACATTGGTCTGATAAAAGGGTGATCCAATACAAAAAAAGCACACAATGTTACTTTGGAAATAGGATGATTGGCATAACAGGACTCTGAACTAATACCTTAAGACTCAAGAGGGCTTTAACTAGAAAACACAAGGGGGGCCAAAACTTTTTGATAATGTAGCAAACCAGAGTTAGTCCTGACACCATAATACAGACATATAACGGATTATGGAGCTGATAAAAGAGCCTGTGCATGCCTGTTTGACGTTTATAGTGTATAGTGAATAAATATTTGGATGAAGATGGAATTGAGGTTAGCAAACAGGACAAACAGTTTGTCAGAAACAGTTGAGCGATGATTAGTCAATCAACAGTTATTTAGTTAGAAAGTACGACGTTTGACTACACTGGTTGAACTCCAATGGAAGGACACAAGTCTGGTAATGCCGGACCAAAGCTAAGTACAAGTATAAACACCCTAGTTGAGATGTATAAGTATTCAGTGCTTATAAGAAGTGTCTGAAGTTGTAGTGTTTACACAAATAATTAATGGCTTCGATGCATCAGAGAAACCTTAGAAAGATTTGCATCACCACTGGCGCCGGAAAGTCGCATGCGGGCCTGGTAAAAAAATTTAAAAGTCTTGCCTAATGGTATGACTTAACTGCAAACACGGACGTTAGTTGATGCGAAGTCATAAGACCGCATAGAAACATGAAAATTATTATTAAGAAGGTTTCCCTGCCTGCTGTGATGTCCTCTGTGGGACTTTGCTTAAGAGTGTAGGGGTGTAGGACTTTGTATGGTTAAGGCGCACATCTAGGTGCAACTCTACAAATACAATAGGGTTGTTCATAGTACAGCTGTTCACAACTTATGGCTTGGGAAGCCCAACCCGACAATGCCTGAGGGAAAACGAGCAATATTAAAGAGGGTCATCCTACCCTGTCCTTTTGTGGAAAGTCAGGAGTGACTTTATAGTGAATGGCTTATACCTTTCGCTGTTTAACAGCAGAGCTCCCGAATATGCGGATAGCCTGCTGAGTCTGACTTCATGATTAGCCACCATTGATTGTGAAACGTTAAAGTTGACAATCCAGCATGCGCGTTGCTCGAACACAACACACAAACACACATCCATATTAAAAATATAGGGCTAAATTATTGAAGCGTGTCAATAAGATGCGTGAGCTAGAAAGATAGAAAGACTTCAACTATGAAGCAGAGTTTTAGTGTGTGTACATAGGGAATAAAACGACTCTATGTACCCAAGAGATGAGAGCAGCAGCAATCACAACGCGATTGTGTTAAGCTGAGGGGGAGTCGATGTATAATTAAGACAAATGCTAATAACAAATAAAAACGTTAAGGATAGGAGCTAGAATAATATAATGGCAACGGAACTATTGAAAGAAAGAAAAGTAGTTACAATTGTCACGTTTTTGAAGTAAAATTAGGTTGATAAAATGGCTGATAAAAAAGTGAAAAATTACAAAAAACTTAAGATAGAATATCATGAATAGGTGCACCAAAAGATGAAACTCTCATGCAAGTTAATAAACTTTGTGCCGCTATAACAGATAGTAAGTGATGAACAGTGATGATGGCGACAGTGATGATGGCGACGAAACGTTTGAAGAAGAGAATACAGGATAGTAAAATAATGAAATAACAAAATATTGCAAAGTTTCAAAGCTACCCTGGTTCAAGAAAGAAGCAGATAAAAGCCTAAGTTTAATAAATTATCGTATAGAATGATGAGAACAATTTAGAAAAGTTCAATAACAGTGTGGTTAACCTCAGTCAATAGAGAGAGTCATCATAGAAATAACAATCTAGGGGACAAACTGAAAAGAATACCGCTAAGAAGTGAAAAGAGAAAAGATAGATGAAGAGGTGGAAAAAATAAGACAGATTGCATGAACAACCAACACCAGTGAAAAGTTTGAATGGCAATTACGATAAAGGCATGAGAAATCATGAAGCAAATCTGTGCTGTTCTTCATTGCAATGAACGAGCATATAAAAGAAAACTTATCCAATAGACATGTCGTTGCAGGTATAGGGAAAGTAAATGAAATAAAGCTATAAAAATTGTGGCAAAAGAAGAAGCGTAAGCGCAAGAAGCCTCCTCTACGGTAATAAGAAGAACCAGAAGAATTAAAGGCAATCATAATACAAGAGTTAATGGTGAAAGCTTAAAAATTAAGTATGTGTTATAGATGAAACAATATATACTGCAATGAAATGGTAACATCACAGCGAGTCAAAATAGCGATGGAGTGGAATAAGCGCACTAAGAAGATACGAAATATTTAATTGAAGGGGGGAGTGAAAAGTGATAAAAATTTCATCACTTTTTTCGCAATTTGAAGACTTTAAATGATGGAAAAACAGATAGAAATTCCTAAAACTAGATTTCTATAGCTAAGAAAAAGATGATGTTTATGCTTCTCTATGCTAGAAGTGTTTTGACAGATGAGTATGAAGTAAATTTATTAAAATAAGGTCTCTTTAACAAAGACTTCGCAATAACAGTCCTAGGTAATAAATATGAAGTAAAGTTTGTTAAAATAAAACTTGGCTAATAAACTCCACAATGTTCAAATGAGTTGGATGATATTAATGATTTAAGGTCACAATCATAGTTGATTAATATATAACAGAACAAGTAGAGATAGTAGTTAAAATATAAAAGGGGGTTGTTGAAACTTGAGGTGGTCCAAACTCTGTAGCGGAAGACGGTGAAGCCGCAAGTCGACATAGGAAATCTTAATTAGATTTTCAATGATTGCCGCCGGTGCACGCAAGGCATCGCGGAGTTTTATGTACCCCGTCACACACACTACGTTGGGTGTCAACAATTGCAGGAAAATTTAATGAATGAGACGTTAGTGCTCAATAATGTTAAGAAAAGGAGGAGGATTTAAATTCGTGCCTTAAGCATGTAGTTGAGAATAAAAGTTCAAGGTTAAAATTGAAACAAATAAAAGATGAGTAACGAATAATGAAAATGATTGGTTCAACGTTAGGAAAAATAAGATATAAAATGTCTAATAATAGTGAAGTGGCAAATCAAAGCAAAATGATTGTGGAAACGGGAGAGAAAAAATTGGAAATGAAGTGTGAAACACCTGCAAGACCGCGAAAATTAAACTTGAAAACAGAACATTACTATGATGTAAAATTGCCAACGTATTGGGAAAGTCAGCGGAAATATGCAAAGCTCCTGTGCGGGTTGAGAAATGACAATGAAAAACAGGAGTGACATGAGTAGAGAAAAGAAAAGCGAAATATTAATGTATTCTATTTGAATAAGGTTTAAGGAAATATATAGTGAGTAAAATAACAGTAAAACTGAAAATAATAATGGAGAAAGAAGAAGACAGAGATGAAGATCACTTACCAAGACAGAAGTGGTGCGCCATAGTGGAAGATGAAGAAAACTCTTTACAAGAAGATGAGAACCAAGTAGGCCAAGAACAAGAAAGATCTGGCCTCACTAAGAATTTCGCGAGATTAAAGAAAGAAGCATTGGAAGAAGAATTATCAAGACTAGCATTGGTCATAACAGAAAACAGATTGAGGATGCACAATATGTTGAAACAAATGCAAGAAACGGAAGATGAAATAAGACTAGGATTAACATTAATAAGTGCAGATTTGCAACGAAGCAATGACCAGCACATGCCACAAGAAGAAATCATAAACTGGAATGTGTTTGGACATAGGATTGAAACAAGCCTGACACAATTAGAGAAGTGCTGTGACTTACAAAAATTGAAATCACGTTACGAATCATTCTTAGAAAAAGCTTATGGAGCAGTAACCCAAATACAAAGTGACCAAGTAGAGAAAGAGAAGAAAGAAGAAAGACCACCGCTAAAGTGTTACTATTGTCATGAAGTAGGGCATTTCAAAACAGAATGTCCACAACGAGACAAGAACAGAAGACTAGGGAGGTACATACCAAGGAATGAAAGACAAGGTGGAAGCATGGTATACAGAGTACTCATGGCCTTAAGCAATAAAGAAGAAAATGACAGAGTCAATGATAATCCGCTAAGTTACTAAGAAACGCACATACAAGAGATGTGTCTGAAAACAGATAAATTAATGAGCAATCTGAATTAATTATTTATAACGACATAGTATAAAGTTACAAACGTTAATTAAACAAAAATTCTATTTGAATAAGGAAAATTGTAGGAAACATTGAATTAAAATGTCTAATCTAAAAGATAAAGTGAAAGATGCATATGGAGAAAGAGAGCTGCATAAGTTGGAAAAAGATATGGGGAAGTACAGCTCTTTTCAAAACAAGTATACTTTGAAAGTAAACCAAGAAGAAGAATGGTATTACATGACTTTAGCAAGGGTCAAAGAAATGAAAGATAAATCTACGCTTGAAATATTGCAAGTACTATTGCTCAATGTACAATATCATCCTGAAATAAAGAGAAGAATGAAAAAGCAAATAAAAGAGTTAAAAAAGAAAACTTACAACAAGACAATAGGAAACTGTCTCTATGAGATTATGCAGAGTTATGTTCTTAAAGAAGGAGATGCGACTCAAAATAGCGTATTAACGAAAACTGAAGAACACTACAATAGAAATGAAAATAGTACTACCAGAACTGAACTGGCAGATGAAGCTAAGAATGATGAGGTGCAAATAAATGATGTGAAGCACCCTGTTAAGAAGAAACAACGATTAACCAAACCTGAATCCTTAAAAAGAGCAAAAAAAAACAAATTAGAAAAAGATGTCATTGTTGCCGAAAACGAGGACATTTGCAGAGGGAGTGTCCGGTAAGAAGAAAATGTCGGGAATGGATAAAGGATGTTGAATAAGGAGCTAGCGAACACACTATGAGTTGCGAGAGTGGTGAATAAACTTTGACAATGGGTAGCGAACACACTGGAGCAATTCAGGAGTGGAGGATAAACGTTGACAATGGGTAGAGAACACATTGGGATTCTTCAGGAGTGGTGAATACACTTGCAACATGGTGTAAAGAGGCAAGAACATCCTCAGTAATGATGGGTGGAGAAGACCATATGCTGCTATTAACTTCATGAACTAGTCATGAGAAATGGTACTTTGTCCATCGATAATTAGACATAAATTATAGGGGGAATAAACGATTGCATTAACAGAATTTGAATAACGGCAACGAATAAAGAATAATGGAAACTAATGACAGAGAACTAAAAGGAAATCATGCTGGAAAAAGAGCTACAATAGAGAACTAAGTACGGCAAGGTTGTCAGAGAGCTACTGTCAACATGAGAAGAACTAGGAGATGTAAGAGTGGAATGACAAACCCGATATCTATGCACATTCATGGTTTACCGTGTTTTAGCGTGGTGGGGTTGTCATGTTCACTCGCCATGAGTGCGCTTTGGACTAGATGCTACGATCATGGTTTACTGTGGTCCAAGCCTGGTAAAAGAGTGCTTATGGTCAAGCATTGAATAGGATTGTCATGACGATTGCAACGAAGCCTAACGTAAAAAATGAGGTTTAAGGAAAGATGCAGGGAATTAAAAAGATAAAAAAAATATATATATAATAAATTTGGCGAAACCAACGCAATAAATGAGGTTTAAGGAAGATGCAGGAATAAAAATAAAAACGGTACGAATAGGGAAATTGATTAAAAATGCTAGCAAATATTTTATAAAGAATGCAGAAGTAGTAGGGAAACAAAAAATATGAGTACTCTAATTATAATGAAGAATGACGCATCCTGGAAAAGTGATAAAAATATAGTAAATGCAGAATCAGTGTAATAAAAAGAATAAGTGTGAATGAATGAATGAGAATCTTGCAATTGAAAATGAGCAGGAGTCATTATGTCATATAACAAAAATCTCTTGTGATCTGAGAGGAGAACAAGTGTCAGGGTGTGAGTGTTACTAACATAAAGATCATTATGTCATTCAAGATGTACCTATGTGGTCATCTGTCATAAGCAACATTGCATGTTGTTGCAATCATTTATCATATAAACTGGACAATATTGCATGTTGTTGTTCCAGCAGGATGTGAAACAAGAATGTGATCACGTAATGATAAAAACTGCAGTGCATAATGAAAATAAAAATAAGATTAAAGATAGGGAAAAGCAAAACAGAAAAATGATGCTTTGATGAGGGATTGCAGACCATCAATTTGCAATTTGTCATCATTGAAGTTGAAGCATTCTCTTGGTGATGCTTGAGAAGGTTGTCAACAAGAATTCCGTGATGCAAGATAAATAAGAAGAGTAATAGAAAGTAATGCAAAAATTGAAACCCATAATAAAGCAATAAATGAAGTAAAAAGGGGGGCTATATGAAGATAAATACCAAGGAAATAAAAAGAGCTCTACGATAAAAATCTAGAATAGGGAAAGATAAATCAAAGCCAGAAGTGAAGCAATACAGCATTTATAACAACGATGAGCTGAAAGCAACATAAGGACTGTTCTGATGAGAATTTCAATTGACATAAAATGTTCTGAGGAAAACTACAAGAAAAGAACTGATCTGATGCTGATTACAATGGACTATTGAAAATAAAAACTGATCTGATGAGACCTACAAAGTTGACAATGTGGAAATTGTTTGAGACAAGACATCATGTTGAGATATGAACAATGTTTGAAATTAAAGAAAAAGAAGATATGGAGTTTTTACTGAAGGAGGGAGTGGTGTTAAGGTTAAGTTTAACCTTAAGCACGTTCTGAACACTCTTTCTATGAAAAACAATGACTATGTATTGAGAGAGGAAAAATACTCCTCTGACAGTTCTGAAGAAACTGAAAGACAATTGACATT
>Ga0210059_1016779_pt1 | contig 10532 bp, 7 predicted proteins | sample Ectturendosymbi2_FD_188042 | JGI IMG/M metagenome (GOLD analysis project Ga0210059, IMG submission 188042) | Ecteinascidia turbinata endosymbiont from Florida, USA - Sample 2 (SPAdes) (version 2) | ecosystem: Host-associated > Tunicates > Ascidians > Unclassified | place: Key West, Florida... | reverse complement strand
CTCGAAACGATACACATAATTCAACCACAAGAGTGCTTCTGCATTAGCACAAAAAACGAACCGGGAAACTAGTCATACATTATAAAATCAGCTAAATCAGGCACGTTGAAATAGTACAGTTTTGAAAGTTGACTCAGAAAATCAATTAAACGTCCATAACTATCTTCAGTTTTGATGTAATTGGACCCAACCAAAAATAAAAACATCCATTTCATTTTTTCATAAAAACCCACTTATAAAATACAATAAAATCCACCAAAAATCCCACGCTTTACTTTCCTTTGAAAAATGTACTATGAAGTAAAAAGTAAAATAAGCAGCGCACTTGTGCAGTTAACTGTACATTTTTTTAATGAAACAAAACGAACGGCAACGAAACTTGAAGGACGTTGAAAAAAAGAGAAGAATAATTTGAACAGTTCGAGTAAATTCTACTAGTTACCTTCTTCAGCTCTGTAAAATCGGTATATTTTAATCACTGTTTCTGCCTTCTCTCCATCCAAGCTGTTTCTGATATTGGACCATACCAAACCATATGTTGAAAAAAGTACACTAGGCCTATATAGATGCTGAACTAGCAGGGCATGTACATAAACTTGACGTGAAAATGCAGAGGTTGTGTGGGAGCAGCTTTTCTCTGTTTGCTGTGCGCATTCTTGCCGAGCCACTTGGAGTGAATTAACCAACAACACTTTGAAAAAAAAAAGATGGGGACATTTCTTTACCCTCAGATTTGAATGCCATACTAGTTATAACAAATTATTATTGTGTAATTCTGAAAATGGTACCATTGCATGATGCAATAAAAACAATTCTGAATGGTGTTTTTGTGTTTTTTTTTCATAAGAACACAAACCTGTTTCCTTTAAAAAAAACAAGAATACAGATATAAAAAACAGGTGGTTTGTTTTTTCAATAAAAACGAGTTTTTCCCAACTCTAATTGTCTTTCAATCCGTTTTTGTAATTTTCTCTTGATCTCACGATCTGGAACAAGTCAAGTCACTATCAGCTTGATTTGGTGTGCGCCGCACACCTAGAGCAGTGGTTCCTAAACTTTTTTGTCCGCGGAACAATGCAAGTTTATTTTAAGTGGACATGGAACCCTAGAACTGCCAAGTAAATATAAACGCTTTTTTTCACCCAAATTGCCGTTATTAAAGTTTCGTACTATAAACAAAATTATGCACAATAAAAGCAACCATAAAGCATAAACAATTCAATAACAAACACGCAAAACGGGGAAAAGGGAAAGCTAGATCAAACGGTAGAGCGGTTGCCACACACCCAAAGGGTTAAAGGACATATCAGCAGTTTTTGCTTAAAACTGGAAAGTATAGCTCGTGGAACCCTTTAGATTTGTCTATGGGACCCTAGGGTTCCGCGGAACCCACTTTGGGAATCGTTGACCTAGAGTATACGCCCGTCCCTGGTAATGAAGAAGCTGAGAATTGCTAGCATTTGAATACGTAAAAATTAGTGTTGACAAAGAAAAAGTTTCGCAAAATTAAATCCATGCAGCATGTATTGGTAGACTTGCAACAGGAAAAATCATCTAGTTACAGCTTTTAAATTTTTGTAATTTCACTCATTGGATGCCTCCCTGCCGTGGATGCCCGGGGTCGGCGCCCCGTTCACCCTCCCCCTCTGCACACCACTGGGGGACCCCCCTTGAGGTGTTACGCGCATATATTTTCCTTATTTTTGGTGAAAAACGCATTATTCACTCATATAATGTACTACAAAGCAGATCATAAGTAAGCACTTTGCTTTCAAAGGAGCCCCCAACAGCAACTGAAATCTGCAAGTACTCTGCTTTTAAACTTCATTGAAGGGGCCCTAAAAGAAACTGTAATGTGGAAGTACTCTCCTTTCAAAGAGACCCCCAAAAGAAACTATAATGTGCAGGTACTTTACTTTCAAAGGGGCCCCAAGAGCAACTGCAATTTGAGGGTAATCTGCTTTCAAAGGGCCCCCAACAGGCAATGAAATGTGTAAGTATTCTGCTTTTGAACTTCATTGAAGGGGCCCCTAAAAGAAACTGTAATGTGTAAGTGCTCTACTTGCAAAGGGGCCCCCAACAGCAACTGTAATGTAAGCACCTTGCTTTCACACAGGAGCCCCTAACAGCAATTATAATGTGTGAGTACCTTGCTTCCTAAGGGGCCCCCAACAGCAATTATAATGTATAATTCCTTGCTTTCAAAGAGGCCCCCAACAGCAATTGTCATGTGTGAGTACCTTGTTTTCAAAGAGGCCCTCAACAGCAATTGTAATGTTTAAGCACCTTTGCTTTCAAAGGAGCCCCAACAGCAACTTTAATATGCAAGTACCTTGTTTTCAAAGGGGACACCAACAGCAACTGCAATGTGCAACTACTATGCTGTCGAAGAGGCCCCAAACACCAATTGCAATGTGTAAGTACCTTACTTTCAAAGGGCCAGCAACTGTAATGTAAAGTTTCTTGCTTTTAAAGAGGCCTCCCATCAGCAATTGTAATGTGTAATGTGTGCCTTGCTTTCCGAGTGGCCCGCAGTAGCAACTGCAATGTGCAAGACTATGCTTTCAAAGGGATCAATCCACCATCTCCAATGAGCAAATAACGAAAAGCTTCCAACCAACTTCTATACCCAAAAAGATTGTGGGTTAAAATGTCTTCCAAAAAGCTCTGAAAACATCCTATCAAATAAGAGCAAATACTTATACCAAATGATAACGTTTTATGCCAAATGATAATTTTTTATACCAAATTATGATTTTTAAGAGATTGGAGTATCTACTATATTGATAATTTTATGAAAATGCCACAGTTGAAAAAAAAGTAGTGTTTTTTATGTCTCTAAATGGAAAAGGTAAGACAAATTTCTCATTTCTTGTGATGTTGTATCTTTTAGAAGATTTCCATCAGAAAATAAGACAACATGCAATTGTTATAGCAGGGACCACACTACGTCTTTTAATTTATAGGATATTTTCTTCTAAGTTTACAAAGTTTTGTATTATTGCTGTTGTGCTGCAAAGACTGTTAATAAGCAAAACTGCATTCATGCTTCTTATCAGGTAGCAGAAATGGCATTTTTTGAGTATTATGAGTACTCATTTTTTCTTCAGATATTTCAGGTATTGTAGGTGGTTTGACTTTAGCCTATGCTTGAAGTCACAGGGTATTCCAAGCTTGACTAGCAAACGATTGGTTTAGGGTAGACTTGGTAGGTGATGTTCAAGCTTTTTTGCCAGCTCTTAGCCAATATAACTTGAACCGCCTTTTCTTAGCACAGATTTAATCAACTGTGCAGGCTACTTGCTGCAGTAGAAATGTTTTCGATAAGGTATATGATGAATTATTTCCTACTTTTGCACATTTTTCAAACAACTAGTGTCAATGCAAGATGGGGGCAGTCTTGACTCTTCCAGCCTCAAAGCTTTCCAAAACAAATTTCAGGTCGGATGCTTTTGTATTCTATGTTCTTGCAGTGAAAAAGGATGAAATGTGGTGTTATAAATCTTCTTGGTTGTTGTTTATAGTTTCATGGATTCCCACAAAGTCATGAATGTGAACAAATTCAAGATACCAACAACCAAGCATTTTTTCAAAGGAAAAGGTGTGAAACGTTCGAAGGGGTAAACTTTTTGGTTTATTGATGGTGAATGCAGAGAAATGGGACGCGAAAATAAAAAAGTGGGGGCGATGTCAATTTGCTATTGCCATGTGTTGCCAGTCTTGTCTTCCCAACTTTCAGTGTTTTCAAAGTTGTGTATCATGAACACCCCTTTGCATCTTCTCCTTCTGCTATGTCAGTAATGCCGTAGTCTCAGGAACGTATCCTTGGGTGGCCGTGTCTTAGGCTTGATCAAAAGTGATTATCACGGTTGGCTGAGTATGATAACGTCATCAGAGGGCTCCCTTTTTAGTCTTGCCTCGGGCCGCCCCCAACCCTAAACACACCACTGTATGGAACTATGGAAGAGAACGTGCTTGCTGTGGCAATTCAAAAATTAAATTACCTTATTCCTCTGAAAAAAAAATTTATAAAAACTACTGTGCTAATTGCAAACATAGCCTAATGCAGCACTTGTACTTTTGGGTTCACTTTGAATATATATGAATAAAAACAACGCCTCTCCTCGTAATGTAACGCTAACTCTTCTGCTGCCGAAGTGTCTACCCGTTTGTAACTAAAGCTCTTGATTTTGTTTGCTACGTGTCACGACACTCACTACGTCACTTCTGGCGGCCAACAGGAAAGCTAGCTGGAACAAAGCGAGAATTCGCTGCAAACAGTGTACTTGCTGTTGGACTGCCTGGATTTAACGTGCACACATGTGTGCGCACACAAGCGCACATGACCTAGTCCAGTGGTTCTTAACCTGAGGTAAATTTACCCCTGAGGGTAAGTTTCATCTTCCAAGGGGGTAGATTTACGGAATCACAAATTGCAGCAAACGTATAAATGTTTATAAATAATTCTTAACTGTGAGATTTTAAATAAATTGTATTGGGGGTAAATCTGGTAATCTTGTTTGATAAAAGGGTAAGATATGCAAAAAAGGTTAAGAACCACTGACCTAGTCCTAGATTGAAACGTAACCATAAGAACCGACAATAAAGGAGGAAATCTAGCCTCTAAAACCGCAGTTCAGTGTTGCAGTTGACTGCATCGCCTTGAACTACTGAGGCAAGCACAAGAGAAAGATGGTAATTCGGAGCATTAACTAACAGGAAAGCAACCAGCAGCAATGGAGCTCCCTCACTGAGTTCACTCTACTACTACCAGGTTGCACTATCATTTTATAGCGATAAGTGAACAACGATAATTCGCTTGTGGTGATTATCACAGTCACTTATTACTCATGGGCACCATCTAGCGGTGTGGCGCCATCTACCTGCCGCCACATGAACGCGCAGTGACGTAGCGTGAAGATTTTCAAATATAATCACGAAAACAATCGATTAGATTGGCAATGAAATCGATTTACGATTATTCAAAAAAGTGTAATCGATTACGATTACCCCATGTCTGCCACAGAGGAAGTACTATAGGCTGAAATTATCCAACTATTGCAAATTCTAACAATGATCATGACAAGTACATCAGCAAAAGCTGTACAACTTGATCAGCGAAGTGAAATGCACAGCTAAATTTAATTTATGTTGAAAACACGCCACTTCACTAAGTTGGCAGAAAAGGGATATCTACGAGTAATTGGTTAGATATCAGACAATTTAAACTTTAAGCAATTTTATTGTGTTTTATAGAAGCTCGAGAAACTATTCAAAGAACGTAACGGAGAGCATTGTAAATGAAAAATTTCACAGCGGTCAGTCAGCAGCATGCCAGTGAGAGCGGAGATGTTGAACACAACGTAAGGCCAAAGAGGTGAAATCTAACAAGTTTTCAAGCCATAAATCGGCATCCACGCATCTATGGCATAAATGCAAAGCCACCTTAAGAAAAGTTTCGATTTCTGGCATGCATTTTGTAATTTCAACTTACCGTAACAACAGCCCTAATTGAAAATCGACTTCAACACAGACGTTTATAAAACTTAAAAGACATCAAACTGCGTTGAGAGAACGTAAAGAAACATACCGTTGAAGAAACAAAGTTAACGATAATTCATCAGTAAAGACTGCAGTAAATATGCAATATATGACTCTGTAACGTGGTTTATTCGCAAACTTCAATGGGAAACACTTCATTGGCGGAGTTGGGCGCAGTAACCAAGAAAAATTCGTCATGAAATTTTTTCTTGGAAAATGCTTTCGCTAAAGAATTTTTGAGAAACTAATTTTTTTCAGTTTCAAATATTTGTCAAAGAAAATATATTTTTCAAAAATTTTTTTTTGTCAAAAATTCCTTTCTACGGTGATTTTCATTAAATAGGATAATTTTTACATGACCAAACGGGCCAACATAGAGTAGTTATTAAAATAAGAAATAAGTTTAGCAGAAAAAAGTGGAAAGCAACTACAGGATGCACTTCACACGATGCAGCACAAGGCTAACTGAGTCAAAGCCACCAAAGAGCAAATCATGAAAGGTTTCTTCGATGAAAAATAACTGTATTATTGACCATTGTAAGTTCTGTACGTCTCTACTAATGTAACTGTTAGATCTGAAGCAATGGATTCAACATTTTCAACAGTGTGTTTGCCACATGACGCTTTGGGAGTAACAATCCTACAGACCAAACAGGCCATATGAAGTCACAAATCAAACTCATTAAATTGATTACACTGTTGTTAACTGATAGCAAACATACAGCAGTGCTGTGTTTAGGCTGCTTGTTTAAACAGTGACGTATACGAACCAATCACTATTAGGAGCTGCAAATTTTCAGCAAGAAATACTGAATCAATGAAAATAAAACGTGGCCAGCAATTACAAAATGCGCTTTCAATTTGGAAAATTGTTTATAAGCAGGGTTGCGGAGTCGGAGGTAAAATGTCCGACTCCAACTCCGACCTTTCCAAAGTTTCCGACACCGATTCCGACTCCTTCACGTAAGGTGAATGAAGTTTGGCTGTCAACAATTTTGCCACAACCAGCAATCAGTGGAAATCGTGGTGCACAGAAAGAATTATATCTGTTTCAGTAAAAGTTTCAAAAGAAATTGTACCATTTCAACAGGAATACTCAACTTAGGAGTGTGATGTAAAAAAATGATCCAATCAGACTTCCGGAGCCGGAGTTGGACAAAAAAATCCGACCTCGACTCCTTGTGTTGCTAGGAATCCGACTCACCCAAAAACCGCCCACTCTTGCGACTTCTAACCCTGTTTTTAAGTCTCGCGGCGTAACTTCATGAATTTTTCTTCATGAGCATTCACGCAACACCCTTGCAGCTCTTTTCGTATTACGGGACTAAAAAAACGTTTCAAACAAGAACCTTACCCGAATAGGTACCTTCCTCTCGTTGCTTTCGTTTGGCAGTCTCAGTAATAAGGGCGTGAGCGAGCCAGCTCATCTTCCGGTCAAGTGACTGCTCCGAATGTTCCGAATCTGTGTCTGAAGGCTCAGAAGATTGCGATCCGGAAACGCTACCCTGTGCTTCCACGGCTTCGTCGACCGACAAGATCTCATTGACGACTGATGTCGCAAGCTGTGTTATCCTTTTCTCAACTTCACACCTTGACAGAAACAAATAAAAATAACACCCTCAGCGAAACTTATGTGGTGGTGAATCACTGAATTCCAAGCTGGAAACAAAGTTGCCTTTATGCAGCTTTCTGTAGTCAGCGTGATTTGTGAATTGCGAGCGTGAAGTACACGCGACCCCAGTAGCTGCTCACATCAGCCGAAAACCTATGTTGAAGTGGTGCTAACAAGATACAAAAAAATTCAATTCTAAACCTACGTCAGTGGGTTACAGTAGCAATAGCTTCTAAACACTAATGTCAGGTTATCTTTTAGGTAAAAACTCAGCGCATTTAAGCAACAGCCAAAAATCCAATTTAGCGGTCGCAAGTTTGAATACAGATGCCTCTATAATTTTTTTTGCTTAGCTATACCCTGTACATCATGTTTTGAGAAAGTTTATTGTGGAAATCAGCATCACGTATATTGAGACTTTCTACGTGCGCTGTCATTGGGCAAGGTTTATATTTTCTATTGTCATCATGCTTTGTGGTGTTTCTAAGTACAAAATGATTGGAAAAGATTCTGTTTCAATTGTTGTCATTTTTTCGATTGGGGGAACTGTTTGGCAGATTTTGTAAACTTTTAATTCTAAGTTGGAAAATAATTTGATTTTGGAAAAAATACAATTCCATACATGATTTTCCCCGTAATTTCCGTGATTTTGCGAGCATGCCACAAACACAATACCAGTCATCTACTAAAACAAAAGGCAACTCGAAAACGAAACTGACTTATTATAGATCGAGAAAATCAATACCCCAGAATGTTTCCTTCCAAACAATTTAGCCTGATACCCATAAGGCTAAGAGCTGTTTGTGCAAATCTTAACCTTAAAGCTCAGATCTGCATTGGACGAAATGAAAAACTGCGGAGTATCAGGCACGAAATGTTTTGCACAACTCTAATTTTCCGCAAACGTAAGCGAACGAGTATTACCTTTTCTAAACGGGAACTGGTTAACTGCTTCATGAAGGCAAACGAATCACTGAATAAAGTTTGCGAGATGTAAGCAGGCTAAGACTCAGTCGCCGTTCCTTTTTTCACAGAATGCCGTCTTCCTGCTGACCTAACGTCAATCCAGAAAGTTTTTGACGCGACACATGATTGAAAGTGTGTACCAAATTACGCTTACTTTTCAAAGTGTGGCTCTGTGACAGAAGAAAATAGTCGATCCACTACCTTCTTGGAAAGTATGTTTATGGTTTGAGCAAAAATCTGTCGACATTCTGATTCGGCGTCCTGTTGAAAAAAGTTTGTTTCATTTTAACAGATGCTTAAATGGATATAAGCGTTTTATTTACTATTCTGAACTTGTGGTCAGAGCATATTCGGGTATTTTAGTGACATTGAATAAAAGAAAAATGATCGAAACATCTTCTGACTGAATAAAAAGAGCACGAAACCAAATTGAAATTAACTGGATCTAACTTTTTTTCAAAAAGCTGCAACGGTCTTCCTACTACACTGCAACCAACTTACATCCAAGTCCTGATTAGCTCGGTCAAGCTTTTGTTGTTCTTTCATTCGCTTCTTGGGTGTGGGGGGACGCGGGCGACGATTGGTGCCCGCCTCAGCTGCGGCCAACTCGCTATGCGACAAATTGAACCTGAAAAAAGAAACTAGATAAGTCACGCAGGACTCTGTATATAGGGCTGTGAATCATACATCTCGCATCACAAGAAATGACTCACCTGACGCTGGAGTTGTGCTTTCCAGTGTCGACGGTGACGCTTCGACGAGGCCAGTATTCTTCGTCCCCTTCTTCAAACCATATGGCTCCGTGCATGCCTCTAATAGATTGCGGAGTCTACAAGGTAACACTAGAGTTAATTTATAGCGAATCATTCCGTTAGGCGTGGCAGAAAAGATGGCTACCATTGGGAAATTTTATAGGAGGCCTTCCACCAGTAGGCCGTTGCAAACGTAATCTATCACAACGAGAAAGCTCTCTGCCGGTTTTGCGTAAACAGCTATTGCAAACACCCTAGAGTCTTGAGCGGGTTGAAATTTTGTGTCCGCTCCCGCCCCGCAAGATTTAAACCCGCCCCCGCAGGAGTTTCAGAAATTTTGCTCCCTCTCGGCCGCACCCGCACACTTCTAACCCACACCCGCGCGCAGACCATCCCAACCCGCGCCCGCCCCGCACTTTTTCGGTCTCAAACCCGTAACTGTCCGAAAACTGCTGAAAACTCATAACTAGGGCAAGTTTTTGTTGCAGTAAAGTCGTGAGAAGTATGCTTTTATTTTTAACAAAAGTTGCAGCAAAAAGTTGCATTTATGCACAAGCATTTTAAACGACGGTGATTTGCTCAAGCGATTTATTTACATATAATGCTAAATATTTCCAAACATTATCTGGCGAGAAATGGTGATCTTTTGCCAAAGGTTTGCGTAGCATGCTAAAACGTCGCTCCACAGTGCATGGAGTTGCTTGGCAATTTAACAATTTGGCCTGTGACAGTTCTGGACTGATGTTTGTTTGGTCGGGTCATTTCTACAATTGCTTTTTGGTCATTATTCAGTTCGAATCGGTTATCACGGAGAACAGAACTATAGTGAAATAGTTCTCAAGCATGTTTTATACATCACACTTTTACATTTTGGGCAATAGGCCTACTTGATAAAAGTTGCATGTAAAAAGGAAAAAGTTGCAATATAAAATTCCTACAACCAGCTCATCGTACTGCATAAACTCTGAGTATTTCAGAAGCTGTTAGAAGCTGTAAAAAAAGTTGAAAAACTTGCGCTACTCATAACGCCTGAAGACAAGTCTAACAAGCAGCAAAATCAAGCTACCCATTCTTTTTCATTGACAACCAAACCAAAACTTTTCCACAGATCTGATCTTTCGCAATCAACAGATTTGAGATGATAAAAAACACGTTTCAGTCCAGTTGTGACTAGCTGTGAATTAAGCGTTGTCTTATCCATTTAGAAGTGCTGCTAGATCTAGACTGAATTATTCCTCACCAAGTACGACGGTAGCATTGGAAAATGGTCACTTGTCCACCACATGACAAGAGTCTGAGCTAATGTTTCGCAACAATGGGTTGTTACATCATAATGTAATAATTGCTGCAGGTTTAGTGTCCTAGGCGCAATGCTGGTATAGTAGTCCCGGTCTGATGAACCAATGTAGGGTTTTCCTTTTGGTGTAGGAACCCAATGTTGAGGTTTGGGGTGTTGCCCAGCGTAGACGTTGCTTGCGAGGAATGCTGTCGTTGCATGCAGAGATGCTGGTTTCCCCAAACGCTACCAACGCGGCAGTCTAGTCGTTGTATGAGTATTGTTCTAACTCCCGACTAAAACTGCCTGACATTTTAAGTTGCCAAGCCGAAGCAAGGCGTTTGGCTCTCACCACTTTGATAGTTCGTTTCACAGATTTCCTGGT
>Ga0210059_1016778_pt1 | contig 10533 bp, 6 predicted proteins | sample Ectturendosymbi2_FD_188042 | JGI IMG/M metagenome (GOLD analysis project Ga0210059, IMG submission 188042) | Ecteinascidia turbinata endosymbiont from Florida, USA - Sample 2 (SPAdes) (version 2) | ecosystem: Host-associated > Tunicates > Ascidians > Unclassified | place: Key West, Florida... | reverse complement strand
CTGTAACATGGCAGCCCTGTAGCATGGCAGCCCTGTAGCATGGCAGCCCTGTAGCATGGCAGCCCTGTAACATGGCAGCCCTGTAACATGGCAGCCCTGTAGCATGGCAGAGAGGCAGGTGCGGTGCTGCAAAGGTAGTTGAAATTTTCACTTGAATGGCATTCATTTTCTCCACAAACAGAAAAAAAAACACTTTGACTATAATGAAAAAGATGACACCATAGAGCAGTGGTTTTCAACCTGGTGTCGCGACCCCCGTGGGGTCGTTTGCCATTTTTCTGGGGCCGCGAGAGCTTCTGAAAAAATTACTTACAAAAACTTCTTGATATTATAATTCGTATATGGAACCATTTTTGTCTTAGCCAAAATAATAGGATCACCTGGCAAAATGATAGCCTGCTTCTTCATTCAAAATTTCTTTGATCGTGATTATGACCATTACACGAATAACGTTGTGACGTAAGAATGTGCTGTTTGTAAATTAGATATTTGAATGCGGTAGCTAACTTGGGAGTTATTCTAATTTTCAATGTGTTGTTTTGTGGAGTGATTTGTATACGGCACGTGTCGCTCTCAACGATGCTGCCATGTGCATGAATTTAATAAATGAGTCTTTGTTCAACATAGTACTGATACCGTACGTTATTTTCTAGTCATTGTGATTTTCTTCAGTGCAAACACAACTGCGTTTCTTATGCCTGATTGGAAATTTTTGGAAGGGGGTCGTTAGGTTAAATTGGGTTGCAAAGTGGGTCGCTGCATGAAAACGGTTGAAAACCACTGCCACAAAGGATGCCGAAGAAAGCTTCAAGGTCAAATTTTAATACTTTTCATTGAACATGGCTATCTCATTAACTGAGGAACGTTTTCAGCAGCTGCAGGAGCATTGCTCTGTCTTTATCTATTATGACATTCAGAACATGTCCAGCAAACGAACTCAATAAGTTCTTATCATTCAAAACTTTGTAATAAGCATTAAAGCATGGCTAAGACAAGGGTACTGACGCAGAAGAACTTGTGGTAAGATGCAGGTCTATGGAAGAGATCCTCAGGAAACTTTGCATTTTTTTCACAGACACAGTCTGATAAAACGTTTCCCAAACATTAATGTGTTAAGCCTCCCTGTGTCCGTAGCTAGTGGGAAAATGAGCTTTTTTCAGCTGAAATTGATAAAAGTCATACCTGATGTCAACCTTGTCGCAACAGAGACTGGTGGATCTAGCTACTGTGTTTATTCAGTCAGAAATGGCTTCCTTTCTTTATATTGACATTGTCAGTCAGTTTGCGAAACAATAGGCCAGGAAAACGAAATTTTGAGGCCTACAGGTTTTGTTTACAAGAATGCTGCAACGGCTATTACTTGTGTAGATAATGTAGATAATATTTTGATGAACTTGGTATTCAGATAAACTCCGTAACTTAAAAAAAGTCTTCATCTACGCCACATCCATAACGGGAAAGGGTCTTTTTGAGGGGTGCTGTAATGGACCTTACCTAAGAAGCACCGGCAAAAGATGTGCAGAGAGAATGTATTTGTTTACAATTTTTCAAATAGATCATGCCACAGTTGATTGAACAGACCAAAGTCATCAGAAACAAAAATTTCTTTCGGGGCACTGAAAATGGATCTTGCCTAAGGTGCTGGAATGGATTTCTCCGGCCCGGTGCACTGCAAAGTTAGAAGCAACACCAAACCCACAAATTTTATTCCAGATCATTTCTTTGCTCGATTAATAATCGTCAGACATTAATTTAGAATCTGTAGCATCTGCTTCCGCTCTATACTCTGTTTGATCGGTATACATTCACTAATGGGACGTGCAGGATAATTGCTTGTTGTTGTATTTCAACAATATTTTTCCTTGCATTTCTTTCTTAAGCGCTTGTTTCACCATTCCTTTAAATTTTTATGCATCTACATCCTCGCAAAGCAGTTTCATTATTTATTGCAACTTTATTATTTTTTGTGACAATGTCTTCTGCTGTTGTTTCTTTTAAAGAAAATTCTTTTTTTTTGAAAGACATATTTTTAGAATTTTTCCAAGAAAGTCACTTTTCAGAATAATATATTCACATTGTTTCAGATATGGTTTGTCAGTGAATGCAAAGGAAAACTAGGCGCTCAGTTACGAATGAACTACGTCAACGAAATGATGAAAACCGTTCCTCAATTGAAGCGATACGGGAAATGTTTCAACAACTCCCAACACTTCCCCAAAACCAGACTGAGATATCTTCTCCAGAGCTACAAGTTTTATTTGGCTTTTGAGAAATCCCGCCACTGCAAAGACTACGTCACTGAGAAGTTCTTCGAAAATGCGATTGTAAGCAACGTTGTTCCCGTTGTCTGGGGAACCGGGAAGGAGGACTATCTGCGAATAGCCCCTCCCCATTCTTTCATTCACGCAGAAGACTTCTCTTCGCCCACTGAGCTTTCCAAGTATCTTCTGTACCTCGACACAAACGACACCGCATATCGGGAATATTTTCGATGGCGGGAAAATCCAGAAAAATCATGGGACGACTTGCAGCGGGAAGTAAAGAAGAGTCACCCTCAGATACAAACCCTGAAATATCGAAGTACAGGTTACGAGGAATTGTGCAGAAAGTTGATTTTAGATCATGAACCGAAAACTATTCCTTCATTGCGGAAATTTATCTTCGACACGGAGGATAAACATTGCCTGGCGAATCGATGATAAATTCAACAATCCGGTGGATTAGTCGTATTGATACACTAGTAGTTGCGCCGTATTGTTGAGGTGCTGTTATGCACTGGCGGACGACTGGTCTGTTTTCACCGTATTTCAGTCGCGTTCATGAAGAGTCTCGTGTCCCAAGTTTTAATCATATCATCTGTGTGTGCGAAACACCAACTGAGCCAAGTCATCTACGGAGTGAAAACTTCTGTATAAGTTTTGTAGCTTCTGTATAAGTTTTGTTTTTGTAGCTTTTGTATAAGTTTTGTAGCTTTTGTAACTTCTGTATTAAGAGAACTTTCTGTATCCTGTATAAGTAGCAGGGCAACCGTGTCTTCCACTTTTTGGAGTTGTGTCCTGGTCTGTCGCGTGTTTTGTTCGGAAACGATATCGACCTCTGGTCATGGCAACGCGAGAAACTTGGCAAACCGAATAAAGGTCTAAGAAAATCTGTTTGGATAAAAAATCTTTGATCAATCTTTTTGCTTTCGCTTTCATTCAGGCGAAAATTTTCAAAATAATTTATCAGACATTAGACGAATTCACGAGAATTTTGTAATTCCAGGTACACTAACATTGTTACGATCATTGTTCGAAAGATTTACTGTCTAACTTGACCACGTCCTGCTTTGAAAGATCGGAATCACTTCATACGTAGACACCAAAGCTCTTCTGTTGCTTCTCTGTAACTTGTGAAACAATTTCGTTTTTCGGAACTTTTTTCTCTGCTTGATTTTAAATCAGGATTTCATGGCCTAGTCTGCTTCACTTTGATTTTGTTTCGTGATGACAAATCAACACATTGAGTTAATTTTAATTCAAATTAACGTTATTTCCCGTGACTCAGCAACAACCTGCTAATTTCACAGTGAATAAAGATTCAAATAACCCAGTGACGTCTTGTTCACTTTCATTCCTTGCAACGTGAGAACAGTCACATTGGCTTCGTGAGTGAAGCAGCAACATAAGCTTCGAAGATTGATTTGTGCAACTCCTTTATGATATGCATGAAGAGAATGTGTCCAATTGTAGTTTATTGTGAATTTCAGACCAGTTAACGTCACATAATTTATGAATTTCTGATCAGTTAATTTGATATAGTTTATAGCTATCTTTATATCATAAATGTATCTTGACTTAATTCTTTTGTGTCCGAATTTCACTGTTTTGTCTTTCAGACGGCATACCAGTGGTGGCACACTTGCCCTATATGTGTAGAAACAATTAATAAAAACATTTGCCGGCTGCAAAATGCTTGTATTTCCAAAATGGAAACCATTGTATTTCAGAAACTATATTTCAAAGACATGTGTTTATGAGGGATGGAGGTCGTGCCACAAAACGATGGTTTACTTTCACAAAGGTAGAGACGCTCTGGTTTAGTGTTGAAAAGGCGACGCACACATTTTTATACTAAAAACTAGTAACAGCGCCGTGCCGAAAGTGTAAATGTTTTCTCCTTAGAAGACCACTCAACCACCGGAACGCAAGGTAATAGCGACCGTTTTTTTTGGTATTTTTTTGATGGCGCTTGTGCAAGGTTTGGTACCATTTGACTCTGTTTTTGTTCTGGATAATCCCTGCAGCTCTTCCCGACACCGTGCGCCTGGGAAGAAGGCTGCAGTACCACTTTGCAAAGTCTCGTTAAGGCCCGGCCAAGAATCCAACTACAGACCTACCAGTATCAAAGGGACGCACTGCACGGGATTGAAATCTGGGCACGGGTTGATCGCTAGCGAAGGTCCTCCTACACTCTGCTATGCATTCGGAGAGGTTACTCAAGAATTAGAGAAGGCAATAGTTGAACAGAGTATCCCCTCGAAGGCATGCTTGTTGCAACAGCGCCGTCAGCTTGACGTGTCGAAGTTTTTTACTAACAACGTCCTTCTGTAATTACATCAAAAATTATAAGATCTTTTCAAAAACTCCATTACACTCAGTTTTGTAATGGCTGCGAGTCTCATAATCTTGAAAGTGAAACATTTGAACTTCTACAGTTTTTTTATGATCTCACTGCTTGTTCAGCTCCAGATCAACACTTGTCATTGCTTGGACCTGGGTGCTTTTGGTACTTATCAAAGAACACGGAGTTTTTCAAAAGAAGAGATGCAAAATTCAAATCAAATGGTTCTTAAGGTTGTGTTAGGTTGTGTCTACTTCAATACAATGTTGTGGAACAGAGGCACGGGATTTTTTTTGAAATTATTATTTCAGCGCAACACATTTTATGTAAAAGCACTCCTGTTTACCTGATATTGCCGAAACCATTATCATAGAAGAATGTTGGACTTTTGGGTCATACTGGTATGCAACACTTTTTCCTATGACAATAAACATGTTGTATAAACAAATTCATTTACTGGTTTGTGATCAAACTTTCCATGTTGCAGAACGCATAAGGGCTCGCACCCCCCCTTGAAATTTATTGACGCCCTCCCGAGGAGGCATGCTCCCGGTTAAGAAGCATTGTTTTGAATAAATACTAGTTTGCAGCGGCCTTGACTATGAACTTAGCCTCGATGATATGTCGTTTGAAACATTAAAACACTCATTCACAGTTGGCTGTGTTGGGCTCACCTAAGCGCGCACTTTTGCCAACGCCATGCATTCGTAAGTTCCACTTAGCTGTGTGTGAGTGTGAAGGCAAATGAACCCACGAATACCTTTCTCGTTTTAACTTCAAACTTGCTTTCGTAAAGTCTTCCTTAGATTGGTTTTGCTCTTACTTCTCAAAAGGACTTAATTTTTTCCAAGCTTTGGTTAATGTCTTAAAATGGGTCATGCTCGTCTGAAAGAATCAGTCAAAGTAGAAGTAGCTTATCTAACGGACGTGAAACTGATATGTGAAAAAAGCTCAACATCTAAACCGCGTTTTGCGTGGTTGATTTCTATTATGCCACGTGTTCTTAATGTTCGTTTCCTCATTAATCTTTTTTCCGCGTTGTCTTGCTATTGGACAAAATACAAACAAATCACAAAAAGATCTCAAGAAATGCGATCCTGCCTTTCTTGAAATTAGTGCTACTATTTTTGATGGCACCGTGTGTTTTCGCAACGTGAGATTGTATTTTTTGAAAGAACTCCATAATCCATTGAAAACCATCCGATGACCAACTGTTTGTTTATGTTCAACTGAATGGGACCACACTGTGTTGGAGTATATGTAAGTTTCACCTGCAGCTTACATAATTTCTTAGTTTTAACCACTTATCAATACTCCACGCCACTACAACGGTTTTTCGTCAGCTTCTTAGACTTCTCTGATTTTTTTAGTCACCAAAGCATGGTTCGAGCATTTTGATTGTAATTTCTTAAAAATCGTGGAATTGATTTAAATCAAGCAACTCTCAGTTTAAAAAAAAAACAAACTCATGCTGTCTTCAAAACTTTGTTCAAATTATTTTTCTCAATGAAGTTTGCCAATTAATTTTAAACTAATAATTTTAAGCAACTCTTGATATAAAAACGCTTGTAATGCTGAATGATTGACATATTCACCTGCACCGATGAAATGCCCTCCAACGTTTAAACTGGTTTTAACAGCTTCTTCCTTTATTGCTCCATAAAAAGCAAACAACGTGCCTGCTAAAGTGTTTCCCAACGAGAGGATCATAAAAATTCTGGTCACCAAGAGAGATGCATCAACTTCATAAATAAACAAAGTTGCAAGGTCAAATGAAACAGAGTTAAATTTCTGATGTGTTGATTGAACTGGCAAATTTCAACAACAGAAGCATGAAGCTGCCATAAAATATTTGTAGTCCAGAAAATTTTTTTATTACATTGCAACAACACATCACCTACCAAATCCGATTCGACTTTCCGATTTCCTTTTGGTTAATACAAAAAGCCAGGGCACATTATAATTTATTGTTTTTCAAATAAGGGGTAACCATGGAGATTTTTATAATTGATCAATTGAATGTTCACTCACTGCAAAACTGCTCCACATTGGCTTTCCTAATTTTGAAATAACTGGTATTATGTGAAAAATATACATTAGGGCAGGTTTATTTTTGAAAAGTGTTGTTACATGTTGATTCTATAACCTTGTGGATTTCCTAGAAATGCACGAAACTTTTGAGCTTGGTTTCAACATTGGAAAACTCAAATTTTGCTGTTTCCTTAATACATTTTGAAAATATTGTATGTACATAAATATTCCGTTTGCACAATGTTATATTGGATTCCAAATGTATTTCCAAATGTGCAGAGCCCATTCTATTTGGATAGAATATTAACACACATTGAATTGATGCACGGTATAGAAAAACACCAAAGTTTTGGTGTTTTTTTTCTGTATTTGCAACCTCAACCTTTGGTTATTCTTAATATAACGGGTTTCTAGTCCATATAGAATCTAGATAGCCGCATTTAGCTACGTCCGTATAACGCACGTGAGTTCGATCATAGACGTAACAAGGACGACATTCACGAAAGCTAAGTTCGCTTGGTCTCCCTACGACTTCTGATATCCTAAGTTTTCAAGACAAGAAAAAGACATAGACTTTTAAATGATTTTTTATTGTTTTTTTTATTTCCTTCAAAGAAATACACAGAAACTCTGAAACTTACCAATAGATTTTATGAAATGTCCACTCTCGAAAATGCTCTCGAACACAGCGACTCAGACGCACGAACAACCATTTCACAGAAATCAAGGTCCTTGACACTAAACGTCCTTGTGCTAACATTTCCTAGTGAAAGGGCATAACTTGGTTGATAGGCCGTTCTTATGTGTGATTAAATCGTGACTGGGCCTTGGTAGTTTTCCTACGAAGAAGTTTCCTAAGTTAGATTTCCGCAAATTCTCAGCACGAATTTGCGAACGGATTTGTTCTGTCAGTAACCGGAATTGTGCCTAAGGGGGTTTGATTTACGATTTTCCAAACTAGCTTCCCGAGCATTGTAAAGCAGCTAGCTTTGTTTTCACTTCTTAAATCGTGAAACAAAGTAACAGAAAATAACTCTGTTAACCCTAAGTCATTGGGCTAAATGACGGGGGGAACCTAAGCCAACGCCAAGTCATCGGACAAGGTGGCAGAGAGTAGCTCTGCCAACACCAAGTCTTTCAGACAAAGGGGGGGCGGGCAGTACCTAAGCCAACACCAAGTCATCGGACAAGGTTACAGAGAGTAGCTCTGCCAGAACCAAGTCTTTAGACAAGGGTAGCAAGGTGATGCCTTAAGACCGAGCAAGACAATAAATTGCCTTTTGACAATATCGATCCTTGGGGCAAATGGCGTGGCTAACTTCCAACTAGAACTGAACAAGGCTTCGGCCTTTTGACGATACCAGTTCCAGTGGTGGGCGGCCAATTTGGACAAGCCAAATTTGCGGGGTCGAGTGTCAGAGATTCACCCGGACATGCCACTCGTGTCGACCAGAAAAGCAGGGGGCTGCTTTCTAGTCTGGGACTTACGCTACGAAGTGGACCGTGCGCGACGCATCAACGCACAGCGGACAACATAGCACTCGTAAACCATCCGTCGAGCTAAGATGGCCACAAGGCAAAGTCCCGTTTTACTTTAAATGGCTAAACTACTCAAAGGCAGCGTAGACCAAAAGAAGGAGCTCTCAGTCCATTGTCGGAAAGCGAACTGATTTGGGTAGCTAAAATCGCGCCTTATATACCCAAATTTAGTGGAATTTCCCTAATTAATCATTCGAACATTACCTTATAAGGTTTTATGGAGATTCCCTAATTAATCATTATTTGATTAGCTTCTGGATATTGCCTTATAAGGCATTTTTATGGGGTTTTTAGTCATGATTCTTAATTACATCATTAATGGAGCTTTTTCTGTACTTTACCATGACATCATCTTTTTGGGTCTTCTTCAGTTCAGTTTGCTTCTTTTCTTCGTTCTTCGCTCTTTGTTTTTCTAAATCAATTTTTAGTTGATTTAGTTTGTATACAGTTTGTCTTTGGATTCCTGACTGATCTGTCCGAAGTTTTATGTTACTTGGCAACTTTGTGTAAACGTGGTGTTTTGCTTGTCACGTTTTTCGTGCTTGACTGATCACGGCCTTTGCGTTGCCGTTCAGTAGGTCTTATACTTGTCATTGGACGTTTGGACTTTGTTTTCTTTTGATGAAAGCAACATTTAATATGTACAGACCAGAATGCGTCTGCTACATTAACATGCAGTAGCTTGAAATAACCAGGTCAACCATAAAGCATTTCGTTTTCTCAAAGCATTTAACTGGATATTTACACCTGATGCAACCATGACACCACCCACCTGCGAAGGATGGAATCCTTCTGCAAACTGAATTGAAGCAAGATTGCCAAAGTCCAACTCCTGATGATTCCATTACAATCCAAGCTGCAGTTGCCAAAGAGATGATAGTGAATATCAAGGAAACAGTTCCAAGAACTGCTATTATCAACCAGGGTAAATTCATTTTTTCTTTGATAATACGTACAAAACTACTGCTGACAAATAAGCAACTTTTGTGGTTTATTTGTTCTGAATACTATTGTCTATAGACACCTAATGTTGGCAATCAAGCGTAGCAGTTGTTTTCCGATAACACAAAAAACTAATTGTGCGCTTGTCAATTCAAAGCCACACAATCTGTTGGCTTAAATCGTATTTATGATGGATATGATGGAACAATACAACAACTGCACAGGTCGACTTGACTCAAGCAATATATTCTGAAGACTTGGAAACAGACAACTGAAACTGAGACGTTCAAATATAGCTTCTTTCCTCGCACATGCAGCTTCTGTGTTGGGTTGGTAACATTGACAATCAAGGATTTATTTTGTTTTTCAAGGTATAGCGTAGCATATAATGTCATAATAAATACAAAAATTAGGGCAATCACTTTGTTTAGTAAAAAAGCATACTTTTAACTGACAATTTCAAACAAAATCTCTGTATGCGAAGAATGATTTTTAGAATATGCTTGATGGCTGCTTAAACAATTACTCCTAAATTTTTTAATCACGAGGTAGTTTTAGACACTGTTATGATAATATCAAAAATTGTCCATAACTTTTATTTACAGACAAGACTTTTTTGTTTGAAGTTCTGAACAAAGCGTTTTGCATAAACACCGGGCTGAGGTTAAAAACTAGAAGAGCAAATCCAATAGTTTCATGCTATGCCCTTTTGGACAATGTGTCGCGTTGTATTTTGTTATGTCTTGTTATTTTGGTTTCAAAATGAAATATATAACAAGCTTCTCAGTGTTCTAGAAGAAATTTTACCGGTATTTTAAATTCTGACTGCATGACAAGAACTGAAGCACTTTTCTTCGGAAGCACTTTCCTGGTGCTATTTATTTGAGATAATATATAACAGCAAATGATCACAGCCAAAATGAATGACCATGAAGATATTGCTTTCAACAATGCCTCAGCTTCAGACATAGTGCTACCATTCATTATCTCAGCGGCATGTTCAATCAGGCTTTCGAGCGCATCTGCGGTCTCAGAAAAATGATAGCGCAGTGTTTTAACACCTAAACATTGACTAAAATAACTGTAATGTCATAGAAGATACAGTTATATTGGTTATATAACTGGAATTCTCATTGGTGTAAAGTGTTGAGTTTTCATTGGACAACTCTGATGCAAGATACATTGAACATTACAGGCTCGAGTTGCGAATACGATTTTTTCCTGACTGTACATTTTGGAAACCGGCTATTCTATTCTTGCACAGTGAAAGGATTCAACACAGGTCTGCAAAATAATATTCCTGAATAATTTCGTAATAGACTATACCAGTGCTTCCCAACCTTTTTCAGTTCGCGACCCACTTTTAATGCAAGTTTTATTGTGCGACCCACAATGAGATATGACCAAACGTTCGCGACC
>Ga0210059_1016777_pt1 | contig 10533 bp, 4 predicted proteins | sample Ectturendosymbi2_FD_188042 | JGI IMG/M metagenome (GOLD analysis project Ga0210059, IMG submission 188042) | Ecteinascidia turbinata endosymbiont from Florida, USA - Sample 2 (SPAdes) (version 2) | ecosystem: Host-associated > Tunicates > Ascidians > Unclassified | place: Key West, Florida... | reverse complement strand
GTTGATACGGGGTAATCCCTTGAATGAAAAAAGTGCACCGTGGATTCTTAGTGTGCGTTCAACGTTTTGGTTTAGTGCTGGCAGCAAGTTCCTGTGACATAAAAGATTATTTGCCTTAAAATGAGAAAGTATTACAGAACGCCTTAAGCAAGTGACTAGAATGTTGCAAGAAAGGTTGGCTAGGGGAGCCCTGCTGGCAACAAGCACCGAAAAAAACAACCATGGACCAAATAGCGTGTTTAACATTTCGACCTGGCTCGGTCCTGCTCGGTGTAAAGCCAGCAGAACTATGAGAGTTTTCTGACAACCGTGAGGTGTTCGAGTCCTACCCGGTCGGCTGTCATCTCCTTGAATCTCCAGAAAAAACGCATGTGTAAAACATTAGTGAAAGGAAACAACTTAAAATAGTTCTTATTTGTAAAGAAACAACTTTAACACAATGTTTCAGGACCAAACATCTGTTCTGTAAATTCAAAAACGTTTTGATCTGATTTTTGTATTTGTATCAATTAAATTGAATGCTTGGAAAGCTGTTCATGAAATAAAGAAAAAACTCATTCTTGCATTTTTCATCAAAGGCGCAATCTATAAAAATGAAAACTTTCATATGCAAACCTAATAGTTTTTCATCGGAAATCTCTTACCAACCCACGAAAAACCTTTTTAGGTTGATCGTGTTTATACCTTTCATAGCGTTCCAGACCTTTCATTCGTTTTCACCACAACTTCACTCCTGCAGCAAAGAAAATGACATTTTCCAGATAACGTTGCATTCCGCATCACTTTCTCAACTTTCGTTCATGAAAACTCAATGCATCTTCATACAAATCATTTACTGACAATGTTCAATCGTATCACACAATTATTCTGCATATTCACGAAATCACCGGTCACATCGTGGTTATTTCAGATTTGGAGTTTTTTTTGTTACGATGGTCTGTGAACGCTTTCAAATCAACCCGGCAGTTGTTGCTTTGTACTGAATGAGTTAAGTTAAGATATCTTGTTTGACATTTAATGCTTCGAAAGCGAGATTGGTGAAACTATATTTCATAAAGTTTAAAACTTGATGAAAAACATTTGTGCCAGCTTACTCAATCCGAACTTTAAGGGTTTGAGTTTTCGTGCAATAACGATGTTGGTTTGGATCGCATCCATAGGAAGTGTGAAAGTGAGTTGTGTGAAGCTGATTGGATGCAGGTTTATTTGGTTGAGTGGATTTGGATTGCGACGTGTGAGTTTGAGTTGAACACGACGGAGTTTACACCGGAGAAGCAAAACGAGAAATAAACGCCATCGGTTGCAATTGCGTTGAAGCCATGAGTAACGTGAACACCGGTTGTGTTGGAATCACAAATACTGCTTTGGTTCCTTTTGATCAAATTAGTCTTTGCTTTAGACAAAGATTTTTACCTCTCGTTTGAGGGAACAAAAAATTCCGCAGTTAATATTTTCAAATTTTTTGAACAAAACTTTGTTGCTATTTTAACATCGGTTAACACAGACATTTACAGCAAATCTCTTCGGAAACATTGATTCGACCATTTTCACCTTAGTTGACATTGCTTCCTCGCAAACTTATATTGTGTAAAAACTTTTACCTGCGTAAAACTTGCGCTTAAAGTTATGTGTCTGTGTTTTTGAGTTAAAACAAACGTATTTTTTTTAAATATTTGCCTTAAGCGCAAAAGCAGCCAAGTTACAAAACCCCATGTCCCCATTCAGAAGCACACATTAACGTTTTATTGCTGTTAGCGGAATGACTAAAAGTGTTTATATTTAAAAAAAGTATTACTGGTTATCGTTGCAGATTAACCCGGGTGTGGGTTCGATTCCCGCCTACTTCGCCAAAACCTCAACCTGTTTAAATCCTTTAATTTATGCTGGAACACATACCAAGGTATGTCAGAGCAGAAAATTGAAAAATGAACTTGCAACGTTTTTAGTCTAAGATTTGCTGCGGTGAAAATAAAAAAATTCGGATGAAATGTGTTTGACATTGCTATGCACTGAAGATGATAACAGTTGTTATCGAAACGTTTGCAAGATGTCAGTTGTATCGTTTGCTTTGGCCGTAGTATTCATTATAAGGCTATTTAGCACTTCCGCTTTTCGTGTACCAAATGTGTTTGGATTGTAGCAAGTTGAGAAACATTCCTTTCGCTGATTTGAATGATACTCTTCTATTTCATATATTGCATTGCTGTACAGGTTAAGTGGCCTTGTGTAACAGAGCGCTATGGTATAGGGTCAATGACTTTGAAAATATGACCTGTCCAGCATCATGTTCTGCATTAGTGGATGAGTGCAAGGTAACGTTTCACGGGTGTTGCCATTGGTCTCCCACCAGCGCGCAAAGCAAGCGGCCCAGGACGCCTGCTGACCTATCGTGACATTCCGAAACGAAGTACAAAGCGAGTGTAACGAAACTCTTTGGAGGTTTAATTAGGCAGCAGCACCAAAAACATAAGATTTCCTTGTTCCGCTAGGAAAAGCACACAACGTACCATATCCAGACCATGGTAGTAGTTTAGTAATTGCTGCACTGATGCAATAGACTTAAAGGCCTCTCCTACAAAATGCAACACGTCTTGCTGTAGTACTACTCATATCCCAAATGTTGCTGTCCACATCTTGTTCCAAACAATCAAAATTTTCTGGAATAGGTCAGAGGTTCTTAAACTATTTCAACCACGTCCTCTTGACGTTAATTGATACTCGCGATCAGCGCCGGCCCTAGCAGGTGAGGGGTCCAATGCAAGATTTAGACGCGGGGCCCCTTTGAGCAGTGGTGTCATGACGTCATGCTACGACCTTTTTGACGATCTTTCAGCAAAATAACTATATGAATATCAAGATAGACGGTAAATTATTGGAGTTAATATGTTTAATATGTATGTATCAACAGTTTCTTTTTTGGAGGGGCGTGGCTCATGCGTACCCTAGGTGCGTCCGTGTTTAAGAATAATGGCATGCTGCTGTGGTAGACATTAGACAGTGTACCGCTACCAGTCGTAATCAAGAGACGAAAGTTGTAAAGGAAGCTCTGCAATGGATATCCGAACGGCGAGTGCAAGGGCAAAGTTACGTCAATCAAACCGAACTGACAAACGAATTGAACGTACAAGGCAATTACTTCATTCGTGTTGAACGGCACTTTCGTTCGAAGAACGACTGACTTGGAGAAAACTGCCAACATGAACGAATTATCTTTCTCGCTTTCGCTAACCACAAGCGCAGATGCGTTCTTGTATAAAGGTAACGTCTAGGCCAGTGGTTCTCAAGGTGGGAGGAATCGCCCCCTTGGGGTCAATGTTGAGAGACAAGGGGACGAAAAAAACAAACGGGGCGATAGGGGGGCAAAACAACAAAAAAGGAGCGAAAAAATGCTCAATCACTAATCGATCATTGAGTTAACCCCAGTACCCCTGTTATGACTTGTTAGTTTCTTGCAAATTTTAATTCACTATGATAATCGTTGGAGGTTGTTGCTAAAGCAACTTATCCGTTAAATTTTTATCCTGGATCGTCTGTGTCCCCGGCTACAGTGTGGATTTTTTTCACAAGAATTCTGAACGTAATATTAGCGTCGTAATATAGTTGCTTAGTTCAGCTATCTAATGGCATGGTTCAGCTATTTCATACGTGCTTTAAATAAAATTCTTTATATTTACTACCTTGTGTTTGCTTTATCAGGCTTGGGGGGCGAAAACGACGTGTCGAGGGTAAAAAGGGGGCGAAGGAATAAAAAAGTTTGAGAAACACTGGTCTAGGCGCCCGATCAAATATCCGCTTTATGACGCAATACACGAAAAAAGCATACTTCACAAGAGAGCAACCCGTGCATCCGCCCAAAATTCCCCAAAAGCCCAATTTTATAATTATTCTTAATGCATAAACTTGGAATGCAAACTGTTCGCGATAAATTAGAAACGTAATGTACAACGATTTTACAACTACCACGTCACAGGCAATAACGTCACTGACAGGGGGCAGAGGGTGCGACCCGCCGCCCCCCGAAAGCTCAATGTAAAAACTGGGCCCCCACTTAACGTATTTGGTATCATTTTGGTTTTCAGTAGATTGTTGTTTTTTGCGTTTTTCGCGGAGTTATCCGGTGATTACAGGTTTAATATATAGACATCCACATCCGATTCTCTATGATTTCTCAAGTGTTCTTCTGAGTGTTGGCTAGTGGGCCCTTTTGAGGTACGTTTTTCCACCCTGACTGCAACCTTTAGTTACGCCACTGGTCACAGATGTACAAACACTTATCAAACGCAATATATAGTGCGCATGGTTGATTGATGAAATAGAAGCATGTAACCGCCCAATATGATGATAAACTGGAACTAGTGTGGCGAATGACATTCACAATTTTTGCCTTCCCGAGTTAAGGTGCAGGCCAAATTGAAGTGTCCTTTACGTTTATGAGCCTGAACTTAGAAGTAGTGTTTTTTCTAGCTACTTTCGCTCACAACCAGGCACAACACAATGAAAGTTTGGTGGAGCTGCAAATGATAAAAGTACTTGCACGACCGACAAATACCACGGAACAATTTTGTGGACCAAGGAAAGGAGGCAAATGTAAATGTGAACAGCTCACAAAATTTTGCCCTGGTTTGCATGAAATTTTTGGCTTCAACGGGTTTAACCTCTCATCTTTGGCGTTTGTTTCAATCAGGTAGAGCTAATTTCATTTTGACGATATGTAACCTATGTTGAAATCTGCAATGGAGCAAAAATGCAGGCCTTTGTCAAAATGCTGATGACCCGCGGTCGCAACCAACCAAGAGCTTTGCAAAACATAAGGATCTTTCGAGAGTTGAACAACGTTACGTTGGCTGAGCTGCCCTCAAAGTTAATGCGACGGATGCATGTCTTGACCTGTTCATTATGAGTTGAATCAATACACACCTTGTTTGCAGGTTTATGCTGCAGTCTTAACTGGCACTACTAACAACCAAGTTCGATCCATAAAAAGTGGGACATGGCGGAGCGTAGATATAACCCTGGACACGTTTGATAACGGTCGATAATTTGAGGAAATTCATCGTTCGTTCAAACGAGATAGTTGTTTGCTAACAATGAAATTATTCGCCGTTTTTACAATAATCACAGCGCAAAGAGTATCTGGCAAAAATGAACAACCTGCCCAAACACCATGGCGCGGGGCCCAATGCAGCCTCATCGGCCTCAGGCCGGCCCTGCTCGCGATTCATCTTCACCTCAAAATCATACACAAAAACAGAACAACACTTTAATCACCAGTATCCTGCTTTTCAACAATTTGTCGCTGTCATACTCGCGCCCCCCTTGCGAACCTTTCACGCCCTCAATGAGTGCGCGTCGTACAATTTAAGAACCCAGTCTAGACCCTAAAGATTTGTTCAACTGACTTTTTTGTCATTGTTTGAGGATCCAACGAACAAAACATAATGATTTCTTTTGCATGTCGTGGGTTCACGAAGTTAGCCCCAGTGAGGCAGAAGAGGCTACTAATGTACTGCATGGCCTGCACCTTTTGAACAAATTCATTTTATTTAAGGATACAATTAACGATTAGAGCTCTGAAAGACTTTATTCCGTCCGCCTTGCTCCAGACTTGTTTTCTGCAAGGCTCTCAGTTAAATTGGCTTCGTTTTCTTGATTTTCTTCAGTTTCGAGATTGCGCAATCCGCATGTACTGCAATGGAGCCAATCCGTGGAGCAAACAATCAGTGGCGCCATCACAAAACAACGAGACTTCACAAGCCATGGTATCAAAGACACAGCGCGTCACACGCGTTTGATGACGTCTGTTCTTCCCTGCTTTGCAAGACGTCTCCAGTTCGTGACATGAAAGCAGGCAACCATAGAAGCATCTCAGTTCTTTTCTAGACCGAAGCAATGTGTTTCTCGTGTTTGAAAAACAGGAAGGAAGTATTTTTCCAAAACAATGAAACTTTCTGCAGCACTTACTTTGGTAATGCGTTTTCATCAGATTATCTCTGAACATTCCTTGTTGTTGTTATGCAAAAACTCCAGGAGAACTTCACATATTAGTGCAACTGGATTGCTAACATTGAGAAGATTTTAGTAATGTGGTCTAACGCAAACACTTGAAATTGATTACTTTTATGTTTAAATATAACTACGACTTGAAAAAACAATGAAAAATCACGTTTATTTGTGTCATTTTGTGCTTATGTACAGGATTGAATGTCTTCATAACTTCCAGGTAGTTGACAGTTAACTGATGAATTACAGTATTGAAATTCGTGTTGAGTGAACCTGGAGTGCAAAGGATTTCATTGGTTGAACATGTGTTCTACGACGGTGACTTGTAAAATTCGGTGCTCAAATTGTAGATAACAAAATGAAGAAGTAGAAAGATATAAGCCAGTGGTGCTCAACCACGGCAACGAGAGCCGCATATGGCTTGCAAGGACCCTTGATGCGGCTCTCAGCAGTCTTTCAATCAAACCTCTAATATTTTCTGCAACAGACTTCGTTTTGAAACAAACGCGTGAACATGCTTGTGTTAATTTCCTTAGTGCTGCTCTTTAACAAAGTCGTAAGTCTGCGTTTGGCTCCCTCAGTAAAATATTTGAGAACCAATGATACTGTATGAACGGATTTTTAAACAAATTTCCTAAAACTTTTGTTCTTTTAAAAGCAAAATAAAAACATAACTAGCTGTAAAAAATTGCCAGAAAAAACTTTGCATGCTCAATTTGTTAAATCTGAAAGTTTGCAATATTAAGATTTATCTGCAGTCAACATTCGAGATCTTGATTGTCATAAAATATTTGCCTAAAGATGGCAAAAAATTTTAAAGCAGTGGTAAGAAAAACAATAACTTTTCGTAGAGTAAATTAGTGTGTTCAAAAGTAAATATGGTTTCCTGAGTTTTAGCGCCCAAATGCTTGTACCCCTTCATATCGTTTGAAGCTCAACTCAGAAGGATCGCCAACAAAATTATCGTAAACATTTCCTAGTCTACATAAAGATGTGGTGGTAACTTGTTCAATTCAGTACAAGTACTAATACGTTCTCGATTAGTGTATCCGCGAAATTTTGATAAACCCTGCTACCGCGCTAGTGACAATAGTAAAAAATGCGACGATTCGTTTCAAAATTATGTGGAGCACGATTTACTGCTGACGTTGTATGTTCTACTTTCGTTTTTGACTGTTCCCACGCATTTCATTCGAAATAAATGGATAGCAGGTGTTCCCACGTACGTGCAGCCGTAAGTTTTGAGACGTAGACAGAAACGGCGATTTAAATAACAACAAAGCTTTATTACACTTTAATTGCTTTGTGATGGCGCAGTCCTTCAAGAAAATTCAATCAATCACGCGGTTAGATTCATTGCTCTGTGCTTGTGACTTCATCTTCTACAATGAGTTGAATCTCGAACTATGTCTTGTGGATTGATGATATGTTTTCGCTCTTGATATTTTTTCCTATTTGTTTTTGTCTTTCCTTAACAAGGTATTTTTATTATACAAGTGTACTTCAATCAAGCGATGTTGCGTTATCAAGCGGATGATTCGTTATCAAAATAAGTTCAAGGAATAGAAACTTGGTGAAATTCTTCGCAGATCGTCAGAGCTTCATAAAACGGTATCTGGAAAATTGTAAACACGCAACAGCTTACTCATCCTTGATGCACAAAAATATTTTCAAAATATCAGAGGATACTTTTGTGTTCTTCGTTGTTGTTTTTTTGCTGCAACCACATTTAAACAACTATCTAAATTTTCACATGCTTTTGTCACCACTGAAAGTATCGCAAGCTGCTGTATGACCAATAAAAAAGCTGTACCAAAACGTAAGCAGCTAGAATATTTTTCGTGCCAGCTCTGTTCTCTGAACAAAGAGACAAAATTGTGTATTTATATGGGAAGTATGACAATTGTGGTTGATAATGAACGAGTGATTTCAGGTATGTCATACTCATGACTCGATGCAACGTACTTGCTTGTGAGCAGTTGACATTGCTCTGGTTTCGTGTCCATGTTTTTGGTGACTTCGTGCTTTATCCGAATATAATCAAGGAAAGCAATCGAAGTGATCGTGTTTCTGAAGAGTGAATAATGGACAAACTGCCAGAGCTATTAAAATGGGTTGCCTCGGCTTGGCAACCACAACACGTCAGGGCACTTTGCTGGGAGAGGGACAGACACTCCAGCAATATAACTAGATCGGCCGTTCAGTGAGCGGGAGACACTTGCAATGTACATATGCTTCTCTACATCGCTGTCCCTAGGAGCCTCAAGCCTGGCATAGTATACAGATTTCGCCGACCTCCTTTTGCGACAGCTCTCAGTATATTCACTTTTTCACAGGGATCTCTCTTTGAACTGAATGATTATCTCAACAGAATCTAGAAACCACAATGAACCAAGAAGTTTTTTATTCTTTACAATAACAATTTAACCATTCAACCACAAAAAAACTGCTCATCGATATTAGGAAACACCATATTTCATTGATTCTACTACAACATCGCTTCTACCGAGAACGCAAAACAAATACTCCGAATTTCTGCATTTGACAGGGCAAAATATCTACCAGGTTTAGCTTAGTTCGTACTTGGGTTCAAACACTAACATCATTTCTGATCAAGGCACCAGTGCATTCGACACATTTAAAACTGTCGATGCGTGAGATGAGCAGCCCACAGAGATTAAGAACGTGCACAGAAGACCGCAAAAGCTCTCTTTGTTAAACGTTTGTCTAAAACAGTAGAGGGGAACCTATGTTGCTATCCCGGGCTGCATAAATTTGTGGATTATCGCTGGCAGGGTCGCAAATAACAATTGATTTTATCCTAAAGGTCTACCTTCACCTCAATACGAGGGATAGAAGCTTCTTACGACATGCCTACCTTTAAGTAACTGCTTATCATGGAGCTTCGTTTTGACGCGAATTTGTTCTCTAAATTGGGTGACGAAAATTCTGATGCGGGCCATGTCAAATGTTCACGGGGGCCGCAGGTTCCCCACCTCTAGTTTGAAACATGGTTCGAAATGCCGCAGTTACGCATACTCTACCATTTGCATTCAAATGAGAGTTTTTCTTCGTTTTGAAACAAAATTTTCATCTCACTGAAAAACAAATTTAACACAAGCAGCCACAAAAACATCTTTGCTTAGTCTTCACAAAGCACGTTTTGAATTACTTGCGTTGATCTTCAACGTTTAATATTTGACTTGCTTTTGACCATAAATTACATCAGAGAAAATCAAATAAATCTTCGTGTCTCTGGACAAAGCAAAGTAAGCGCAGAATGTCTTTTATATATGTTTTACGAAGTGAAACATTCAAACAATGAACATTTACACTTTCCCATTTAGGATTTTATTGCTTTGATATATAGCCGTGCATAACAACTATATAGCAAAGTGCATAAAAAATAGTCGTGCACTGAGTCGCAGCCAGAGTGTTTTTTATAAAATGGACAAGAAAAAAACTCATTTTGTTTAAGTGCTTCTTTTCTGAAAATCCAAGCAAAAAGGAGCTTCTTTTTACGTAAATTTTCGTTATTTTGAAAGATATGAGGCCGACGTTACTATTACTGGGAATTCCAAGTTTGCTTCCACCCTTTACAGCTGACGATTTGTCAATGATTACTTTATTATAGGTGCATGTTGTACAGTGACATGCAAGAACATTTTTAGCGATGCTCACCACAATTTTTGTAATCGTCTTAGGACCAATTACAATTATGTTTCATTGCTATCCTTAAAGCTACCTTTTTTCTATACTTTACAGAGCTACCTTTTTTCTATATGCAGAGCTACCTTTTTTCTATACTTTACCTTTGGAAACTTTTACGTGTTTCAAATTTAACATACGCTGCTGACGTCATTCGTTTACTTCAAAGAAATTGACTTTTGTGAAAAAAAGCTTATGACTGATACATAGGGTTTGTTCCGAGCTCATGGATATCTACGATTTTTGCTTTTGGAGTGTCTATTATCAGCTTCTTTTCAAAATGTAAAAAACGTTGCCGACTCAAACAGTAATTATTCGTTATTTGCAACCGCTGCACCACTTTTTCAAACATACGGAAGAAATCACTGATCTGGTTTTTCCAGCGGTTTGGTTGACAGAACAATAGACTTATGTGAGCTGTGTATTTAAATAAAAATCTTAGGGCAATACAACCGTTTTCTGTGTTTGTTTGAACGATTGCATTCACAGCGTTTTCGATAATTTCTGCATTGAACCGTTGATTTGATTATTTAAATGCCTTGAAATTATGCAAGATACATGAAAGGCAAAAGCAATTATACATTCATTGCAGCGCTTCAACGCCAAGCTTTTCCATAGGACTGCGCAAAATCCCTTAGTTCATAAACAGGGTCTGTAGCTTATCAATATGAATTCAATTAAAAGAAACGTTTCAAACAGTTACTTCAACCAAAAGGTTTCATTGTTCAGCGCGGGATGGTCGAGGTGTCACTGTTTGCCAGCACACAGCTTCCTCCCCACCCGTCGTCAACTGCAATTTGTCCAAACTACTCATGCATTGTTGAT
>Ga0210059_1016776_pt1 | contig 10534 bp, 6 predicted proteins | sample Ectturendosymbi2_FD_188042 | JGI IMG/M metagenome (GOLD analysis project Ga0210059, IMG submission 188042) | Ecteinascidia turbinata endosymbiont from Florida, USA - Sample 2 (SPAdes) (version 2) | ecosystem: Host-associated > Tunicates > Ascidians > Unclassified | place: Key West, Florida... | reverse complement strand
CCACAAGATTCCGCATTTTCATCCCCGACACCGGCACCTAACCCCCCGGAATAACCCTCCCAAGAAGAGCCTGGGTCCGGCTTAACCACCTCCGCACCGGTGTCGGACGTTTCCGCTGCTGCTTGTACAAGTGGGGTATGGCCTACTCTGCGGCCTGTGAGTGTGGCGCAGAAGAACAAACCGTCGACCATGTTGTCCTCCAATGCCCAATCCATCGACCCCCTCATGGACTGCATGGCCTGACGGTTCTGGACGATGAAACAATTGAATGGCTGCTCAACACCTGCCCCGAGATCCAGTTCGGCCAAGCAGTGGTTTCAACAACTCGCTCAAAAGAAGAGCACTGGTAAGTTTTTAAAAACACTATATCGAGCTTGCCAAAGATTTCCTTCCATATTTGCCGGGAAGACTAGCACGAAATCTAACCACTGTTTTAAACTTTGACACTATAACTAGCTCTACTCCCATGCTCTAACCATAGCCCCTAATGCGGCATAGGGAAGTGCATTACACCGTGGCACGCATATCCCCTTCCTAGGCTTGATCAAAAGGACTTATCACGGTTGGCTGAGTATGATGACGTCATCTGAGGGCCACCTTTTCAGCCTTGTCTCGAACACCCCCAACTCCAAGTCCACCACTGTATATCCTCATAGGCTTATCTGGTATCAGTTGAATTTTGAAGCAGTGAGCAAACCAGCAGTTCCAATCCAGCTGTGACTCTCTTTTCCAAGCAAAACAGCACATTTATTTAAATTTACATTCTTATATCATATCAGTCAGGGAGGCAATTCGACCAAGGACCAGGTGTTGTGATTACAACGCCAACTTTGCTGGGTCCCGTCTTGGTGTTGTGTTGGAGCTAGCAGAACTATCAATGATTACTGAAAAACTGATTTCGTAGCTCTAATTTCGAGGTTGTTTTTATGCCTAGTTTCTTCCAAAATTGTATCTGATCCTGAATTTGACTTTCATAGCTTCTAGTTGGTCTAACCGCAATTGCGGTATAAGAACAAGATTTTTTGATGGTACCAAGCAAATTCTGCCGGAGTTGTGGCAGTTTTTTCCCGAAAATGTCTTGATTATAATAGGATCAAAATGTTTTCCGGTATATTCCTGGAAAATGATTTCACAACTAAGAACAAGAAAAAGCTATCAGCACTTTTAACCAACCTTTAACGAACGTTGCTCATTTTTCAGTGATTTTAGAACATCAAAGAAAAGGATCGTTTTATCCTATTCCCTTTGGAGTGCCACAGCCCACATGTGGTCTGCGGCGCCCATCTCCGCTTACTCTGCATCGTGGGCCACGCGGCTGCTCCCGCAATGAATTCTGCGCTGGTGCCAAGCCAGTGGTATCACCGCGTGTGAAGCTTTCCCTTGCACCCAACCATTACCGTGGGCGATGCTGAACAGTCCGCAAATACCGTTTTACATAAGTCTTTGCTGTGACCAGAAGAGGAATCGAACATATAGTCTACCAGCATGCTGACGTTGTACACACTCCAGTGTTTCTCGACCTTTCATGGTTTATGTCTCCCATCCCCCTTCTACTGGCGTATAATTATAATTATTGTAACACACAAGATGCGACCCCTAAGGGTGACATAACAATGTGCTTTTGATCCAGTAGGTATCATTTATGCATGGGTTCTCATTACTGAATCAAGGACAGTTCTTGCAGAAGCTATGTCTGGTTAACAGCCCCCAATGATTGCCAGAATATTAATTATTTCTCAACGGTTCACACTATAAAATATACACACCAGTAAAGCATATAATTTTTGAGTTTATAGCTTTTATTCATCACAATAAATACGTTCAAATACCACAAACTGGTACTCACCAATATACGATGTACCATAATATCCAAACACTTCTTGACATGTCACAACGCTCGTATATCTCTCATATTTTAATTTTGCATCTTAGTAACTTGCGATAAGAGATCTACAATCTATTCAGATCGGTTCCCCTATCCAAGCAATTTACTAAATAAATAAGACTCGATTTCTCTTTATATTACAATACATTTCCAAGTGTAAATATACTTGATAAGTAGATGCATACTCAATTGTCTAACGCTGAATTAAAGTCGTCATGTTTTTGTTTCACTGCCCGCGAGTTGTGCAGCTCGGAGCTAGGTGAAGCACTCGGCAAGAAGTAGAAGCTCAGGCGGAAGTTTACCGTCAATCGAAATTTCGAAGCTGCTGTTTTTAGTTCGAAGCGATTTCAGTCGCCTAGGCTGATTTGACAGCAGTTTAATAAAAAAATGGGATTCACTCACGAATGCGGTACAAGCCTAAACAACTGGCATAACGGAGCTACGCTGGTACAGATTAAACTGGCAGAACTTCGTTCGGACAAGCCATTTTTCTGTGGTTCAAACGGCCAGGGATTAACCCGGACAAGCCACTTTAATCTGGCAGGACCCCGTTCGGGTAAGCCACTTTTTTTCAGATTTTAAACAGGCATGGAACCTGGTACAAGCCGCGGGTTACCACTTTTTATTCCTGATCATTGTCCGAAGTGAGCCCAATGCCCAATATCAAACAATGGCTTAACCTCGGCCTCGGACCTATAGGCGGAATAAGCCAGTTTCTCTTTCCTGATTATTGCCGGAAGTGTGCTCAGGGCATAATATCGTGACAATGACTTAACCTTGGCCTCGGACCTACAGGCGGAAAGAGAAGCGTCTGAATTTCAGTCCAAATACGACGGTATTTATACTCATAAATCGTCCCGTGACCTGTGAACGTCTCTTTTCTTCAGGTGTTCTAATTGGTTATTGCTTATTGAATCGTCTGGTGATTGGCTGATTTTAAATACTTCCAGCACCTTCAGGTAATTGTCGGTGCTTGGGGTCTCCCCTGATCGTGATTAGCATCATGTGATTTCTGCTGCTCGTCTTGTGACTTTGCTGACGTTTTAATGACGTTGTCATTAGGGTGGCTTGAGGTAGTCGTCCTAGGATAGCCGTTTTCAGTCAGGTCAGCTGACCTAATAATCAATTTTGATTGGCTGTAATCCTTTTGGATTAGTTCTGACTGTCTCAGACTTGAGGATATTTCAGCAAGTTTGTTTTCTGTTCAGCAATGGGTTGTTACAGGCAAACTTGCCTGTTTTGCAATATCACGGCAAAGTTATTTAGTAAACCCTCTGTTCGTGGCCCCAAAGGGGCCGAGGGCCCCGGTAATTGCGAAACCCTGCACTAAAAATGAAGGAAATTTTGCATTTTTAACTTTCATAAAAATTTTGACCAACTTACAAAGTTTCAGAAAAACTTTTGCTTGATTATTCATAAAATTTTGTTTTCTTTTCCAAAGTTTTTCGTTGCCAGAAGGAAAACCTGCTCTAAGGTTAACTAACCATAGATGATATTTTCTGAAGGTGTTTAAAAATCAATTTGCAAATTTGTTGCAAATTTTGTGTATTGAGTTTAGCGGCCTATTTCTTTTGAAGTACTGATAATCCCTAAGAAAAAAGTGCATTGGTTGAAACTAACTCAGACTACCATAAGTTAGTACTGGGTACTTGGCCTTTTCCGCAGATTTAATATCAGAGGGTGGGTGACTTCTTGTAGGGATTTGTACGTTGTTCAAAAATGTATTTACGTGTCGACTTAGCACCATTGCTGTTAAACCTACATGGACACAAGTGACAGATCTGCAACGCTATGTATGCTTAAAATAGCACTGAAATGGATTTTTGCTCGCGGATGCCCTTAGGTTTTCGTTGCCACGTTTGGGCGCAAATATTTTTCTCATTTGGAAGCACTGCAACTTGCGTTTTTTGGAAGCGAAACAGTTTGTTAGGCCTATGAAGCCTTATGATTGAATGCTTGTGGGGGTGTTGGCCTAGGGGCGTTGTGGGGGAAGGGCGACGAAGAATTGTGTTGCTAATTTGTTTTAGTACATAAATAGGTAAAATTATCAATTTAACGCTATTTTTTGTAAACATGCACATTCTGCTGTTCTGTGCATTGGTTTAATTCAAACGTTATACACCTGAGTCGCCTGTCCATTGCTTGGTTATCGTGATGATAGTAGAATAAAATCCAACTAGTAGTTTTTTATCTGGCCATTTTGAGAGAAGTAACCAATGCGTAAGGTGTAGAGATGAGGAAATTTTATTGGAAAACTTGCAGACATAGCGCATGAGTGTCAGAGGAGGAGGGCAGGGAGACATGGCCTCCACCTAGATTTTGAAATTTGACATTTTCCTATTGCAGTGTTTGCAAAAGAAGGTTGTTTTCTTCGTTTCAAGAAAGAAAAAAAATTAATTTCATCACTTTTGGACGCGCCTAAATATCTTTTTGGCTACCTCTGAAAATATCCACTATTGGCCCTGCCTGAAAAAATCCTTCTGACTCCCATGGACTTAGGCCTATCAGAGCTGCAGGTGGTGAAAAAACATTGAATATGCCATGTTGTGAGTTTGCCTCTAACACGATTATAATGGGCCTTTCAGCTTATCTTCAATCCAATATGCAAATTTATGTGTCGAGATAAATTTGAAAACTAAGGAAGTACAGTCAGTTCAATGATTTCGTGCATGCTGTTCCCAGAAGATGAAAATTTTGACAAATTTTTCCAAGTAAGACCTGTTCTGGATCATTTGAAGAGAAAAACATTTACTCTATTTTGATGACTTATAAACATTTACTCTATTTTGATGACTCTGTACCAATCACTTTTGAAATTACAGGAAGGGGAATTTACTGTATGGGTTCAGTGTGTTAAAGTCTTTTGCAAGGCTGCAGTTTGGCCTCTGGTAAAGAGCTGAAAGAAAATTGGCGAGGTGTACATGATGAAAAAGAATGCACTGACTGTATCCATGCGTTGTCACAAATGTCAAGTGCATGTGTGCATAGGAAGAACAAAAAATGTTTATGGAATTTTCACCAGCAAAGATAACATCGACCTATGTCCTACACTATGTAAAATCAGCTTTCATTTGGTCACTTGCAAATATTTTATGGTTCTAGAAATTAAGTGAGAGGTGGAATTAGGATATTTACAGAGAGGTTGTTGAGGATTGAAGTCAGGAAAGGCTGAATGTGGAAAAATGTAAATGAGAGTTAGCTTTATGTTGGTAATTTGAGGATGAGAGTTGGCCTTATTTTGGTAATATGATAATGTTGCATGGATGAGTTGCATTGTATATTTATGCATTTTCCCGCAAAACAACTTCCTTTCAAACAGTTTTGGTGTGCTACATCAGAGGGAACTCGTTTTATGCACTGTAACACAGTTTTTGAACACGTTTTGTAAAAGTCAAATGTTGGCTACATCTGTGGTTAAGTAATATGTGTTACAGATATGCAACATTTCATATAATGAAAAACAAACAAAAAAGTGATGACGTCACAAAATAATCAAAATAAGCTTCCAAAAGAGACACAAAACCACTTCGAAAAAAGATTTTGGATGCAAAATCGAATTCTTGTCCATGGAGGGTTAATCATAAGTTTAAACATAGTAATTTAACTCGAAGTCATTTCTCATGTGTCTCAGAATAAACAAGCGTTCTACACGAACGAGTTTTCCATCTTGACTTTTGAATTACATTGGTGTCATAGGTAGGTACACCATACGCCCCGTTTTAACCGGGACAATCCCGGTTTTGAAGGCTTTGTCCCGGCGTCCCGGTCAGTCAAACAAAAAGTCCCAGTTATAGGCATTCAGTCAGCCAGCATAGCCCTATCTACACGAGTATTAGCAGGCTGTGATGGGTCTGTGTAACCAACTTACTGAAGAGTGATGCGTGATCTTGTTTTTTTCTTGTTTTGTTGTGTTAGATCAGGGGCCTCAAACACACGGTCCCACGGGCCGCATGTGTCCCAAGAGGGCATTTTGTGCGGCCCGCGATGTTTTTTGGGAATTTTGAAATAATTAACATTTACGTTATTTATGTAATAGTTTATTCACCTGTGTTTGAAAGTGTTCGGCTGGCGAGTGAACAAGTTCTTAACGAACGTACAAACAGCTAGAAATGATTTGCCTATAACTCATTTCCTTCTGCAAAAAACATTTATCATTTTCTCATTTGATTGAATCACTCTGAATATACTGGTAGACCTATGTAATTTTTCATTATCTAACAGTTTGTTCTTTAGGCTTCGATTTGGACCTTGTCTAAAAATTACTGTGCTGAATTAAAAATATCTGTTTTTTCAATAGCCCTGGCGGACGCTCAGATATTGACAACTACTTGGAAACAAAAAACACAAATATTCTGTTGAGGCAGCAATGCCGCCATCTCGTGTGAAATACTTCTTCAAATCTGCTCATTCTGATGACTCTCTACTCTTAGCAGCGGAAGTAGCTACTCTTGTGTATCACGCTGCTAATTAAGGACAGTCTTTGAAAAGTTCTGATTGCAACCTAAGCTAGTTTCAAAAATTTTGAACCTAAGTTTGCCATTGTAAGAACAAAATGTGAATCAGTAATTGTTAATTGCATTGCCAGATGATTGCTGCTGAACTACGCCAAGAATTAGATAGTGAATTTTGTTTCCCATACTACAGTATTGATGCTTCGAACAGAAAAGAGAAGGGACGCCGGAGAGCGTGGAAATTACCCACCTGACCTTTCATAACGGGTGCGACGGGGGCGGAAGTGTCTTTTTATAGAAGTATCATACAGGTAATTTCATGGTTTGTCAAGATCGACTTGAAACATGTTTATTGCAGCTATTCGCATACCCAGAAACTTCAGAGTAGTTTTCTATAATTTATCTGTTATTATTTTTGAGGTCAGCAATATTGCTGAACAGAAACAAGCATTAGTGGTAACGAATTTTTTGGTTTTTTGAAGTTTTAATTGCCTTCAAATCTTTTACTGTCCCCCATGACCCACCGCTGTTCCGGCGTCCCTGGAATAAAGGGTAAAATTGTTCGTCACTAATTCGATACTTGTACCTGATGTCGGTGTGAAAGTGAAGCTTTTAGAATTTAAATCGCTCCAGGTGAAACTGCTGCAACACTTAGCGAAAATAGCTACATACTCAAAGTAAGATATGAACAACATTTTTCTGATAAGGGCCGTTGTTCTGAAGCGTCCCGGTTTTCAATCACGAAAATATGGTATGCCTAGTCATAGGTCGTTTTTTTAGCAGATAGAATGCGATATTAGTGACAGCACCGATGCCGTCTGCCGCAGATTTTGATAGTGATATATCGGCACATCTCTGTTCAACGCGAGACAATGTTTTAAACATATATCATAAAAACAAAAATCTTGCTCACCCAAAATTTTATTTTGACTCCCAAACGTTAAAACCTGACTACTGGCCTGGATGAACATACCCAGTTGTTTGTTGCATGATTTACATGCTTCCTGAAAGGAACCCTTCACCAAGCTAATGCTTTATGTAGAAACTAAATAAACTTGCGACCGTCATGCACCGATAATCTTCTCTACAATACCTCAACTTACTACAACAGCAACTTTCCTTCAAGTGCAGCACAGGTTTATCGTCGTGAAAAATACATTCTTACGCTCATGAGCCACAGATAACGAAAAATTATAATCATGTACTGAGTAGATAAGCACTACGCTCTTGAGCTAGGTCACAAAAAATTAAGCATGTAGCGATATACTACATTTAATCACAAACACAACAATGAAGTGACCACTAAAACACACATTACCTGAGAGAACACATTGGAATAGTTTCTTGATGGGGGGCTTGAGTAATTCTGAAAGATTAGCCTAAAATTCCTCCCCAAAGCGGAAATGTGTGAAAAGTGCACAAAGAAAGCATTTGTGAAATGTAAAAAAGTTGTAGAAATACTTTATAACTTCATCAACTGAAAAACATTACCAAACGCTGTACTACACTCCAAGTATGTTTGGTTTCATCGAGGCAATGTACATTACAACAATTTTGAAATTTTGCTTTTCTAGCAAACGAATTACTGTGTCTCAACCGCATTGCATATCACTCAGTCAATATCTTTCAGCTTGGATAAGAACGTGAGCAACGTTTGCGAAGAATTGAGCAACGTTTTCTACAAAACAATAATGCACTCAATAATTTTCTAACAATCTGACATAAAATCGAGTTTACGTTAGTTTTACGTGAAATCGATCTCCTATTAAACTTTGTGATTGACTCCTTGCTTATTTCACCTGTGGAGTGAAGTTACTTGAATATGACATAACTGCACCTTCTTCATGTTTTGAAAGCTGACACTATTCCTAAACAGCAACATTTAAGAATACTTGACAACAAAAACTTCTAAAAAAAGCTGTTTTAGTTATTTCTAGTAGCGTGTTTTCTAGTAAGCATCATGCATATTTCTAATTGTTTGAAAACTGTGGCTCAGTTTTAAAATTTTGCCCTAATTGTTTCTGCAAAGGAGTCTGCTACTTTTTGAAAGAGCCGATTTCTAAATGTTTGCTATGGGTTGCTTTTTGTTAATTTTTTTCGATTTTCAAAACGGTGGAAAAAAGTTTTCAAGCCCTTTCTCTGGTGCCGTTAGCGTTGTTGAAAGAAAACAATTTTTGCAAGTCGATGGGACTTTAATGACCTCAGGCTATACCAAAGATGTCATCCACATATTACAAAAAGGTCCTTAGTTGCGTTTTTCCCGCAAGAATCACAGTCTTGAAGAGGTTGATGACGCGGCATTTTCTTCTTTGCTAGAAAAGTTCTCTCCTTGATTAGACTCTGATCGCTCTTCCTCAAAAGCTCCGTTAATTTTGCCATTTTTCTCGGTGTGATTTCCGTTTTCTAAATGATCTGCGCCAACTTTGGGATTCCGCTTTGACAACAGTAAACTCTGTACGAATTCCACTGCAGCACCAATTGGAAGCCATATTGTACAAAGAAGTGTTATGATCACACTCACAGCAACAACAAACCCTGGATATAGCAAGTCGACGTTCGATCCCTGCAATAAGCACAGCAAAATAAGCACGGCAGCTAGTGCTTTGTAAGTCAGAGATAGCTCGAACTTCAGGAGTAGTTGCAAGACATGCATTTCTAACCAGACACTCGACAATGTCCAACCTTAGTCTCTTTTCGGGGCTGTCATTTGGTGTTTGTGGTTGCTTGATCTTCGTCACATGCAATTTGTCTGCTATCAGTACTTCTAATAAAAAATGATGTCCCAAATTTATTTGTTTACCCACTAAATATGTGCTTCTTGTCGAAATTAATTAAGTTTCAAGTTTATTTAGTATTTAAGGCTGTGATAAAGTTTTCCTAACCTAGTCAGTTTAATTTTGGGTAGTGTGTCTAATTTACGAGCGGGTAGAATTTAGATAAAATTATTTAAACCGTCTGTGAACTACAGTAAGTTATGAGATATTTTTGGCGACAAAATACACCGCAACGGCATGGAATGACAGGCAGCCTAGACCGATTGCAATGGAAAAAATGTAAGTAATTTTACTTGAATGCATTATGCCAAGCAACATCGATCTTTGGTAATGAAGCAGACAATTGCAATCTAAAATTTTCTTTTAACGACTAAAGAAGGTTGGGAAAGCAAGATACAAGCAACATTTCGCAAAGGAGCTTAATTAATTGGAAGTAAACAGTTTTCTGGAAAGAAACTTTACAAGTCTATAAAATTGTTTTTGACAGACATATGCCGTGCTTTGAATTGCAGGCTGATTTTCCGATAATTATTCTCAAATTTTAAGATTGTGCTTTTTTTATTATGTATTATGATGCTGTGCCGCAGTTGCGCTTAACCAGTCTTCAACAGTTATTTCAAGGTAATTATTGTCTGATGAATGTTTTTGAAAACAAATATTTGCTGTTGCCATTTCCTGTTCTATTTTCATTTTTGCTAACAACTGCAACTTCGGCAGAAAAAATGTGATCGAACTTTATTCAGAACTCTCAACTGTAGCAGACGCTTTATGGTCTGCACATACTCTTTAGAAAACTCCCATTTGCCGGGAATCAATAATGCAAAGTAACCCTCTCTCACTTTGAGAGATCTTCCATTTGCTAAGAATCAACAATGCAAAATAACACTCTCTCAGTTTGACCAATGTGCCCATTGCTGGAAACAATGTACAAGCCACTCTCTCACATCAAACCTAATGACGAAAGAGAGAGAAAAAAGAACCAGCAAAAGAATCAAAAATGCAAACTCATTCTCTCTCCCAACCCAAAGGAGAGAGAGAAATAAAGCTAGAAGAAGGAAAATGCAATTAATCATGTTTTGTGACACATCACATGACTATGAGATAATCATTAACCAATCGAATAACTTGATTCTTACATCATTGGTTAACGCCCCCTAAATCAACCAATCAGGTACTTTGTCACGTGATCAAACTTGCCTTTAAATACACCCCCCTTAGCCTAGTCGGGAGTTCAGTTTCTGAATTCCTTCTCTGGTTTGCCCTGCCTTGAGCTTGTCAGCCCCTGAAGTAAAACCACTAGTCAGAGCCAAGGGGACTGATGTGTAAGACTCGTTTTTGAGCGTCGACTCCAGCGTGCTAATAACTTGACTAAGAATACGACTTGAGCAAGTTTGGTTAAGAGACCAGACTGGCCGCCGCTACTT
>Ga0210059_1016775_pt1 | contig 10534 bp, 4 predicted proteins | sample Ectturendosymbi2_FD_188042 | JGI IMG/M metagenome (GOLD analysis project Ga0210059, IMG submission 188042) | Ecteinascidia turbinata endosymbiont from Florida, USA - Sample 2 (SPAdes) (version 2) | ecosystem: Host-associated > Tunicates > Ascidians > Unclassified | place: Key West, Florida... | reverse complement strand
CTTATGAACTTATTATATTGCGGGCCATTTGAAACAAACTTAGGGGCCGCATGCAGCCCCTGTGGGTTCAGCACCCTTGATATAGGCTAATGAACACTGTTGCGACAAGTTTTAATACAACTATGAAAAAAAAGATCAAAATGTTTCAATGACCAAAATGTCTCAGCAAAAAAAAACAGTTCTAAAGAGGAGATAATATGCAAACTTGGGCAATGCTATGAAGCTGACAAGGCATAAGTCACCATGAATGGAGTAAAACTATACGAAAAGAACAGTACCCATTAGTAATGCCAATGTTTGCATTTGTAACACTGCGTCAATTCAGTGATCATCATTTCCCAAGAACCCAATGTAAATAGAAATAAAGAAACAAATTGTAAAGAACCAAAATAAGCAAAATTTAAATTTATTACTTAACATGCAGCACACACTGTCGAAGCAAAAGGAACTGGTTTTAGCACGTGATATCAAAACTATTCCCAATTTGATAACATCATATATGTCGCAATCTCAACCAAACAGATAATGATGTCAAATGATGTAACTATGCTAACAAAAATTCTTTAGAAAACAATGACATTATACTAGGTTTATGTGATGTAATAATTTTAATGACCCATTAGCTTTATATTTAAATTAACCCAGATGTCAGTGGCAAACCATTATGATAAGTAGTGGCTACCATATGGTAACTTTTTAAGGGACATCTTTTCTAATAATAGTTTGCTTATGAAATCAATAATGATGATAGTCATTGCTGAAAACAGGTTAACAGCTTTTTATCTATATACATGTGACATGTGCCAGTTAATTTATGATATTTCATTTTAGCTTTCACTCATGTGTACATGAACAGCTAATAAAATAAGTGACATTGTATGGATATATCTGAATGCATATCTAATTATTTCTAAGCACAAACCTTAACCAAAGTATATCAAATAAATCAAACAATGTCAACATTTCACCTACCTATATCATTTAATTCACTTAAGTTTCATTGCTGATAGCTTTAGTGCAACTTTGGACTGTTCTGAAATTTTTAATTTAATGATTGTAATTTGATTTTTCACAACAAAGTGAAAAGTAAAACTTAATTGCTTATTGGCATAAACAATACTGATTCAGCACATGAACAAAGTATATGCTTTAGACAGTGTTACTCAAACATCGGCCAGCACTATCACTGCTGAATGGTTTGTTACAGTGCTTCCACTAAAAGTATAACGTTAATATTTTGAGATAATTTAAAATACCATATCCATACAAAACGTAAACAAAGAACAGATAGATAATTAAGATTATTAATCATTAAGTTAATGCTTAAACACTTGATTGATGACTTGATTATATTTTTTCTTATTCAAAAACCATAAGATCAGTATTCTTTAAATCTTCCATCGCAGCCTTGGTTGCAAGTAAACAAAAATGCAAAACGTTCTTATTTAAACAAAATTATTATGAACCTTTTCAAAAAACATTTTTCAAAAAAATTTTGCTGGCAACACGAAAAGTTATTTTTCAAAATGTCCAGTATGATTTTACACAAATTATTTGGTTGTCTTCCAACTTAGGTTGTAATTTCAGTAATAGATATATATATTATAAACTTTTTAAAGAAGTACATGAAAAGTGCACTCATCAAAAGTGTTGTTTCTACTAGCAAAGCCAAAGCAAAAACTGAAATTGAAACCAATGACCACTCGCACAGCAGGCACAGATGCTTACCACTTGACTAGGTTCACTGTAGTGGTAGTGTCACAAACTCAGCATTATATGTGGACAAAGCTGGATATGGTTCCAATGGCAAAATAGTTCCAGCAAAGATTTTGCTTCTGGCAGCCAAATAGACACTACCTATTTGGTTCCATGCTTGATACTGTAATACGGAGAGCAGGGCCGCAACCAGCTGATATTTTCAGAGGGGCAAAATGATTCTAACTAGTTGGTGCACTATTTTTGGGGAAGGCAAAATTATTTTAACTTTGTTGTTGTACCTAACAACTAAACATGTTTTACCTAACAACTAAACATGTTTGAAAAAGGCAATTTACCTAGTTGCCTCCCTGGTTGCAAGCCTGATTGATATCGTGCAAATGTGCATCTGAAACCCTTTTATCAACTGCCTGATAATGCTCATTGCTTTAAACTCCAAATGCCTAATACAATTTACAAATTTTGCAACCTTTATGCTAACTAATTTAGTATCTACAGCAGTTTAAGCAACAAGCACATGTACAATATTAGGGTGCTGGTGCACAGTAACTTCCCAAGGAAAAAGCACACAGATGATGTAACAATTGTCTGTGTTTATGTTTATTGTCTGTGTTTTTCACAGTATATATAACATTGCAAACAAATGGTCTATGTCTAAGTAAATCACTTTTATTTCAGGTACAGTGTAAAGAATGGATTTCCATTAGTGCAGATTTCATGTAATGACGTAATCGGAGTAAAAAAAACTTTGTTATAACAAAATAAACTAAGGTAAAAATACAATGGAAAAAATATTTTGTCATTGCAATTTAACTTTAATTTCCCCCCAAACATGCAATGACTAAGAGACATGATATTTTAAATTTTTGTATTTCCACAACTGTAAAAACCTATATTTTCAGTATTTCCAAGAATAGAATGACCTTGGCTTTGTATAAGAGCAATGGCAGCTGAAATTATGACATTAGGTAGAGGCTAGTAAGACATTTTTACAACCATTGTGATCCTACTAAATACTGGAAGAATCAGTTTTTGTCACTCTGGTTACATCATTTTATACCCACAAACATGGGCTTCGGAAGGATTTTTTACATGGTGGGGCCTAGTGGATTTAATCAAGAATTTTTCTTTATGCTGAAAATTTTATAGGAAAATGTCAAACTTCAAAATCCGCTAGGGGAAAGACTCTTCCTTCCCCCTTTTCTGATGTCTGTGTCTGCTACCAAGATCCGTTACTGACGGATATTCATCTTTTACAAGGCGCCTTATGTCACATATTGTAAGTAAACTCCAAAACGTTTCCAGTTGAGCTTTTGGTCAAAGCGGAAAGCTTTGGTTTGTAAAGCCTATCAGGATAAAATTCTCAATTATAGCAAATGCTTCAAGCTTCTTGTGTAATAACATTTTACATTAAATTTGCTTGCACGAAATTGCCGGATTGGAACCCTTTGCGAGCCGGGCTTTGGGGACCGCTATGATCTACATCATGATCGTATGTTCTAATGTAGGCTAAAAACTTACTATGCGAATAACATCCATCAGCTCGTTTGCGTTGGACCATCTCGATTGCGTTATAAGTTTCCTTAATTGATTTATTGTTTTGTATGCCAAGTCGTATGAGCCATTGTACTTTTCCTGCTTGAGGTTAATTAAGAACTGCTCCATTGTACATTACAGTTAGAAGTTAATGCAACCGTGAAGTCACGCGTCATGAACAAAGTCTGCAATGAACAAACAAGGTAAAAAAAAATAAAATAAGAAATTAAAGAGTGTGGTGTTTTCAAGATCATTTGCAAATCAGTAAACAATGGAACAGAGATGCCAAAATGAAGACATATCATTAATAAAAATTGTGGAGCAATTTATACAAAGTTATAAAACAAAATGCCCCGAAAAAACAAATGAACAAAAACAAAAGTAAGACAACATGTACACAACATCCAACAAACAGAAAATGAGAGACATTGCACAAAACATCTGATGCAAAACATAATATTGGAAAAGCAAGCAATATACCCCAAAGTCAAAAATAGCAAACGAAAGAGGACCATAACAAACATGAACAAAATAACCCCATGGCATTTCAACTGAACAACATATTACAGAAGCATAAATGTTAAATCATATAGATAACAATCATTCACATATAATACAGATGATGGTGGACAAATAATGAGTGAAGAGTTGAGGCATGTATAGATGAGAAGGTGAATCATGCACATGATATGTGAGAGAAGTAAGCAACACTAAACAAGGTTTATGAGTTGGGGAGCAATTCAGTAAACACATTTCAGAACAAAAGCGACAGCAAAAGCAATGTTTATCCACAATAGTCACAAAGATGTAATAGTACAATTGCTCACGAACCATAATCAAATCATAATATGGAGTACCACAGTTGCATATACGTCCCACCAGCAGAGCCGGATTAAAGGATAGGAGGCCCCGGGGCAATTTTTATTGGAGGGCCCCTATGACATCGTTCATGGTACCATCATTTGTAAAAGTTTTTTTTGCTGATTCACAATGTTTTCGTTTACTTTTTCCAATAGTCGTGAATGTGCTTACTCAAATTAACATACAGTTAGCTTCAAGAAGAGAATTTACGATGTAAATACTAGAGTGTATATTTATTAAGAAAAAATATTTCACAGGCTAGACAGTGACTCAGCAAAAAACAACATTGCCCCTAACAACAAGCAGAAACCAGAGATTAGAAACAAAAGCACTGGAAAAAGAACATGTCAATATGGTTAGCCAGGCTAAGTGTGAAGTTGTTTCCAAGCTAATGTCTTGATTTTCACCTTCATTTTCAGGTGCTCTGGTTCATGCCACTGCTTTAACGCTGCTGCTTGAAAAGTTTTGCAAGAAAAAGCTATTGAGTCGTGGTGTTTTGGCTACTACTGCCAGATCCTGGCACTTTTTCTTCTAAGAAGCATTGCACTTTTCATAGCTGTAGATGGCATGACAGATTTTAGCATCGCTTAAGCTAAACACTGCAATATTTATATAATAATTTATATAAATTATAAACAACTTCTAAATTTAATGGTGATCTTTCACTCTGTTTCACATTCAGTGAGGGTACTCGCACTACTTATATACATAGGCTATTCAGTATCAATTACTAAAACTGGCAGACAGTCAAAATTGTAAAGAAATCAGTTGCCTTTGGGGGCCCCGGATACTTAACGCAACATAGGAATAATATCGTAGAGTTGTATTCTTGTATCACTTCGGAATCATAAAAAAATTTTCAAACGAGTATTTTATTTGAAACAATTAAATTTCATCACGGGGGACCCCGTTGCAGTGGGGGGCCTGGGGAAATTGCACCCATGATTGCCCTACCCCCATTAATCCGGCCCTGCCCACCAGGCACACACTACACAACATAGCACCACCGAATGAGGTTGAATAGACAAAGTTAGAAGCGGCTTATAAAACGGTTTAGCAGTAAACAGTCATCCAGCAGTAATGAGTAAGCGTCAGGAACATGAAAAACAAATTAAAGTTAGTTGGAAAGTGGAGTATTTGTAGGCCCTTCTACTCTAGCAAGAAACGAGCAAACAGTCCCGAGTCCGTTGAGCACTTGAGTTACTTGCACATCGGTTACGCAGACGGGTATTTCCCAGCCCAAAAAGCATCAAAAATACCAACAAATCAGAGCTGACGGAGTCACTTTTTCAGACTCCTACTCCGCTGTTGTTCCAAAATTTTTGAATCCGGTGTCAAGCGAAATTTCTGACCTCTGCGAAATTTATGACCTGTTATTGTTTTTCAGTTATTTTGCTTCTCAGAAGAAAGAAATAAAGTCTGGCAATTACTTTTTTGATGTATGTTGTGTAAATTAAAACATTGTGGTTAGATGTCAGGAACCCACAACAAGCTATAGCACGGGAATAACTTTAACCATTGAAAATTTTCGGACTTAGTCGTTGACCTCAATTATTTTTCTTTTTCTGGCCCTAACTCAAACCCCAACCCGACACATTTACCTAAACACGAATTCTTCAGCCCTAATAATCAGTTTCATCAGCGTATTTGGTATGTAGAATATTACTCTGTGCATGCGTACATGGTGTGAAGTCAGAAATTTCGCTTGACACCGGGTCCGGAAATTTTCATAATTCGAGAATCCGACTCAGACTGCGGCTGACTCCTGCTACTGCAGAAATTGAAAAGTGAGCATCTTTCAGTTTTTTTTTAAGTGAGGCCGCATCCGGGATCGGATTTTCACAAATTTATTATTCCGGATCGGAAAGAAAAACGCAGAATACTGCCGGAGTCGACTCCGGCTCTCCGGATCTGTGGCCACCTCTGCAACAAATCAGAGATCACGGAGTGCCGGATTAGAGCAAGAGCGGAGTGTTGAGTTCGCGTTGCATCCTCAACATGAAACGTCTTTTGATTCAGAAAAACAACCCGTTCAAGATTTCAAGCAAATGCAGGAAGCAACTTGGAAGTTTGTCGATAGTCTCATTGACAAAGAAGCATCGGAACACCAAAAGTCGCATCGCTGAGTGGACTGAATTTCAAGAGAATAAAGCTGGAACAAGGCGACGACTGAAGACAAATGTTTACAAGGACATTGTGGAGTATATTTATTCGGACTATTGTGTATGTATACCCCGTTCAGTGATTATAAGTCACACCTAGGGAGAGAGTGACCCAAATTCCTATCGGAACCATTTACATTAACAGTCAACTTCGATTTGTAAATAAATTTCCCGATTGAAACGGATAAAAACTAACCACAACGGAAAGCATTCCGAATTACGGCAAAAACGGTAGGCGGAGCTTACGGTACCGCCGGAAAACGTTCCCGAATGTGATTGGTCGAAAACGAAAATGACGCTTCGAGACGCGAGCTTTAGCCAATAGGATTCAAGAAGACCAGATCGATCGTGAACTTCCTACCAGATTGAAATCCCAGACGAGTTAATAAAACCGGGACGATCTGAGCCAGAGAGGTAGTCTTCATTTGACTACTAAAGGAGTAGTAGCAAGTTAAGTCGTGGGCTTACCTAACTTAACTTGAAAGACCAGCTATGGCAGGGGTTCCCAACCTTTTTTGATGCATTCCTCCCGTTGCTCATTTTGGAGCTTCTCATTCCTCCCTTATTACACAAACTTTTTTTCATTCCTCCCCTATTGCACGAGTCTGCAAGAATATTTGATCTATCCATATATTCTTTCTCTCTCCTGCCTTTTACCTGTTACGGTGTAGCTTATTTTTCAAGTTCGTACGCTTGTATGGATTACAAATGAAAAAATAGTCTCTATTGACGAAAATAACTTGATCAAAAAGTGGGACAAGAACTATTTGTTGTCAAATAATGGCGCTAAATTTTGTCAACAAAAACGTGTGATGGTCCACCAAATAGCTTATAAAAATAAAGTGATATAAATAATTGAAAGAGGCAGTGTCAACTTCAAAAAGAAGTACAACACTTACTGTACAATGAAAAGGTAATTTTACTATCAAGTGGAAATTCCTCCACTGAACTCATGTAATCCCTCCCTGGGGAGGAATTCCTCCCCGGTTGGGAACCACTGAGCTATGGGCTTGCCAAGCTTGACCAGTCTACAGGTAGTCTGTTAGACTGAGAACTATCGAAATTATGGCAGTATGGGCTACTCTCTCTTCCTTATGAAAGAATTTGAACTCTTGTTAAACCACTGTTGTTTGCAGTAATGTTTGTTACGTGCTTTAATCTATGATACTTGCATTAACCCCTGTTATTTCGAAATAGTTTTGATAGATGTGAAAATAAACGCGCATAAAGCTGTCTTAAAGCTGACTTAATAAAACCATGACTGAATACAATTTTGTCTTGTGTTAAAACTGAGCGCACAGTCGAACAATAAAGGGCGGGTCCAGTTTTTTAATTGTAAATTTGGGCGTGCCTAGGACATGTTCCTGTTAAATCAACCAGTGCTCTCGAGGAACTGTCCTAAATAACATAACATGTATGTTACAAGAGTCAACATTATGGTCTGTGCAGGAGGCAATCAAAATTTTTACCTATTAAACTTTCTCTGATGATGTTTGTTGCTGTCAACCATAATTGAATTAATTTAAACGTGTTTTCTGACCAGAGAAGTTATATATCACAAAAGTGTGACACTCGGTAGAAGTCAGAGGTGTGCATGGACTGGATTTTGGATTTTTTTGACCTGGACTCCAGCTGCATCCAGCAGGAACCGGATTCAGGTTTTCTTAACAAGGAGTCCGTTTTTTTAACCGGATCCGGACTCGAATTGGATTTTATAATTTGCTGATGAAGAATGGATTGTGAGACTCAGCTGTGCCTGTAATTAGGCTACTAATTACATATAACCTGCTTTAGTTACTATTGCTTTGCAAGTCTTCCAGTGTTCCACGCAATGACAGAAAAGTACACTACACAGTTGCAATGCATGAGTGATTTACGCGCAGGATATTTTCATGGCTGCGTGATATGGCAGTGTAATGACAGATTAAACTATGCTGTTTTCGAACTACTCTTAACAATCCCATGCATTTTGGATTGACTGTTGTGTTATATTTGTGATTTTCCAATAAAAGTTTATACACCCTACGTATGTATATAAGATTCCTGCATTAGTTTCATTGGAATTGCGTTTTTTTAAGACATGTTTAGGCTGCTTTTTCCAGGAAGAGCTGAAAAGTTCAGATAGGCTACTGTACTGTGTAAGCGTAACATTGCTTTATACAGTAGCCTAACCAGTAGTCTCAAGTAGGGTATAAGGCAGAACACAACTCTGTGCTTAAGCTGCTAAAGGATGGAAAGCTGTCGGAAAAGCCTTGTGCTGGTGGGAAAAGTGACATTTGCCAAGACTTTCTTTAGGCTACTCGTTCACCAGTGACGATTGTACATCGATTATATGTCATTGTTTTGGAATATGTTACATTCTAAATTAACAAGTTCTTTGTTGATAGGCCTATCTCATAATTTCATTATTGACAAAATTTCTTACCAGCCCGAATGAAATGATTTTGTGGGTTGGATTTGCATTTGGCCTGCTGGCCATATAAGTAAGAGACCCCTGGCCTATATCAATGCTTCATATGTTTTGATATCAATTTAGGTAGTGTCTATTTTACCACCGAGATTCTGGTATCAACAGATCAGCTGGAGCTATTGTGCCGCCAGTCAAACATTCGGTCTCATGGCATGACGCAATTCTAAAGAAAGGTCAGTTTGTCATGCAACCGGCGTGCTGCTCGTAGCATAGCAGTTATACTTCACGTCTGGTATGCCATTGCTTTTCAGTTCGACTCTCACCTTGGTGACTTCCCTTTTCTTTTTTTTTACTTTATTCAAAACTTTCCAAAATTTAGACTTAGGTGTTAGGTTTAGGGTTAGCGTTAGGGCTACAGTTAGGGTTAAGGCTAGGGTTAGGCTTAGGGTTTATCTTTTATGTTTACTTTGTTTCTGCCAAGCCTGTTGCCACCGGCATCTTGGCGGCAAAATAGACACTGTCAACAATTTAAGTTAAGCATATAACAAGTTGTGAGAGGAGTGTTTACAGTGAAGAAGATAAAATGGTGCTCAGTTGATATTATGTGGAATACGCATGACTTTTATTGATCATCAATAAAGCAGAGAGTTGTGTTCTGCCATTTGATGCGGAGTCAAACAGGAGTCGGATTACTTGCATCATGGTAGTGGCGGAGTCGGACTGGATGTGGATTCAAAATTTACCAAACAGGATCGGATGCGGAGTCAAAAAAACAGAGTCCGCACACCTCTGGTAGAAGTACTGAGCATAGATGATCACTATCAGAGATGATCACGGAGCCGAAGTGCTGGAGTGGACTCCGGCCGGAGTTTGCATTTTAGGCAGGAGCCGGAGTCAATATTTTAGGTTCGAGCCGGAGTAGGATCCGGAAGTCAACATTGAGGTCTGTCCAGGAGCAAATCAAATTTTTTTTAAGAGACCTAATTTCTGTAATGAGGCTTGTTGTTGTCAAACAGAATGGAATTAATTGAGACGTGTTTTCTGACCAGAGTTGTCGTATATCACAAAAGTGTGACACTGGCTGGGAGTACCAAGCATTTCAAAACCAATGATGGTTTCAAAGTTATGGCCTATGCAAAATACATTGTGTAAGTGACCGCAGTTCGGGAATTTATTAATCCATGCCGTAACTATCAGAATGTTGGGTTAATGATGTGGACAATAATACAAGACACATGACAAAAAACAATGGTTAACAAAACAGATTATAAAAAAATAACAGTGTGTGCCGAAATGACCTATACACTGTTCTGTAAGCCTAGTAGTGACAGGATTTGACGATGTTGTTAGAAGTAATATTCAGTAGTGCAGTACAATGTTTATTCGCATTGTTCATATTTCTAGTCTAGCCACTGCTTGCATAGGCACATCTGCTCACATTTTGGAGCCATACTGAACAAAGTAGGATGTTTGCCCTGATAGTTGCAGCTTTGAAGATGACCTGCTGTATATTGTTTTTGCGGTTCTATTGCCTATGATAAATTTGAAAGGGATTGTAGCCTAAGTTATATGCGATGTTCATCTTCTTAATTTTTTTGTGCAGTTTGCTTGTACATTCATGTTAATGGCTCAGTTTGGCAGAGTCATAGTTCAGAGTTTTATCTGAGCACATGGATGGTTAACACTTTGACGTCCGGCCGAAAAAAAGCTGCCATCGGTTGAGAGCCGGTGTACGATATATTATATTCGTACTTCACTTTTCCAAAGCCAACCGTTGAGAGCCGGGCCCTATGCTTTCCTCTGCAAGGTACGAATATCTCGTACTAAGTCTCTAGCAATCAGAAAAAGG
>Ga0210059_1016774_pt1 | contig 10534 bp, 5 predicted proteins | sample Ectturendosymbi2_FD_188042 | JGI IMG/M metagenome (GOLD analysis project Ga0210059, IMG submission 188042) | Ecteinascidia turbinata endosymbiont from Florida, USA - Sample 2 (SPAdes) (version 2) | ecosystem: Host-associated > Tunicates > Ascidians > Unclassified | place: Key West, Florida... | reverse complement strand
GACAGACTTTAATTCTGCCATTGAGCAATATTTGTAAAGCCACAACAGTGACCCACACCAAGCGAATCGATCGCAATTTATTGCGTAAGGAAACTAGTTTCGTGTGTTACACATCTTCAGTCCTTATTCAAATAGCGACAGCATATGCTAAAGTAGCAGATTCTATTTGAATAAGGACTGAAGATGTGTAACACACGAAACTAGTATATACCACAGACAAATTTTCTTCATCAAACAACCTTGCCGCACAAAAAATTATCAACACACACAATTTTTACAATGAACTATCTTCTACCAGACATTTAGCTAGGCAGCCATTCCATTTTCTGCAAGCCATGACTTTTTATCCACTTTTTCTCAATTCTCTATGTTATTAACCTGTTAAACAAGTGACTACTGAGCCTATTAACACCATAAAAATTCTCTAATACTATACAAGTGGAAAGGTGGTCACCAGACACGGGGTGATTACAGAACAAATGTAATCGATTACGATTACTTGTCACCTGCTTGATTACGATTACAAATAAATGAAATTTCAATGTAATCGATTACGATTACATTGAAAGTAATCACGATTACCTTTGTCCAAACAACCTCAGAAAGAACCCTTTGCATGGTTTGATGTAATTACTCTGTATGTTTAGGCAACACAGAATATGAATAAATGCAATAAACGAAATTACCAATCTGTAAGAATTACTCACCCGAAAAAAGAAAAATCGCAGTAAACTAATTGTTTACTGAGAAGTTTGTGCAGTCAACAAACCAGTGGCATAATTAGAGGTTTGAGCCATGGGGGACAACTTAGCTGAAAGAGGCCCACTGGCCACTGTAGGGAGCCATTAGCCAACATCCGGAGAAAAACCTGAGAAATGGATGTTGAAGGCTATACTTAAACCCTAAAATTTTAATGGAAAATCCTTCGAAAAATGCAAAAAAACGACAACCTACTGAAAACCAAAACAACACTAAAATTGAAATATAAGCTACATGGAGACCCCGTTTTTGCATTTAGCTTGCCAGGGGGGCAATTCGCCCCTCTGCCCCCAGTCAGTTATGCCACTGCAGAAAATACGTTAAACATTGATTAAACAAAATAATCAATGTTTAAAATGTTTGTTACAGGTGACAGCATTAACGCTTCGGATCGTTTATCAGTCAAACGACATCTCTCAGGGTTGAACATTCGTCCAGCAACGTTGAAAACTCGTTTGTTAGTAATTTCAAAATTGCTGACTATTTATTTTTCAAACTGCGGGTTACGATGTTTTCAGCTGTGTGATTGCTTTTGGCTCGTCTGCAAGTGCAGCATAGCATTTTGTAGCTATTCATTTGAAATGAACAGTGGTGCCAATATAGCTGCGCATCTCTCTATTGGACCAAAAGTCAATGGTCAACAAAATCTCACTGGTTTCTTTTGTTTTTTTTATCAGTATCCGTAGATGATCTCTGTTCACATGCTAGTTATCAGCATTGTGGAAAGGTGCTTTCGACTTGGATTAAATTACCTTATTCCTCTGAAAAAAAGTTAATTTATACAAATTACTGTACTGCTTATATACATAGTCTACTACAACATTTACATTCGTAGGTTCACTCGGAATATATATAAATAAAACATCGTGATGTACCGCTATCTCTTCTGCTGCCGAAGTGTGAACCCGTTTTAAAGAAAAACTCTTATTTTTGTTGCTACGTGTCACTACGTTACTTCTGGTGGCCAACAGGAAGAATAGCTGGAACAAAGTGAGAATTTGTTACAAATGTTGTGCTTGCCGTTGGACTATCTGTATTTAACGCACACAGAAGACAAATGGCCTCTTCTGAAACATAATCATAACAAATGATGATAAAAGGAGGAAACCCAACCACCAAAACTGCGGTTCATGGCACAGGATGTTGAATGAAGATTTCCAAGTTTAATCGCGAAATTAATTGTAGATTACGATTGAATTTGCAATGTAATCAATTACGATTACATGTCATTTTTTGTCAGTTCAATCGATTATGATCACTAAAAAACTGTAATCGATTACGATTACCCCATGTCTGGTGGTCACCATCAACAACACAGCTTTTTGAATTTTATCTAAGAAGTGCTTGATCACAAACAATGTTTTGAGCAAGTTGAGATAATGCCTTTCTCAATACTTTTTTGAGTACACAACCATCAGAACTGTTGTTTTTTTCCGCTGAGACATTTCAGTGATACTTTGCTGCAACATTTTGATCACTGAGATGTTTCTGTCATTTGTCTCACAGTTGTATCAAAACTCGCTGTAACAGTGTTCATTAGCCTACATTTTCAGACATTCTGACCGAAATGACTTATACAATCTTTTTCGGTCATTTCAGAAACATTTCGGTCTATAACCGACAAATGACTGAAAAAAAAGCAATAGACAGTCTGATAACATACCAGATTCTATGATCTTGAGGCTTTAACTGACCCTTTCATGCAAAACAAATTAAAGAAACTTTTTCATAATATGTGACAGTTGGTATGAATCTTTTTCAAAATTGAGAAAGGACTTCCAAAAGTGATGGTATGAAAAGATAAAGGACAAAGTGGAAATGGCTATTTTAATGAGTATGAAAACTAATTTCCATGTTCAATGAAAAACTTCACACAAATCTGACAGTGAAATGAAAAAAGTTTCATGCAAATTTAAAGTTTACAGGTGGTGATGATAGACATTGCATAATTTGATATACATGACAAAATGACAACTGTTTGACTGCCTATTTAATGGCTAAGCTTGCCTTGGTACAGTAGGTTGATCAACACGTATTGAATATTACAAACATTTAACTTGTAACCACAGGTGCACAAGACGGTAGGTCTACCAGCACCTCAAACTTAGTGAAAATCAGGCTTATCAGGACAGTATTTCTGAATTTTCAGGTCATACAAGATGCTGTAGCTACAGTTGTGAAATTGGATGAAAAAGTGTAGATGTAACATGATATGGTACTTCAAAATTGATGCATTGGTGTGTTATTTTTAGGTAATTACTTTTTTATTATTTTATTTTACTTTTAAGGAAATATTGTGGAAGTTCCATCATTTTCAGGCAATATACATTTACTTAACATAAAAACTGAAGCCAGAGCTGAAGTCAGAAACCATGACAGTGACATATTTTTTAAAGCAGACAGCTTCTGCCACACCAGAGACAACATTTCCATACACCTACAGGCATGCTTGGAACATGAAAATACACAAGTAATACACAAGTAGTGAGTTTTACCAGAACTTCTTGTGGATGACAGACTGCTGGAACCACTTTGTTTCACTTCCAACGCAGGGCTAGACAATGTGCTTGACAATTCTTCACTGGAGTCAACTGACTGGAAAGAAAGTTTGTTGCTAAAGTGCAGTGAATATTTTTGGTAAAAGTGCAAATGGGAGAGCAACCAACAACAATTTTTCAGAAGGCAAACAAAAATTAAAAGCATGTGATAGTAAAGCCCAGTGACAGGATTGAGAGCTGGTCCATAAAATCTTAGTTTCTTTCAAGTCAGTCCATTTGAAATATGTTTGATTTGAGCAGGGTCTGCAATAAACAGATTTGTCTGGACCAGAGTATACGTTGAATTGGCCTATTATGAAATAAATCTGCTACTAGGACACTCCACCAGTGACAAAGTTACCTTTCACTTGTGGTTTGTACTATGTAACCTGCCAGTGTCTGACAGCTAGTTAAACAGTGAATCACGTATTAAGAATGTGATTCTGAATCAAACAGCTGATTACTTCAAGTGAAGCAGAAACACTACAACAAATCTCTATCACAGTAAAACTTGTCTAATTCGTCAATTCGCTTAATTCGTTACTTTTTCATCAGTCTCAGCAGAATTCCTACCTTTTGTGTACATTTCTGTCATCTAATTTGTCAATTTGCTCAATTCGTCACCTCTTTCTATCCCTTAGAAGCATTTTGTTTGGCTAATACGCAGGGTTGATTGATTTAAATCAGTGATTGAAATCAAGCAATAAAAATCAAGCAAAAAATCATGCTGTTTCAGAGCTTTGTGTGATGTCTATGACATATTTTAATTAGCATTCAAATAGGTTTTCATTCTAATTGGCCTATACAGTATGAGTGTAGAAGGCAAAAGAGTTCTTATGATTGCACAAGTCAAAACCACTTAAAGTTTTATCAATCATAGCAACTGTGAGGTCACAGATTCTATGTTATTTAGCTGCAAAAATGACATGTGGACTGAAATCACTAACCTTTGTAGATTCAGAAGTCATAACTGTTAGATTAGAATCCCGTAAGTTTGAAAGTGTAGACTGGCCTAAAGTGAAAGTTGCATTTAAATTCCATCAAATATGAAGACTGTTGTCTGTAAACATAGCTATACAACATATTTTTGATTCATGAAACAGATATTTTATTATTATTATAGTTTTTTAACATTTTATGCATGCATGAGTATCAATGAAATTGTAGTTTGAGTATTGGTATTTTAATAATTATTTCATTTCATACACCAGTATTGTTGTTAATGAACTTATATTAAGCATTAAGGGATATTGCATAAGTGCAAAAAATATTGAATGAAAGTTTAGCTATTTCTAGCCAGGGTTGGTTGATTGTGAACCATTTTATTTAAATCAGTGATAAAATCAAAAAAATCAAGCAAAAAATCATATGCAGTTTTGAAGCTCTCTGTGATTTGTATGACACATTTAATTGGTATTTTCATCACTTTCACTTATTTATCAAAGAAGGCAAAGACTTTTTATGACAACACAAGTTACATTAACAATTAAAGTTTTATCAACCATAGCAACTGTTAGGTTACAGATTCTATGTCAACTAACTGCAAAAATGAAATGTGCACTGAAATCACTAACATCTGCAAACTCAGAAGTTAGAACTGACAGAATGGCAGAAGTTTGAAAGTATAGGCTAGCACAAAGTAGGCCTGTAGCCAGGTTTTAAGGTTTGGAGGTCAAAATACGCTGTTAGGGGGGAAAATTTTTGTTTTTATTATGGTTTATGTTTAAAACAAACTTTTCTGGGTACAAGAAAATTTAGGGACACTGCCCCTGAATGCCCCCATGGCTATGGACCTGGCATAAAATAAAAGTTACATCTAAATTCCAGCAAATATGTAGGCTGTTGACTGTAAAAATAGTAGTTTTAGAAGATTTTTTATTTAGATTCATAATAACGCATATACATCATAGGTTTTTACCATTATATGTGTGTAAGTTATACTTTTGCAAAAGCTGAGCTAGTGAAAGCTGCATTACAATAACCAATTTTAATAACAGACTTTGCACCAAAAAGGCTGGCAAGTTTGTATTTTTGTACTAACTTTTTAACATGCCATAAGCGTTAATGAAGTTGACAAACTGATAGCTTGAGTATTGTCATTCCAAAATATTTCTTTTTGTGCACTGGTACTGGTCTTATGAAGTGATTTGCTGTAAGCGTGATGCACAAGTGCAAAGTAACTTTGAATGAAAATTCAGCTGAATTCTAGTTGCTGAACTTGAAGAAACAAAGTACAAAAGAGTTATATTAAAATAAACTCTTTGAAATAAAAATCACTACTTGTTAGCTGGCCACACTCTACACATTAAATCAAAAATATCATTAAAAAAAATTGATTTAAATAAAAAAAATCCGATTTTTTTTAAATCATGATTTTTATCAACCTTGCTAATACGGCATATGCAGTTTCGTTTTTGATGTCTAAGCAGCTAGTACGTGTGGGAGTTCAAACAAATTAAGGATCTTTATCTAAGAATTATTGCACTTCGTAATTTGTTTATCAAATTTATACACGAAGTGCAAACCGCAACCCAACTCACCATTGAAAGAACGTAGTTAGTCTTTGCAATTTGTTAAAGATTTAAAAGGTGCTAGATTAAATGGAGGAGTCCAGATAGAGTAGAAGAATTACTTGTTGTATTCAACCATGACATCATAAACTTGTATTTTACTGCAAATAAGAGCACTATATATACAATTATGAGCTACGACAAAGTATACAAGCTTCTATGATAGAGTTTTCACCTATTCTCATAATTCATCACTTCACCTAAATCGCCACTTTTTTCAAATCCCCTTGAGGAGACGAATTAGGCAAATTCTACTGTACTGCAATCTTCAAATTTGTTTAGAGTTAAATCACACACTAAGGGTTAAATACATGTTACACAACAGTCCTTCACATTTAATATCACAAATTTTTCCTATGAAAATGAGCTGGGCAATAGACTATATTTGAGAGTTTTTCATATTCTTTCAGTTTCCATTGTAATTGAAGCCCAAGCAAACAAGTGCTTTAACTGTTAAATCTGCTATTTCTCTTCATAGTTTTATTATGCTAATGTATGAACTTTCAAGAGAAAAAGATTATAGCCAATATCTAGTAGCAGCCAGATCTGTATTTATATATAGGCTGATTTCTGTTCTGGTAAACTCCTTATGCAAATTGCAAATACATTGGCTGAGGCCAAAAGTGTTAATAGGGCCAAGACAACAAGGGAATTCCATTCAAAGCACTTTTATCAACTACAAGGCAAACATTGACCACCCAAAATGTGTAACAAGGTGCACTGTAGAAATTAGTATACAGTTGGCTTGGATTCAATCATAAATAGTCAAAGATGAAGGCAAGTAGATTGGATTACTCTCCTTGTGTCTGTGCCATATGCTACAACATGACTCCATGAGCACCACATACCTACTATTAATAGGGACATAGCTCATTGTATGCTAACAATCATAGCTAGGCTTAACTATATCAAAACCAAACTCTCCAAACCGTGGGCCTTGGTCCCATTGTGGGCCATTCAGCACTTTTCACTGGGACATGTGGTATGTAAGAGCTACAGTCCTGCACTGATTACATGGGCTAAAACACATAGGCTACTGTAACAAGTATGGAACATTGATTGTTTGACATTAACAGAGCATTGTTTTAGTGATTATATGGTTTATGATAATAACAGACTGTAGTGTTGCTGTTTGTGTAACAGGTAACTGAATACAGCATAAATTGAAATTGGGCCTTCAAAAATAAGAAAAATAAGCATGGGCCTTTAATTGCAACTGAAACGTAGTTTCCAAGGGTCATCGTAACAAAAGTTTGCTGATTACTGCTCTGCAGAATTGTAAAAGTAACTTTACTAATTAAAGCTGCATAGAAGAAAGCAACAACATGACTACTCAACACTCCAGAATGTCCTCAAATTCAAAATAAACAAACCTTATTTCTCTTTTATTCATTGAGCCTTGGCTGCCAGTAGTCCAAAACGAACACGTAACAAAAATTAAAAGCAGAACAAAAATTGCATACGGTCGCTGAGTTAGTATAAGGCAACTCAACGTAGAGGCAACAAAATATACTCGAGCTATACAACCACATCATACCTTGCTTTGTGAGCTGCTACGGCTAGCAGAATATTCACTTCCGTCAATGCTTGTCTTACTAGGTCGATGCATGATGGTGCACAACGTCTGTAATTTATATGTCACAGTTCACAGGACGATCAGACAGTCACGAGTCACCTACAAGCAGGGTTGACAACCTATCTTCAGCAAAAAAAACAGACCTTGTCCCTCAAAAAGCCTGAAAAATCCAGATAGCAGTTTTAAGCCATACTCACTGCATACACATAAAACATGTACACACAAAATGGACATTAAAACTCGTCAAAAACATTGACATAATACAATTCCAATCTTTAGAAGCATTTTCTTTCCCTGCGATTAACTGTCGGACATTTGTTTCTAATCAATAACATTGATCATTTCTAGGGCAACAGTGCAATCTTTGCAATATTCTATGCACCTGACCCTGCATGGTCATAGGCTCTTGTCAGAAAAGATTCGTAATGAATATGCAGCTAAACAATGTTTTGGCAGAGCCAAGCCTTTCCAACTGAAAAAAGTAATTTTGTCTGGCTTTCTTTGATTTGCCAAAAAAGCCAAAATTTCAAAGTCTGGCTTCAAAAAAGCCAAATTGGCAATTATTTTCTGCCTCGGTTTAATCTGAAAAAGACCCAGAAGCAACTAGAATTTACTGGGCCCGAAATCTGGTCCCAAATCCCAAATAACCTAAAATCTACTTCATTTCACTCGTTCACAAGTGGTTTGCATGGATGAAATGTATTTAACAACACTGTTCTAATCACCATCACTGCCTACCACTTGCCCCTGTATCAATGTGTAGTTATTGCCTTCCGAATCCTCGTTCCTTCTGTAAGATTCATCTTCCCTCAGTTGTGCAGTGTTACCTTGCGCATTGGTTAAATTTATTGCTAATCGCATGGCCTATGATGAGAGTACAGTGTGAGTGTGGTTTCATGTTCAACATTGCTTGAAACCGGTTGCAAAAAAAAAAATTATTGCAATAACCTTATATATAGGAATTTGATAAAAAATGCATTTATCACATAGCAAACCAATTTTGTAGTAGAAACGATATCGTGTCCAAGTTTAACTGTAAAGGCTAATGCATAAACCATTGAACACAGTCGAGAGATACACAAGTTTTACAATATTTTCTTTGGTGTCAGATTTAACAACATCCTCTGAGGACGTTTAGACTACTTATGCACTTTGGTAAAATATCTGCACTTCAATAAAATCAGTTGTCTTACATTATTATTACCTTGGTGTTGAATATAAACAATAAACTTAAGTGAGGCTAGATTTATTGTTTTCATACCTGTTCTGTTGCAGTGAAAGCAGCAAGGACACCTTTACATTTTCATCAAATAAATAACTTGTGCTTGCAGTAACACTAACATTGTCGTGTCTAATACCTTTTTTTGTCTGCATTTGCTTTTTGTGTCTTTGTTCTGTTGTGTATTGCTTCTTTTTTATGACGTGTTTAATGTTTATGTTCGCTGTCAATGAGTTTAAAACATACAGTAGTAGAATCGCAGGAATGAGTGCAGATACACCAGGTCAGGTGATTGCAAGATCTTTTGCTGTGCTATTGCTTAGCTAAGAGAATGGTAATTTCTCAAATGTTCTGAATGCTTTGAATGTTAATTTTCTTTCGCTGTTAAATTGTTATATAGCTGCAAAATAGTACAATACAATGCCTACAACAGTGCTGCCACAGGCTTCTAGGCAAAAATCACTAGATTCACAAAAAATTTCACTAGATCTGAAAAAAATCACAAGATTTAAATTTTTGCATTTAAATTCGCAGTTTTGCTTGAAATTAATTATCTATTTACTAAATTGCTTAAAAACCTTTACATAATTTGCAAGTTTGCAAAAAATGATTATGTTGAAGCCTGGAAAATCTCATACTAACAATAAAATCTTCAAGCTTTTCTGAAATTTCTCAAAAGTAGAAAATGACACCAATCGCAAGTATTTAGAGCAATCAACTCTGCAGGTAATTAATTAATTATTTCCACTGCAGTGTTCTTGCTAAGAAATGAAAATACTGCAATGGCCAATATTGCAGCAATTCACACTAAACAGCACGAAGGAGGTGCAAAAAATGAGAAACTCGAATTAGAAACACTTGTTCCTACTGCTGGTGCAAATTTTCAAGCAATAATTCACATAATCAATCGTTTACGGATTAAAAAAGGCTAAAAATCTTCAAAAATGGGCCGAAAAGTTAAAAGACAACTGATTTTTTTGAAATACATACTTTGAAAAAAATCACTAGATTGCAGTGAAAAATCATTCAATCGCTAGAGTAGATGAGCGTAAAAATCATTAGATCTAGTAAAGATCACTAGGCATGGCACCAGTGGCTTACACAAGTGTTGAAAAAATATGCATTGCTCCTTCAACCAGGGTTCCCAACCTGTCTTCACCAAAAAAAGCCAGACCTTTCTCCTTCTTGTCTCAAAAAAAGCCAGATACCAGTTTTAAGGCATATAGCCTACAGAAAAAAAATATACAAAACCAAACACAAAAGACATCAAAACTCGTCAGAAACATCGGTATGATACAATTACACTCTTTAGAAGCATTTTCTTTCCCCATAATTACATTGTCGTACATTTGTTTTTATCAATAGCATTGATCATTTTTAGGGAAATAGTAAATGAGTAAGTAAAATATTTTCAATATTTTCAATTTTGTGCACCCAGAGATGGTTATAGACTCTTTTCAGAAGAGATTTGTAATGAATACGCAGCTCAGACAATGTTTTTTCAGAGTCAAGCCTTTCGGACTGCAAAAAAGCCAGGTTTTGTCCGGCTTTTTTTTATTTCCAAAAAAAGCCAGAATTTCGAAAGCTGGCTTCATAAAAGCCAAATTGGCAACCTTGCCTTCAACGATATCTCGTGCGTGTGCGTGGTAATGCGAGTAGCCAACAGTAATGCGGTTTCCTCAATATTTTTTCTTATTTTATTATACTTTATATCAGGGCTTCCCAAACTTTTTCGCTCGCGACCCATTTTAATCTCCTAAAATTTTCCGCGACCCTTCATTTGTGATATTTATTGAAAAAGTTTATTTCGAAGAAAAACGACAGTAAAAACACACCATCGGTGCTCGAAGCTTACTACTTTACTGGTTGGTAG
>Ga0210059_1016773_pt1 | contig 10535 bp, 5 predicted proteins | sample Ectturendosymbi2_FD_188042 | JGI IMG/M metagenome (GOLD analysis project Ga0210059, IMG submission 188042) | Ecteinascidia turbinata endosymbiont from Florida, USA - Sample 2 (SPAdes) (version 2) | ecosystem: Host-associated > Tunicates > Ascidians > Unclassified | place: Key West, Florida... | reverse complement strand
CGTTTGGGTCTGGGCCGTTTGGGTCTGGGCCGTTTGGGTCTGGGCCGTTTCGGTCAGACTGTGAATTCTTGCAGAAATCTTACATGTTCACATTTTAATGCAAACATACTTAAATCAGTGGGAAGTTTTATTAAAAAAAATACACGCATGATCCAAGAGTCGACAGTTAATGAGCATCAACATACGCTTTTCATTATCATCAGCAAACAAATTAAATCGTTATCGACTTTTTGCAATTAAATACAAAATCTTCAAAGTCATAATTACGATTAAGATTTAATTGCAATGATGATTCCTCAAATGGAGTTGGTATAACATCAGCTAGAGTGACATTTCGCCTGCCTATAATCATTTAAGTAAACGAATGTAATAAGTTGTTTACGTACAGAAATGTTGTGACCGAAATGTCCCGTGACCGAAACGGCTCATGCCGAAACGGCCAGACCGAAAATTCCTGTTCAGGCTCTTTACAATGCACGACTGCAATGAGATACATGGTTAACCTTTAATAGGTCGAGTTCCCTCTACGTTGCGTATTTCCCTTTTAGCACTGTTACGCACTTTGTGGAAACATCCTGCATTTCAGGGAGTCACGTTTCAAGGCTTTGTGGTTACAAACGGTGCAAAGACTTACGCTATCTTATCATTCGTGGACATGGAAGTGTATACCGATTGGTTTTACTACATCGAACCTGCAGTTGGCTACGCATGTGACGGAGGATGGTTCAATCACCCTTTAATCTACAGCGAGCAGCCGCTTCGACCAGACTTATACGCCGATCCACGGACTGGTAATTGCTCAAGTTAAAAACTATTTTTTGGTATGCTGATTATTTTGCTGCTGTTCGCATGATGTGCCATATAAATAACGGCCACAATGTTGTAGGTAATGTGGTGCCCTGAACTCCAATTTGAAAATGTTGACTTCGACAACTGTGCGTGGCATTGTAAAAAGCAAAAGCTTCTGTATAGGCCACTATTATTTGGTCAGTTTGATTAGCCTCTGCAATGGTCTTTTCAGTTTTAATATTTCAAAAGCAGGCTTATGTGACAAAACGGACTAATCGATGTAAATAGCTGGTGTAATATTTGCTAAGCTTAAAAGAACTGAGTTTCCACATACTAGAAATAGAAAGCAAATATAGCGAATACTGTACGGCAAAAGCGTACAAACCCATAGGCGTAGCCGGGGGACCATTTCCCCCAAAATTTTTAGCACATTTATTCATTTTGTACTTGAGAGGCGGTGTTGCAAACAAAATACTGTTGGTCGCCTAAAGTAAAAAATCTTGGTCCCACCAGAAGTTTGGGATGGCTACGCCACTGGCCAAACCTGACAGCGCAAGCAACTGAACAGCACTGGCGGCTGGAACACATCGATGTCTTTCTAGAGCGCAGTAATTTCACACGCCCTAATCAACGAAAAACGCCGGACCAAGACCAAGGCCACCAAGAGAGAGGTGGTCTTCCACCTAACGTGAGAGGTGGTCTTGGAATTTAACTCTGAGGCCTTGCCAAGACACGCTACAGCTCCAGACAACAATAAATAGCAAGCACAGTATGATAAATACCAGCCCGTAGCCTGGTGGTCAGTGCGTCTGTTTCGGTACTGGTACGTCTGGCGTTCGACTGTAAAATTCTCCGTGCGTTCGACCCCAGGCCGGGTCTCACCTAAACCTTGTAATTGGCATTGACGCCTTCTTGCCAGGTGCACGGTCTGCGGAAAAGCTGCGGGCTTCATCTCTTAAAGGCAGCAGTCTTGAAGTAACAATAAAGTGAAATGATACCAGACCTTGTCAAAACTCAGTTGTGGCGCTGGAAGACCATCGCTGTCATAGACCCATCAAAACTCTCAATAAAGAAAAAGCACGAAAATCAATTAACAATCATAACAGTTAATTAATATGAAAAAATATGAAAAGAATGCAGTTGAACCACGATTCTGCAGATGCTTGACTCAGTGTTTAAAATTATTTCTCGTTCTTCGTCTCCGTTCATATCACAAGAAAAGCATTTAGGAAAGTTTATAATGGTAAATGTCTTACTGGGTCAAAAATGGGTCAAAAATTGTGTCACTGCTTTGATGAAGGCGGTACATTGAATTTGAATAAAGAAATTCAGACTTAGGCAGCTGCATTCCTATCACAGTGTGATTTCATAAGCGCCCAAAGTGTCATGTCATCGGCACGTATTGAAAGTGGAACAGACAGGCAGGGTTGCCAGATGTTTGAAAAGGAATATGGCAAGTGCTTGCCCAGTTTATGGCAAATTTTTGACGAAAATAATTTTGAAAATGGTAAATGTTATTGGCAACATAGATTTTTCAAAGCTTCGGATTTTTGCAAACCAATTTTTACACACGTTTCATTTTTCAAAGTTTGACAATTGTAAAAAGATCTTTTTTAAAGAAAATAAAGATGCCTACTCAGTAGGCAGAAAATCGTTTGTTTATAGTTTAGATAATAGTCTGATTCTTCACTGCGAAATGATTCCATATGTTTCATACAGTAGTTGAAAACGAAGTAATATTTCAGTTTAAAACACAGCATTGTATCAGTAACTACACTTTGCAGATAGGGAAGTGTGATCAGAATGATCATTCACAATGATTAATGTTGAGCTGTATTTTCTTTCTAGAGTTTGAGCATTCATTTGACAAATAATTCAATGTATTGCTACTGACAATTTGTATTTCAAAAAATGGCAAAATTTTGACTTATTTTTGGAAAGCATTGATTTTGGCCAATATTTACCACATTTGGCAACATCTGGCAACACTGCAAAAAGGGTTGCATTTGGCTTAGTTGTAATGGAAATGCAGGGCTGGAAATTGAGAACTATAAGTAAGTTTTGCACCAAGGCGTCAGTGGACTCATGGAATTCTGCCAGTACCAGCCAGTACAGACGCAACAGTGCAACTGAGTATCATTTTGCATCAATAATGACAAATTTTAGATCATTATCATCTTAAGAACAGGTTGTCATTATATTTGCATATGCGACAATGAAAATCTCCAACTGGGCCGCACGAAATCTTCAACTGAACCGTATGCGGCCATGGACGTAGCTGGTTTAAAAAGATAATGACTTTAACTCAAATTTTTTATCTCTACGAGGTCCGATTAAGTCGTAAATCCACGTTCTGGTCAAGGAGGACGAACAAAAGGCACACAAAGCCAGAAACTATTTTTCTTACGTGCTTGCCAACACTTTGGCAACTACCCTTCAGTGACGTGCTGTGACTTGGCTGTAAATGCAAGAAAATCATCATTTGGGAGTCTGGCAAACTAGTTTTAGTGATTTGCGCCCGAAGCTCACATGACACCGACATCGATGAAATGATGCGATCCAACCACATTTTCCAAAGGAAATACAGTGCTCGCTCTTAGCGAAAGAGCACACGCAGTTAATATGGCCACGGCCACGGTTAATACGACATACGACCGTAGTTAAGACCAGCCGGTTTTGCGACCCATTTTGGCACGGTCCGGAAATTTTCAACATAAAATTCCTCGTGCAATACCATCCAGACTTCGGATATTATGGCCACATGTCTTCGCTGGACAAATTTGTGATTGTTTGCGAAACGATCGTGTTTAATGCGACTTCAGCAATTTTGCTGTACCCAAAATTAACTAACGTACATGCATTGGCGACAATGAGTTTGGTGTTTGTTCAGTTGAGCGATGAAAATATGTTTCCTTGTCAACAGGTCTGGTTGTAGCGGCCAGGTCTGGTTGTATCGGCCTCGGTAATTGCAACCATTCGATTCGGGCATAATGACCAAAATGGCCCGGCCATACGGTGGTCATATCAAACGGATTCCACTGCATTTTTTGCTTGTAAGCAAGCCACGGTATCTGATAGCCGTTGTTTGTGACGAAGAGAGCGCATGCTGCTTTAGGACATGCAAATCTTGGGAGACGTTTCACACCTTCCATCTTGGGAGACGTTTCACACCTTTCCTCAAGCAAAGCCGTCGCTAGATTTCATTCCTTTTCATTTTTTTACCAGGGATTCTTGGTACGCTTACCTTCAAAGTGGGCGAACGTGCGACAAGTAGAAGTCCCGAGAGGGAGTGCCAAGCCTGGTACGATTCTCAACCGGACCCGTCGACTTGGGTTCTTTCGGAAGTAAGACCGAATTGTATTCATGGCTTTACTTCTTTTCAAAATGTTGTCTGCTTTTAGCTCATGTGCTAGTTTTACTTGCTTCTAATTGTGCACGATGTACTTTACATAATGTTAAACAGTTTCTTTGAAAGTGTAACTACCATTGACTCGTTTTTTTTCACTGGGCAAATTCTTCGTCTTGTTGATGGCTTGTAGTAGTAGCCTTATCTTTCAACTGTTTCGAGTACTTTGTCTTTGGTGCAGTGTTTTTTGGTGGGTGGTGGTAATGACAAACCGTATGGTAGGCGCACAACAATGTTAGGTGTAAAGCTCAGCTTCAACGGTAAGTCTCCGCTGGCTGCTATGACTTGTGAAAGCACGCAACCTACTCTCGATGCAACAACCCAGCACGGTACAATCGTTCTAGCAGTCATTCAACTCTTCGCAGCATACAATTGCAGGAAAGGATCCACGATGATCACGTAACAGTGTTACGAAGTCAAATTACACGTGCGAGGGCGTCGTGCAATATCGTGGCGTATCTAGAGAGAAAGTCGTAATGTTTTAACAACATTCACGGCACCAGGGAGTTCAACGCTGATACACCTGCGCAGATATAACAACAATAGTTATCCCTGGCAACCACATATTTGCCGCAGCAATACAAAAAAAAAAGGTGAACACAAGACCAGCTGATACGCTGATAGCTGAGTTCACTGCCACTCACTGCAAAGATCACTGTTACTTCGACTTAAAAACGGCCACCTAACTCTAACACGGCGAACAAAGAACTGAACGTGTCGTTGTGAGCAAAGGAACAAGGCGACGATGCTCTGCTCCCGGCATTCCAGGGAATGCGCTTGATTAACTGATTAAGCGCCGTGGTTTGAGCGGGTGAGTAATTGATCGACCGTAACAGGTGGATTTCCTCGACCTTAATCGTACGGCACAAGAGTAAGGGTCTCAAGTAGCTGGTTCTGTAGCTTCAAGCAGTACGTTGTTTTGACAATCTGCGAGAAAGTAGAACGGTTCGTCAAATGTAAATCGTCGCGACATATTTAACGGTGACAAATAAAACGCAAAAGTACGCTTGGAACTTTGAAACAGTGTTTAGTGTGTGGTTGTTTTTTTCAAATAAACGAGGAAACCCGTTCTGCGAAGACACCCAACACAAATTAATTTAAAAGATAACATTGGAAAAGTAAAATAGTGAATGTTTTGGCATCTGTTGACTGCTCACGTGGTTCAGGTGTTCTCTGTTTGCACTTAAAGCAACAAACAAGAAAAGCAACAAACAAGACATATTAGACGTTATTTTAGCAGATAAAACAATCTATTCTGTTTAGCTCCAAGGAAACCTCAACTGTTTACTTCAAAATATTAATGAGTCCTTTTAATTGTCTTCATAGGCACTTGGATAAAATAGAAAATCTATTTGAATAAGGACTGAGCATGCGTAATTTTACGTGAAATCGATTTCCTATTAAAAATTTGCTGATCGATTCCTTGCCTACACCCATCGTGGAAAGTACATACATAAGTTTGAGTTGAAAAATGATTTGCTCAGGACGTAGGCCAATCTTTTGTAATGTTATAGTTTGCGAAAAACACAGACAAGTAAACACAAACACAAAATTGTTAGGTCATCTGCTTTTTTGCTGGAAATTGCTGCGCACCAGCACCTTGATGTTGTACCAGGGGTTGCCAGGTTGGCATTTAATGCCGAACTACAGACTTTCGGCCTTATTTAAAGCGATTTGGCTTGAAAATGCGGTTTGGCATGATTTTTTCTTTGGTAGTGTTGGTAGAAAAAAAGTTGCTTGGTTTTTTTTAAAAACCTGTCTGATTTGAGCTTAAACTTTTAGTTTTTTCAGCTTGTTGACGTTTATTCAAGCTATATAGCAGGGGTGCTCAACTAAAAATGGATCTTCAGGCCAAATTTTTGCTTAAAACATAGTTGCGGGCTACATGTCAAATGAATTGCTGATTCAGTGAAAACGAACTTCTTTATTACACAAAGCAACAAACAACTGTTTACATTTCCAAAAACATACCTACGAAAGTAGTTCGCGGAAAAAAACGTTGCGTTGGACACGTTTTCATTGGACCAAAGTTGAAAAAGTTTGCTCTCACGATGAAATAGCAATATGCATTACTGCATCTAAATGTCCATCTGGTCCCCTGGTTCACAGCCTAGATTTGTTTGTTTTCATGATTGACAAGGCTTGTTCACAGAAGTACGTGCTTGCAAATTTACAAGTCTAGATCCTTGCATTATTCAACAACACCGGGTACTTCTTTTATTCGAGTCGGGAGTAATTTAATGAATTTCCTTGGAAAGGGTCGTGCCAAGCTTCCTTTGACTGCAAGTCTTAGACGTCAGTGCCATTAGCATTTTCTAGGTTCACACCGAATGGTTTTTGAAACAAATTCATTTGCGTCTAATGACCATTAAGATCTTGAAAGCGTTTTGAAAAGTTTTTAGGAAAGGCTTCACACATTTTCACGTATTTTTCAAAGTCAGGCACCAAGTCTGTCTGAGTTTTATTTATGAATGGAGACATGCGTCTGAAGTGCATCATGTTGTCAGTTGACAACTGCTGCTGAAAGCGCTTCAGTTTACCTTGAAAAGCATTGAATGCATTCAGTAAATCGCTTGCGTGCCATTTTCAAACTTCTGGTGGGCCCCACTTTTGGCCCGCTCCCCTTCTGATGTGTACACCCTGCTATATAGCATATTTTGCCTAGCGATTTGGCGTATGTGGTCCTTGCGAACCTGGAAAGCCTGATATTGCTTCTGTGGATTCTCTGACTGCTGCAGTTTGTAATAATGTATATATTTTGTGGCATGTGACACATATAACATATCAGTTGCTTGTGTGCCAGATTCGAAGTAATTAAAACTGTGGCATGGTGCATGTTTGTATTTTCACAACATGTATTTTTCAAATGTGTAGGTAGGTATTTCTTATTAAGAATTTTCTATAAGAATAGATGGCGCTCTTGGAGATTGAAACAGCATTTGTATGCAATGCTTCCAGGCTTGGTTCCAAAGTAGCATCGCATTTTTGCCTTTACTCATTAGGGTAATTCAAAACCGACAGCCGTCGACCTGCTTCGGCTTGTTCGGCATATTTCTGAAGCTATTTGGCATATTTTGACGAGGGATTTGGCATTTTTCGTCCACCAGGACCTGGCAACCCTGTATTGTACATGTGCTTGGTCTGGCGCCTAAACTTCTGTCGACTCTGGCATTAGCTTGCATCAGTGCTGCGAAATTGGTAAATAGTAGTGGGCATTTGGAGTGTGAAGTGTAGGCACTATCTGGCAGTTGTGAAAATAATTTCAGATGCATATTTGCATAATACTCTCCTTATTGCAACATCAAGCATGGAACCAAATATTAACCTGCAACTATTATGTAACAAAAGAAGTAGTTTCATAAATCACATTCCAAACGTGTTAACCAGCAAAGAAAATAAAAACGCCGCTAATGTTATGCGTGTTGTATTTTTTTTGTTTTCGATACACGAAGTAGTCCGGCCCGTGGACGCTGATAAGATCGCAAATTTGGCCCAGCATCCAAAAAGTTTGGGGACCGCTATATTATGCGCATAACCAAACTCCTTGAAAAGTCTGTCTCTTGGGACAAGCGCCTTGTGGATTTCCGTGGAGACTGCTCCAAACATTGTCTCACAGTCAAGATGTGATTTTCTGTCATGATGGACCGTGGCCGGCCACTGCGACTTCTAATATTTTCCTTTACACTTCCCGTCTGCCTAAATTTGAGCCGAATGCGCTTCATTGTTATTCTGGTTGGAGCGTTTGTGCCTGGAAAGTCCCTTCGAAATTGTCGTTGAGTTTGGACAATTGATTTTGTCGCGAAATGGGCCACAACAATCTTGATCCTCTCCAGCACGGAATATCTTGCTGCTTGATCCTTTGAAGCTGGGAAATAAAACTTTGGAGCTGTAACTGTGGTACGTTTGGAAAACAGAGGCCTGGATAATTTGATATAAAAAGATAGTTATAATGAATGGATACATTTAACTGGAGAAGCATAACAGGAATACAGTAAACGATTTTATAAAGCGTGCTTACCTTTCCGACTTCAAAGTGATGCTGAGTGATCAAGACAAGCCTTGGGCACCCCACATTTTATGTAAACCTTTGCGTCATTTACATCGATGAACAAACAACACAGGAAAAGCCTAGGCTTGCTGTTCCAATGATGTGGCATGAGCCACAACATCACTGCGGCGACTGCTACTTTTGTGCAGTGGAAACTAAAGGCATAAGTAGGAAGAATAAGAACTCTGAGATATTCCAACTTATACCGCGAGATCCGGCCAGTTGCACACAGTGAAGAACTCCCTGTACCTGTGTTTGAAGGTTTGCAAACTCTTTCCAATGACGAAGAGCTTGTTGCAACCGGTAATGGTTTCACCCTTGCAGATAACCATTTCCTCCATCTTTTGTTGTCTTTACAACTCTTCCCATGGAGAGCTTAATGGCTTGGCAAGAGATCGAATCTTTCTAGAGTCTTCCGAGCTGCTTGCTTCAAGGCTTAAGGAAAAAATCTTCTACAACCAGGTACTTTCATCACCTTTCACCGGAAACGTTGTGCTGAAATCACGCCATATTCTGACTTCAGAAAATGAGATTGTGCACTGCAACAATGTTGGAGGCACTCTGAACAAGCTTGGTGTCACAGAATATGATCCTAATGGTTGAAGACACTCAAAAACAAAGTTTGAAATGTGTTCATCATGATGGTCACACTTTCGGGTTCATTGCTCTCAGATAATCAACCTTCAAAGAAAAATATAATGAAATTAAGTTTGTACTGGAAAAAATTTCATACTACGAACACGATTGGATCATTTGCGTTGATTTGAAATGTTTGGATTTCTGCTTGGGTTGTAGAGTGGTTATACGATGTTCCCATGCTTTCTGGCATAGCGGAGATAAATAGATTGGTCTGCAAGAGAAGAAATGGTACGCGGTTCGAAAAACATTCAAGCTCACCTCTAGAGGAAAGATAGAAAATCTTTTAATTCCCCTTCTTATCAAGCCTAGAATCACGAAATAATTTGTAAAAACACTTGACAAGGATAGTTACTGTTTCAGATACATTTGGACCAAATTTCCAGGATCAACAATGAAAAAAATTAAAAGTTGGGGTATTTCTGACGGCTCTCAAATCAGAAAATTCAAAAGCTGTAGCAAATTTACTGAGCAGTCTTCAAGATGTTGGTGCTAACATGAGCATCAAACTATATCCCATACTGGATCACTTCTCCGAAAACCTTAGTGATCTGAGTGATGAGCAAGGAGAGCGGTTCCATCAAGATATCAGTGAAATGGAAATATAATATCACGAGAGGTGAGATGCCGCCACGTTACAAGCTGACTACTGTTGGTCCATAAAACGTGACAATGATCTTGTCCCCCACTCTCGGACATTGCCCAAGCGAAAAATTTTGGTTGAGGTTTCAGGATTTTATGGAATAATTGATGTGTTCTTTGATGATCACACAAATATACATACATTTGTGATTTGTATTTCTGCACCATCTTATTACTATTGCAATAACAACCAGTCGCTCTGACCAGGGCTGTGGAGTCGGAGTCGGAAGGATTTTCAACCTGAGGAGTCGGAGTCGCAGAAAATTTTAACGACTCCGACTCCGGGGAGACCTTTTGCTCACCAATTGTGACTGTTTGTGCCATAAACATGCGAAAGCGTCACACTTGGCAATTTAAAGCAGCTTGACGATTCAACAAGACATGGCTATTCAGACAGGCGGCAGCGCACTAACTTGCATACCTTCACTCAGGGGCCATTCCAGATCAGCAGCGTCCCTTGGGCTCATCACGCAACCTACACTTTGTGAATGCAACCGTTTTGGGCTTGTGTCACTGAAATTTCCATTTGCTCATTCTGGCTGGCACTATCGTTGCTCCGTGACGTTGGCTACGCAACAATGAATGAGAGTTCTCACGGGAGCTCGTTCATTGTTACGTAACGCACGTCACAGAACAATGATAATGCCAGTTAATCCTCCACGTCTTAGGCACATTCATATTAGCCCGAGTTACCAGACAGTTTATCGTTCGTTTGAAATTATTCTGGAATCGGTACTGTCCATTGGATTGGAATTCAAATCCAATGTTCTATGCAAGCCCATTGCTTCAAAAAAACATTCAATCTGATATGAATTAAATTGAAAAAATACTTAATTGCAGAGGGCAGCTCGGTCTCCAATGGATGAGCCCGAGTAAAGAGCGAGCGAACCTATACGAGAGAGCCGTTGTTACGAACGATATTTTTGTTTTTAACGATATTTTTTCCGTTATTACGAACGAAAGCCAACATGAAACGAAAATAAATGAACACTGACAAGGCCCAATGGAAAGAGC
>Ga0210059_1016772_pt1 | contig 10535 bp, 7 predicted proteins | sample Ectturendosymbi2_FD_188042 | JGI IMG/M metagenome (GOLD analysis project Ga0210059, IMG submission 188042) | Ecteinascidia turbinata endosymbiont from Florida, USA - Sample 2 (SPAdes) (version 2) | ecosystem: Host-associated > Tunicates > Ascidians > Unclassified | place: Key West, Florida... | reverse complement strand
ACTCTGCGGTTGCATGTGCCAGGGCTAGGATTGCTGTTCGCAACTACTGATGAAACGGGAGAACCTATCGCTGTTCAAAAAAACTTGTTTGTGGTGTTTTGCAAGTAAAGTAAATTTGTTGAATTCAGGCAAGTTTCAAGTCCTTTAATTAGGACGGTGGTTGACAAAATCGTACGTTGACTCAGATCAGCATCGGATTGTAGACGTTGCTTGGCGACGTTGATTTGGAACTTTTGTTAATAAAGATACAGCATCGAAGGAGACCATTATTTCATCAGTTTGGAGTAACTCATGAGCCCATAGATGCTGCGAAGTCTGAAGTTTCTTACGTGATTTTTCGATTTTCGAATAAGTGGTTTCAATAGTAAGGATATTTCATTAGCTAAGCCGTAGGTACAGTAGGTGAATCTGTGAAAGAATCTATTGGTCGTAGGGAAATGTCTTCTTTGTGTAATTTCGGTAGTCCACACAGCCAGGGTGTTGTGGCATCTGAGTTTTTCAGCCTGAAGCTTGCTTCTTTTGTGATCTTCTTGGTTTCGAACAACTTGTTAACAAATTTATTGACATCTTTGGTTGTGGATGCGGTTGGGTTGGTTTTAAGATGTTTGTAAGTTTCTTGATCATCCTGCTTTTTCTTAATCTTGTGGTCATACCACTCTTCGTCTAAGACTGAGGCGATGTTACTTTTGTCAGCCTGTGTGATTGTTATTCATGGATCTCTTTCTTTAACTGTTGCAAAGCCATGCGTTGTTTTTTCGCCAAAACCAGGGTTGCGGAGTCGGAGCCGAAGTCGTAAGTAGTTGGAGGGTTTTTGAGTGGAGTCGGATTCCTAGCAAAACCAGGTGTCGCGGTCGGATCTTTTGTTCGACTCTGACTCCGGATGTTCAATCGTATCATTTTACATCACACCTGTAAGTTGGGAATTCCTGCTGAAATGGCACAATTTCTTTTGAAACTTTTCTTGAAACAGAGATTTCTTGCTGTGCACCACGATTTCCACTAATTTTAATAGCTGAATTTCATTCCCTTTTATGTTAAGGAGTCGGAGTCGGGAGTCGGAAATTTGGAAAGATCGGAGTCTGAAATTTGGTAAGGTCGGAGTCAGGATTAGGAGTCGGAAATTTTGGAAAGGTCAGAGTTGCAATCGGATATTTTACCTCCGACTCCGCAACCCTGGAAAACTGATCTTCGCTTGTTGTTTTGTATGTTTGAAACCACTTTGCCACGAATGACATAGATAAAATGACAAGATATGCTAAAAATTTGGGGGCCGTGGTCCCCAAGACTACGCCTGTGGGCAGGTTTGCTAACAAGTTTAGTTTGCGTATAATAATTTTAGGTGTAAATGTTCCATAGCTCGGCAAGTCCGTTCTAAGTAAAGCAACTGGTTACAAAATCGTCTGTTTCCTGTTTGTTCCGAATTCAAGGATAAATGCCCAGTCTTACCTTGTGTTTTGATGACTCCAAAAATTGCCACCACTAAGAAACATAGCTGCTTCCACAACATCTTGTTGTCATAAGCAAAACCTGATTTAACAATGTCCAAAACCAAAAAGTGTGTTTGGTTAAGAAGGTTATTAATCACAGCTATTTTTCCATTATTGACCTTGAAGAAATGTCTAAAATCTATAAAAACATTTTGTATATCAGTCGTATCAAATATCGCACATTCGCTGAAATACGTAAGCCTTGCATTCCCTAAAGTGTTGTACAGCACTTAAGCAAAAAACGTGAGTTAGAGCGATTTTACAAGTAAGAAATGTGCAGAACAACCACAGAAAAAGCGACAGGGTTCAGCAGAACACTTAACAAGAATATGAAACAACGCCAACCACACAGGTTTTCAGATTCAGAGCGAAATTTTAGTAAGGCCTAGGGCTTTTGCAGTTATAATTAGTCAACGATGCCGTTCCCGGCTGAAAAGAACATACTTTTTAACTCATTTTTTCAGAAAGCTGCTAGTCTGTGGAATGCATTGACTGTTGTTGTCAAATCTTCAGCTAGTTTTTGGTCCTTTAAATTACGTCTAGAACATTTCTACTTGGGCTCAAAACGTAATTGGTGGTAACTTCATGGCAGCAATCCTAGTACATCGTTACGCTTTAGACTGCGCTTGGGCTACAGTGTCCTGAACCTGAACAAGCGCACTTATCGCTTCTGCTCATGTGTTGGCAAAGAAACAGAAGAGCATCTACTTAGTTTGTCCAACAGTGCAGTGTTAAAATACGTACAAAGATCGAGTAACTGAAGAATTTACTGAGCGTGTAGTAATCTTGATTAGGTGAAAGAACGTTGCATGTAAGAGATATAAAATGATGGTTCTTCTGCTGAACGTTTGTCATTAATTCGTTGCAATAAAGATTCCCTTATTCGAAAAAAATGATGCAACTGAAGTTCGTTCCTGGATTTTAGAAATATTTCTCAACCTGCATTCTGAAGTCGTTTCATTACCCTGTTCAGGTATCGCGTTTTCAATTTCAACATACCCCACGTTTTTTATTTTTTATGTGATTTAACAAAATTCAGTAATTTGTTTTTTCATGACCTTTCCTAACTTTCCTAGGGTGGCTTTCGCATAGGCCTAGTTGTTGCTCCAGCACCCCAGCCGGAGCCAGCAAGCCGCCTCAGGAGCGCGACGCGTGATGTCAGCTTCTTGCGAAGTGCCTCCAGGTGTCGGCGATACGTGAGCGACCTGTCCAAAGCCCGCCAGCTCCCGAGGGAGCAATGGGTCGATGATTGGTTCGACACGAGAGTAGATGAGTCTCTCGTGGATTTTAAAGGGGAAACACAGCAGGGATATGGGACGATAACTCTTTGGGTCCCCCAATGGCTTCTCTGGCTTAGGGTGCTCGTGCGGCCACGTGCGATACATTGTTTGACCGCAGATAGTAGGCTTTCGCAAAAATCCTGGTATGCCCTCTCAATGTTTGATGTAGCCTAACCGGAGGTGGCAATCTCTCAACGGATTAACGTTTCACCGGATCGCCGTGGGCAGGAACCTTGAGCTTTGGTGGCACTAGGGAAGGCCGATATTGTGACCGGGGGAGCTTTCCTAGGACACATATGTCCGGCAATCGGCTGTCCTGGGCGAAACTCGCGAAGGCCAGGTCTGGGTTGGTGCCGCCGTTCCATCGGTGAGAGAAGAAGCTGGCTGATTCCTTTGGGTTATATAACAGACCAAGATTGTTCAATATTGCCCAGGAGTCCATGCTCTCACCGTCAGGGGATATTTTGTTGTAACCCCAGTTGACATGTTGGCAGTTGAAGTCACCAACACACAGACTGGGATGTAGGAACGTCGGGATGGCCGTTGGTGTGAATCGAGAGCGTGGAGGTTTGTAGGCGTTAATGATCTTTTCCCTGCAACGTCTACGCACAACTACTTAGTCTCTGATTGTTCTGGAGATTGATCGACCAGTCACCATTCCATCCGTTCGTGGACAAACGTGGCAAGGCCGTGGTTCCTGCTCAGGACTGACCCCACTAGTGAGAAGTTGGGAATCACTGGCTTGTCTGCAGTTGTGTAGTGGGTCTCCTGCAGGAATATGATTCCCTCACAACGCCACCAAGACTCAAGGATCCTGCCAACAGCGATCCGGTGAAACGTTGGAACTCTCGCAAGGCTGATTGGAAGCACTTTTGCCTTCTCACAGGTGAATCCGATGAGAGATTGCCACCTCCGGTTAGGCTACATCAAACACTGAGAGGGCATACCAGGATTTTTGCGAAAGCCTACTATCTGCAGTCAAACAATGTATCGCACGTGGCCGCCGGAAAAAGTATGGGCCATGCTGGGACAAAGAGTGCGAGACCCTCTATCGCTCCTTCATCCGAGCCCCGGTGGGGACTGACTCTGATAGAGCCGCTTCGTCCCTACGTTTTTGACTCGAACAACAGAAGCAGGAGCGATGGGAGGAAGCTGTAAATTCCATCGACTTCTCGCAATCTAGCCGCAAGGCGTGGAGAACAATCAACAAACCAACTGGCAGGTCTGGACGCTCCTCTTGCCTGTGCCCCATCTCGGCAAACTCCATCGCCTCGCAACTCGTGAAGAACGGGGCACATAAGACCGGGGATCGCAAGTACACCAGGCTGGTCAACAAGGAGCTGTCCGACCTATGGAAGATCCCAACACCTGAGGGTCACAGTATCTCTGAACCCTTTAGGCCGTAGGAGCTTGCTGTTGCCCTCAGACGCATGAAGCCAGGAAAGTCTCCAGGATTGGATTCCATCTTTCCGGATTTTGTACTCCACGCCGGGTCGGCTCTCAAATCTTGGTTTTGCGACTTCCTCAGTTCCTGCATGCGCCAACTCAAAATTCCAAGATCTGGCGAAGAGCACCCTAAGCCAGAGAAGCCATTGGGGGACCCAAAGAGTTATCGTCCCATATCCCTGCTGTGTTTCCCCATTTAAAATCCACGAGAGACTCATCTACTCTCGTGTCGAACCAATCATCGACCCATTGCTCCCTCGGGAGCTGGCGGGCTTTCGACACGAGAGGTCGACCGTAGACCATGTCACACGCGCTGACACAGGACATCGAGGATAGCATTTCGACTAAAAAGAAGGTCGGAGCTGTGTTTGTCGACCTCACAGCAGCCTACGACACTGTATGGCACGGCACCGTTTGCTCACCTGCAAGTTGCTGCGACCTGAAACTGCAAACGTAAAAGCATGGAATAGCAAATCAAAAATTATGAATTCTTGTGCAGAGTTACCAACAAAAAATCATCATTCTGTGTCCAATAACAGTGTCTAGAATTTTGCCAGTGCCAGACTGCCAAAACCATCTTTGAATCTGCTCAATCGATATAAAAAACCTGATTGACCAAAAAAGGCCAAAAAAAGCCAAATTTTTATTTTGGCCTTTTTTCAAAAATAAAAAAAGCCAAAGGAGTTGAAAAAAAGCCATAAATTACAAATTTTGTCTCAAAAACGCCAAACTGGCCACCCTGAGCACGACCTTACACACACCATTCTTGGAGTAAGACAAACAACTGCAGCTACTGAAGCGTGGAAAGCGTTTCAGCGCTTGTTTACGTAGGAACCACGTAGTCACCAAACCGGACCGGGTGGAAATCATCCGACGACCGGACTTAGTATTCCATAATGAATGGCCATAATATACAGTAAATACGATCCTTAAAATGAAAACTAGCTATCACTGTCAGGCAAACCACAGAAACACTGAAATTTTGATTACCGGTAAGTGAGTTGTCAAAAAATGGTTTTGTCAATGATTTTTGTCTAAAATGTTGTACACCATTAAGTAAATGTAAGAAGAGTGCTCCGTTTGTGAAGCAACAAGGCTTCCTCTGAAAAATACCCTATTTCATCATTTTAGGATGAAAATCAATATGAGCTTTTTCAATTTTCATGAAAATTTGGCCCTGGTTGGAATGGAAATGTATGTGGTAAAAGTCGCTTCTGTTTCATGAATGGCTCCGTTTTTTCGTATCATTGGTTTTGTAGATACATACTTTATGGGAAGACTCTGTTTGTGAAACGCATTACTGTGTTTGTGCGCAGAAAGGGGCAATTTTTATGATAATAGATATAAAGTTATTGAAGGACCACATATAACAAAAAATGAAAGAAGAGCTATACAATTATGCAGGCCATGGTTACGATAAATCCGATTGCCACTGTCTTTGCAAAACATGTGCTATAGCTGTGGCTCACAGGCGGTTCTGCTCGAAACGATACTATATCTAGCTTCCAACGGCAATTGCGTGAACAGTAAAAACATAACAAAAGAAAAAATACATGTTAATCTGCTAATGCTACTACAGCCATAAGGTTTGTAACTTTGGCTAGAAGCTCCAACTTGTGAAAGCACACAGCATTTCACAAACTCGTAGCGTTCAACAAAACAATCATTTCCGCCTCTCTTTTCCGGAACTCTCTTGATTCTGACACTATCCTTTCATCCATAATCGTGCTTACTTGCATCAAAACTTTTTCTTTGATTATGTCCTATTTTTTGACGTTTGGATTGTTCTGCAAATTACTAATTCATATTATCAGGGTGATTTTTGTAGTGTTTGGAAGCTTAGCAAAAATATGCATATTTCGATGACGTGTTCGTGGGTTTAACGAATTTCTTTCACTAAGACAGTAAGAGAGAGGATTTTGCTCTAGAATTCAACATCCCTACCAGTGTGCGTGAATCAGCGCACTTACAATCATATGTCAAGTAAGCTTTTGCTCTTGGAAGTCTGAATAATTTTCTTGGCCATTTTGGCCAAGCTTACCAACAGTGAAAGTTTTTCCACCGTACCTGAGCAGGCTCCCACCGTTGGTAGGTTTGCAAGTGATAAGCATTGCAGTTATGTTCTTGTTTTTACAATTCCGTGCGTGTTTACGCATGAATAGGCAAATACAATGAAAGCGTTGGTGGGCTTGACGTTCGCAAGTAAAGATTGCAGTAAATACAGTACCAAAGCATCATTGAAAATGTTGGTAGGTTCAAAACTTTGCCAACAATAAAAATTGTGCTTAGAAATGAAGGGAATTCGCACGTCGCACGGCCGACGCTTAATCTTTCCCGACAATTGGAAGACAGCCTTTTGAAATTTTGCGACATTTGCCAAAACTTGCTGGTACGGAACAGTTGGCGAGCAACTCAATCGCCCAATACGGAAGAAATCTTTACATTGTGTTTTTTTGCCAATGATCAAGGTCTTGGTTTCCTGTAGAACATAATTGCACGATCTGAAAGGAATCCATTTATTACAATACGCGTTTTCAACAACTTTATATGTATTAGTTTACTTGTGCATCACACAGCATGTAATACAAGTGTTTTTTAAATTCTTTTTGTATTTTGTATTTCTGACTATTTCGTTTTAATCAAAAACCTTTTCTGCACTTTGGTAGTTTGCCACAGACACGAATATTTACACGGAAATTTGTTTATGAAAAGTGGCAATTATTGCGTATAATCAACGAAAACAAGTGGTAATTTGCATGAAAATTGCTTTCAACAATCTTTTCTTCCTGCTGAAGTTATTTATTAACTGGATAGGCCGTTGCCAAAGAGTGGGCATACTGGAGCTGTGAACGCCTATAGAGTGAACTTACCTACAGCATGATGTCGCTATTTGTGCATATACCATTTCTAATTCAATTATTTATTTGTCAAAGAAAACAAAGAAAAAACGGAGCTGAATTTCATGGCAGAAGGTCTAATTATTTGTTGCGTTAGGGCCGGTGGAACCTATGTTTGGTTTTTGTGTTTCATCAGGATAGTACCTTTTGACAGTGCCACACGTATAAGCGCAGTCTGAGCAATGTCTGATTAATTACTTTTTCTGTTTATCCCGGAGTTATAAGGGCCGGGTTCAGGTCGGGCGTAAGTGTGTCAAAATGTTTCGGGCCGAATTTGGGCCTGCATACAAGCTTTTTTATAACATTCAGAGTTACGATTATTTTCTTTCATGAAGTAGATTTGTTGTGCTCGCCGCGGTGACTTCTGTGAGTAAAATGATCGTGATTTTCCTTCAGCTAATTCTAATCGCAAACACAGCTGCGTTCTTTGGTTCTCTGCTCAGTTTTATCTCACACTCTTTTCGAAAAGGCGACAGCGCTGAGGAAATCAGCGCGCGATGGGGTTGCTTCGAAAAGATCAATCACTTACACATTTCGTGGCTTCTTTTAAGAAACGATGGCCTACAAACCGGTTTTTCATGCCTATAACGCTATTCTAGATAGTTTCTTTTATGCCTATAGCGTCATTGTGGATAGTTTCGTGGTAGTTTCTCTTTTCTTGAGAAACCATACATTTCGCGGTATTATCGTTGACTACTAAGTTTATGCTTGTTTAAGCCAATGTTTTGGTCAAGATGGTTGCTATTTCGGGCGTGATAAAACTGTGTACCTGCAGCTATACCCGTACATTACGCTTTTTGATACTCCGCAGTTGCGCATATCGTGATTCACTCGGTAAATTTGGCTTTCAGACCTAAACCGGGTTTTAAAAATAAATGTCGGACTTAGGCCGGGTCCGCGCTTAATGAGGCCCGTTTACAACTCTGGTTTAACCCATTTCTGTGATTCACAGCAAACTTTTACTGCTACAACAGTTGATGCAGATGTTCATATAGGATAAGCGTCAAAATATAAACTTAGGTAGAATAACAAAACTGATCACAATGACTATCCGACGTGGAACTCTTTGTCAGGGACCTAAACACACAGAACTTGAGGAAAACAATACACAAAATTACAATTAATAACAAATAATCTAATCGCGCATCCCAGATGCAACAACACAAAAAATCCCTCAAAGCGTCTTTACCACACATGACTTGGATTTTGCTCAATGCCATTCGACAAGCAGTGAAACAAAGCCTTATTCCTACAAGCTCATATATACCTGTCATAAAGAACACATAAGCAATGCCCATTTCAAAACCGTCAAGTAAATAAGAGAAAGTTGCTAACCGAAGAAAAAATAGCAGTTTGCCAATGATGCAAATCGAAATTGCTTTGTATGCAAAGTTTATTACCCAGAGTTCTTCTCAACAATTATACTATTGTCGCTTTACTTCCAGTCTCACCACACGATATCAATATTCATAGCCTAAACCGACAAGTGAAACCAACCGGCCTTTAGACATAAGGCCAAACCAGACAGGCACTTGATTTGCACGACGCATTGAAACACTGGACCGGTCTCAACAGTTGTCAGCTATTTTAGCCAAAAAGGAAACGTTCAAAATCGATCACGCGATCCATTGCTGTAGGAAAAAGTTATCACAAAATGTATTGCCCATGCAGCTGCATAATGGCAAGATCTGAACGAAACCAAATATGCTTCCCGCATTACATGAACGAAAGTGCACAGGTTTTTATCCTTTTGTGGAAACCACGAAGAGCCTGAGGATATCAACATTTGGTTGCGAGAGACACGTTAAGTGTTGTATGCAAGTAATGGACGGAAATTCGCTTGCTTTGAAAATTTTTTTATTGCTTGTTTACATTCACACTTTCATCTTGTGGCCGTATTTAGTGATTTCATCTGAACCATATTTTACGAAACACACCTGACTGCAGGTTTGCAAATTTTGAAATGTTTTCAATAAGAAACCAGAAAATTAAATCGACAAGTAAAATCATACATTCCAGCATTGTAACACCTGGAAATAAAATGTTTACAAACCGTTGCTCATTACAGTCCAAACTGACACCAAACTTCCATTAGAAGTTAAAAAACGTTCATGTAAATTGCCGCATGATAAAAAAATGCAAAGTCGAATCGAATCATCTGGGGAACAAAAAGCACAGCACATCTATAAAATGAAACATTGAAAATTGTGCACTAAGTCTATGACTAACCACATTTTCTCTACTTGACTGATGCTGTCCTTTTGATTTTGCGTATTTTGCCTTTTCAAAAAAGAATAACGTCATTGTTAGGCCAATCTGCTATAGCAGTGGTTCCCAAAGTGGGCGGTAACGCCCCCCTTGGGGCGGTGAGAAACACTAGGGGGGCGGTGAAGCAGAAATGGGCGATTGTGAGGCGGTGAAGCAGAAATGGGCGGTAGGGGGGCGATAGGAGACCCAGTTAGTAATTACATTCCTGTTGTCTTATTCACTTTGAGTGACTATATGTCATAAAAAAACAGTATAATAAACAAACATGTATGCATGTAATTTGTAAACAAAAACTTAGCGTTTTGGAAACAAAACAGAGGTGAAATGCTAGGAGATAAATTGATGAACAGCAGTTTCCATCACTAAAGGTAAGCTGCACATTAAAACTGTCCTCCTCTATAATGAAATGATTATAATTGGAATTTTCGTCAGCTGTACTTCTTGGCACGGGTAAACTGCTACTTAATAATGCCCGTTTTGTCAGTGACTATCACCGGTTAGGTGTGAGAATGCACGGTTGCACTTAGACTCTGCCTGTAACCAAAAGCGCGAGCTAATTTTGGATAGAGTGGTTTAATGATCACAGATACAATAATAACATTGTACGAGTTCCATTCGAAAGTAGAAAGGCAATTTATATTTTTTTACAGATTGTGTTAGGTGCCAACAAGAATAAGTTACCTAAAGGTAATCGAAAAGATTCCGGAAAAGAGAACTGTGTTTCAGAAGCACTTTAGCTTGAGCAGCGCCAAGGAAATCCGGGGGGAGAGAGAGACGGTAGTGCCAGTGGACGACTGCAAGTGTCACGGCTAAGTCCAAAAACTTTTAAAATATGCAGATTAATTTCAATCCTGCACTGCTCCGAACTCAAAATTTACTAAAAATGTGGCAGAGTATTAATGGATTGATCAAAGGACACTGTGGTATTGTGAGATATCGCAAAGCGTTACTGCTCGCAGCGTCTCGCTTATTTATCCCGCATGTCACGTGTGTTGATTGATTTTGCGCGTGCTATTGATGATGTGCCTTGCCGAGTCCGTATTCTGTTCATTTGGCTAGATCGTACTTGTGGAGATGGCGGCTAGGTAGACGGTGCTTGTGACCTGGTGAGTCTGATACTTATCAGTGCTTCTTTTGTTTCAGTGTAGCAACGTTTT
>Ga0210059_1016771_pt1 | contig 10535 bp, 5 predicted proteins | sample Ectturendosymbi2_FD_188042 | JGI IMG/M metagenome (GOLD analysis project Ga0210059, IMG submission 188042) | Ecteinascidia turbinata endosymbiont from Florida, USA - Sample 2 (SPAdes) (version 2) | ecosystem: Host-associated > Tunicates > Ascidians > Unclassified | place: Key West, Florida... | reverse complement strand
TTAAACTAGTGATTTTCGACCGGTGTTCGATGGAACACTAGTCAAACTTATCAAATTTCCTGCGGAACACCTGACGATCTTTCACGGAACACTAGTTTTCCGCGGAACACCGGTTGAAAATCACTGGACTACTTTTCCGTAACAACAGATTGTCAACACTGGCAAGCACTACCCGTCAGAAGTATACGGAGTCTGGAATTTTTGACTCCGACTCCGCTCCTGCTTCGGCTGAATATACTCCGACCAGGGGCGGATCCAGGGGGAGGGGCGATTGGGACGATCGCTCCCCTAAAACCTACGAAAGTAACATTTTTCACCATGATTTTGTACAATTCAGAAAGACACTTGGCTGCCAACGGAGACTTGACTGCCAAATATAACTGAAATCGCTCCCCCTATACTTACGAGTTGGATCCGCCCCTGACTCCGACTCCGAAACATTTTAAAGACTTGGACTCCGACTCCTGCCTAAACTCCAAACTGAGTTATCTAAACTTTTGGCAGTGTCTAAACGACCGTATCCGGTTTTCGTATTAAAAACACTAAAAAAACGTATCAAACGAATCTGCTGATCACTGCAATACATGTCAGTTACTTCTCAGATAAAGGATTAAAGTGGCCATAATTTTTTTACCCTATATAGCCTACCCTAAACCCTAACCATTTACCTTAACTGCAAACCGTAACCATCAACACTAAACGCTAATAAACCCAAACCTTTGACACTAACACTGAAGCGTAGCTCTAAACCCTAACCTTAAACATTAACACAAAACCCTAATGTAATCCTAAATACTAAACCTAACCCTAGTCCAAACGCACTTATCTGCTTTTCGAAATGTACATCGCATGAGGTCCAAATATTTTGACTTACAATCATGTGTAAGTAGCCTACATCAAAAGAAAAAACAAATATAACAAAGGAGTCACTCGAACCGACGATTTTCTAATGTCTAGTCACTTTCCACTCGACCATGTTGGCAGTAGTGAGATTTCTCCAACTCAGTTTTATACCAGTGGTGTACGGATATGGAAATTTCGCAATCCTGATCCAATCCGAAACTTTTTCATAAAATCCATATCCAATCCATATCCGAGAGTTAAAAATTCATGACTCCGATATCCAATCCAAATCCGAAACCGCTCACTCAGTTGCACGATAGCCTACATATTTGGTAGTGTCTATTTTGTCTCAAGGCAAAAGCTGGGCTGTGGCTATTTTTTACCGCAACTATTTGTTGAAGTGGTCATGTGATAAGGACGATATATTAAACGACAATTGGTAGGGTTTAGGATTAAGGTAAGGATAATTTAGCATTGAGGTTCAGCCTACAGTTCACACTGGCAAAAAGCCAGTAACAGCTTGCCAGCACTGAAACCATGACAGCACTTATCCACTGGATTTAAGCCGTTACAGACGTTGTGATCAACTGTTATAGGGAAGTTTTGCCTGCAACAACTATTACTGTACATAAAACAAGCTTGCTGAAAGACTCGCAAGCCTGAAACAACCAGGATGGATTCAAAAGGGTTACAGCCAATCAAAACCCATTATTTGGTCAGCTGACCCTGAACACAACGTCATTTAAACGTGAGCAAGAGTCATATGATGCTCGATCACGATCAGGTGAAATCCCAAGCAACGAGGTATCTCTGAAAGTTCTGGAAGCATTTAAGCTAGCCAATCATGAAATAATTACCTAATTAAGAGCCAATTAAAGCACCTGAAGGAAAGGGGAATTTCCAAGAATTTGAGTATAAAAAGCGTCGCATGGACTGAAATTCAGACTTCGCCTTCCGCCTAAAGGTTCAGCCCTGGGTTAAGTCATAGCCCACATTCGTACTTTAAGTACACTACCGGCTATGATCAGGAAGAAGAAACTGGCTTATTCCGCCTAAAGGTTCAGCCCTGGGTTAAGTCACTGTCCCACATTCGTACTTTATGTACACTACCGGCTGTGATCAGGAGTAAAAAGTGGTAGTCCGCGGCTTGGACCAGATACCATGTCAGTTTAGAGATTCAAGAAACTGGTTTGTCCTAGCCAGATTCCGCCAGGCTAAAGTGGCTTGTACCGGGATAATCTCTGCCAGTATGGACGACAGCAAATGGCTTGTCCGGAATAATCCCTGCCAGTTTAGATGACAGCAAGTGGCTTGTCCGAATGAAACTCTGCCAGGCTAAAACGCTGTACTGTACCAGCATAGCCTTTGTCCAGTCAGTCATTCAGACTCAAGCTGTATTCGTGAGTGAGTAACATTCGTATCTTGCTGAATTGTTGACATATCCAGAATAGTCGCGAGCTTTCAGCTACGAACAGTAACGTTCGAAATCTTAATCAATGATAAGCTTCCGCCTTAATACTCAACAGCGATGCCGCACAAACTGGGAAGTAAGCCGAAATATGAATGTGACAGAACATAGTTTAATTGCTACCAGACAGGAGCGCAGACATATCTTTAAGTATAGTTATAACAAAGTACAGACCTTTTAAGCAATACAAACAACAGTTAAATCATCTTTAGTTTATAGTAGATTTATACCTATAAGTAAGATGCTTGAATAAGAGAACCGATTTAAATACATCGTTGATCTCTTAATTGCAAATTACTAAGATGCAGAATTAAAATATGGGAATTATGTGAGCGTTGTGACATGTCGAGAAGTGCTTGAACATTATGGAATATTGTACCTTGGTGAGTAGCTTTCTATTTCGTTTGAAGTTATGATTCATGACAAATAAAAGCAGAAATAAAAATACATTTCACAGGTGTGTATTTTTCGATGTGAATCGTTTTAGGTATCAGAAATAAAAATAGACCTGTCAACCAGACTTTGTTTCTGCGAGGACGGACCTGGATTCAGTAAATGAGAACCCATGCATAAAAAGATTACTTCTGAATCCGAATCACAGCATTGTCACCTCTTAGAGGTCGTGATCTGTATAACACGACGAAGCAGGTCATGCGTTCCGAACTTGTCATGCAACCATTTAACCAGTCGTGTTAGGCTAAGGTAAAATTGCTCCAGCGGTACTTTTCCTCATGAGGAAATATATTCACTGCCAACCTGTTTGTTTTGTTTTGAATTCAATGAATGCCCTGGCTACAACGGCCCGCTACAATGAACTTATGATTGATTTGACGAGAAGTGCACAATTTATTTCTAAATGTAATAGGATGTTATAGTTGTACGCAATTCTCATATGCTCTAAAGCAGATGTTTAAATCAAATGATAACCTACAACTACACTTAATTTGTGTTGACCTACCAGCTGGACTCCACACAATACCAACCGCTACTACACATTATTTTAACTGTGACAAAGCGAGTACCATTCATTTATGTCCAATGAAACCATGTTCACCTAAAGTCCTTTTTTTGAAACTCTTTCCAAACTGAACTTCCAGCACTTCTAGAATAAACAACCCAGCAACTCTTTTTTAAATCCAACACTTCACATGTTTTCATTGCCAGTTAGGTGTACTGGAACCTACAACAACATGGTCAAAATGTCAATACACATTCACCAGGCTTATTACTATTAGTTAGTTTTTAGGTTGAGGCCACTTTGAGTTAGACTAGTGAACTACGCTGTTGAGAAAGAACTGGTGTGCTTCGTTCAACGCTGAGAAAAGCTTTTTGGCAATGCCTGATTAAACACAAAGATTTTACTACGATCTACTAATAAATATATTTCAGAATGAAACCTGTTTCATCTGAAAAACGACGCCCTTCGACATAATAATACAATAGAATTATCTTCACACATTTCCAAACTACACGTTGCTTGGGAATTGAGATGTCCTCAGTTTGAATGCTAGGATCCCGACTGGTGTCAAGCGAAATTTCTGACTTCACTCCATATACGCATGCACAGAGTAACATTGTACGTATCAAATAAGCTGACAAAACTTATTATTAGGGATGAGGAATTCATGTTTAAGTAAGTGTGTCGGGTTAGGGTTTGGTTTGGGCGAGGAAAAGAAGAACAGTTGAGGTCAACGACTAAGTCCGAAAAATTTTGATCGCTGAAGTTATTCCCGTACTACAGCTTGTTGTGTGTACCTGACATCTAACCAAAATGTTTTAATTTTAACAACACACATCAAAAAAGTAATTGCCAAACTTCATTCTCTTACTCTGGGAAGAAAAATAACTGAGAAACACCACCAGGTAAGAAATTTCGCAGAGGTCAGAAATTTTGCGTGACACCGGCAAACAACATTGCATTTTACCGAGAAAAACTAGAAAAAAAGACTGTTGCGAATACGATTTCGAAATATGATAATTTCTACTGATACAACTATAATACAATATCAGCTTTTTGGCATTGTCACAGTTTTTCATTTGGATAATTCGGTTCCGGATCCGGTTGAAGTGAAAATGATATCCCATCCAAATCCAAAAAATTCTTAATATCCGGCCGGATTGGACTCCAAAATCCGGATCCTGTACACCACTGTTTTATACCAGGCAGAAAACTGGATGCGGGATACGTTACTTTTTGTCCTTCGAAACAGAAAACTGGATATGCAGGTTGTTGAGACACTATCTAAACTTTTTATGTGAGCTAAATTCCATCGGCCAACAGATTTTTGACGTATCACCATAAACAAGAAATTGTCCAAATCTTTACACACATGAAACTCACCAACCTCACCTTACTTACATCCAAGTTGTATTAAAAATTTAATACTTCTCTGAAGTAGTTTTGCACATTTGAAGGTTATGTTATAACCTGCTTTGTAAAAAACAATCTGCAATAAGAATAATCAATAATAAACAAACTAACCTCTTATTAAAAAACTGACTCCGGCTCCACTCCGGCTCCGGGCCCTTCCTTAGAAAAATCAACTCCGGCTCCACTCCTATTTTCGAAAATCGTTAAGACTCCGGCCGGAGTCTACTCCGACACTCGGGCTCCTGTGCACCTCTGCTACCCGTACAAACTCTCAACCAGGGCTGATATGTATATTTTTGAAGAACCCCATATAAACTATTAAAAGATAAACAGGTACACAAAATCAGGTGAATCTTTGCCACCCAGAACAACTGCCACCCTTGACAACTGCCACCCGGACAACTGCCACCAAAGCCAACTGCCACCTTAGACGATCGAGGTGGCAATTGTCCTAGGTGGCAGTTGTCCAGGTGACAGTTGTCCGGTGGCAGTTGTCCAGGTGGCTGTAGTCCGGTTTACCGAGAAGAAAGAAGTACTGCACTATTTTAGGTTTGCTGTAGAAGAAGGGTTAATATTTTTCCTATTAATTTCAATTTCACACAGGTAGAAACTAGAAAGTATGTGGCAATTTGGTATATATTTTATCCACAAAATAAAATTTTCGAATGCACGCCTACAGCAAACGTCCTTCTTATTTCCAAAACGTCAACGTAATGATATGTAGAGCCAAAATCTTTGTATAGGAGGGGTGGTTGCTGCAATGGATCCTGCCTAGGGTGCTTACAAGTCTATCAATGGCGTGCTGTCAGCAGGGGCGTACCGCAGGGGGCAAGGGAGGCACAATGCCCCGGAAGCCGAATCACTGCGGGCCTCAAAAAGTCCCAACAGTGCCGCAACTGCTTTCTTCAATACAGTACATTGCTTCCGCAAGATTTAGGCTCGAACATTGTGCGCCAAACTTGTTTCTTGCACCGGGCGCCAACTAGCCTCGGTACGCCACTGGTTGTCAGGCCCAGCAAGGCATGACCTGCAGTAATTCTTTATAAAGTTCACTGCAAAATTTTAAGGTTGCTATATCTGTTCTTTCCATTTCAAGATTTTTTCTGGCTGCCACGCTTTTACCAGAATAAGTTAATGTCGAAGCCTTCACTAAATCATTTTTCAGTCATCCAGTGTAGTCACGTTAGGAACTGCGGTCGAAATGCCAGCATTATTGGGCATAGGTGTAGGAGCAGGCAAAGTTTGGGGGTGCGAAAGATTTTTGCCTGATTTTCCAAGAGATTTGGCCCGGATTTTCGACAATTTTAAAATTTTTGGGGTGCGCTTGCATCCCCTACATCCCCGCCTCCTACAACACTGTTATTGGGGCAAGTGGCCTAGTTAAACAGTCAAATTTAAATTATAGGACGCACCGCTTTTATTTAACCAGAAAAGATTCCAGTTGGTACGCAGTAGCCTACCCACCAGGAACATGGTGGCGTTGGCGAGCGAAAGTCAGAGGTTTGTTTTGCATGTGGAACTTCGTCAATTGTTACTACACCGAGGTGTTACAATGGGCCTGTAACAAAGTTTTGAGACCTATGCAAGATTTCATATTTAGCCTACGTGAATGCTGTAATGCTTATTGCTTGAGATAATAATTTGATGAATTTAGTGTTCAAATAAAGTCGGTATTAGTCTAATAAATGAGCTTGATGTAAAAAATCGTCCTTATCTACGCCATATAAGCTGCAACGGAAACGGTTATTTTGAGGGAAAGGGTACTGGAATGGACCGTGTCTAGGACACTTGATGCACATAGCCTGGGACTCACGGGCAATTTTCAGATGTGCAGAGAGAGTGTTTTGTTTACGTTTACCAATTATAGTCAGTAGGCAATTTTTCAAAAAGGTAAAAAGGTAGTGTTACAGTTGATTGAACAATATGACGTCATCATAAGCGAACACTTTTTTAAAGCTATGAGGGGACACTGAAAATGGATCTTGCCTAGGCCTAGAGTGCTGAAATGACGTGTTCCGGCCCTGCATAAATTGCTGTGTGTATCGAAGCATCAAATGTCTTGAAGAAATGGGTCATCTGTTGCTGACGACATAGATGGCAGGTAATTTTTTGGGGTTCCAAAGGATATTTTACCCGAATTTGCCCAAAAAACTTTCTCCCTGCTACAAATTTTCTGCAGCTGTTCATACATTCTATTTTCCTCTGCCATGTTGCCATAAACTTGAATATAGAAAATTTGGTAGCCTATAGTTGAAATTTGGTTCTTAATAACCCAACTGAAGAAACGTACGCCAGGCTGTATAAGAACATTTTCAGAAGCCAGCTGGCACAGTGCTTTGAGCATCTACCTCACAGCTCTGAGGTTTGGCGTTCCCTCCATTCACATTCCAGCTGTCACCTCCAAGGTTCGCAACTGCACAAAGCCACAAATGCGCAGTAAGCTACCTCCAGCCATTTGCACAGTGAAATCTCATTCTTGCGCACTTGCAACTTTTCAAATTTAATATGTAGGCTAGATAGATCGTTTAAAACACTTCACTGGTTGTGTGTCTACGTAGTTGCGCAATTGCATGTCCACTTAAATAAACATTTCCCCAGTGTACAATTTTCTCAAAGGGAACATTGATCGCATCTTCCTTGAGGACATCAGTGTTGAACATGATCCGGTTTCCGGATCGCGATCCAACCGGATTTTGCAATTCAGAACCGGATCCGGATCTGACTGGATTTCGAAAAACTCAACCGGATCAGATTTGGATATCCAAACTGCATTGATCTCTGCAGTAAAATACTGAATCAGAGTTTTTTTTAGGATATGAACCGGATTGGATCAAATATTTGGACAGGTCTACCGGATTAGGATCAGACCGGATTACTCAACGAAAACTTTGGACTGGATTAGGATTGCCATAATCTCCAATTTGTTCAACACTAGAGGACATACATACAACATGCAACATACTGTGTGGCAAAATGTGTTCCAAATACCGTACTTGAAATTAAAAACACAGCTTTTCTGTATTTGGGTGGCGTAGACTCCACTAATATGAAGTAAGTGCTCTGCACAGTGTTGCCAGATGTGCTATTTTTCCGTCAAATTTGCTATTTTTTATTTAGTTGGCGGGTAAAATTTGCGTTTGGCGGATTTTTTGGCTATTTTCGCAATAAAAATTCGGAGGATTTTTGTACAAGATTGAGACCAGTGTTTGGTTCATAAAAAAGTTGTAAAAATCCACTTAATATTGTATACTTCCGCCAAATTCATTGTTTCCGATTGTGTAAGGTCGTTTGCACCAGTGCCGGCTGCTTCAGTCTTAATCGTTAAAGTTTATTTCTGACTTCTGAGTGAGAACTGAGTGCAAAGCTACATGTGTTGTGGCGACATTTCATAATTCATCTGCTAATTTTTTTAAGCCTGCATGATATTCTAACTGCAGTGAATTGTCCGATAGTCGTGTTAAAATATACCGGTCTACCTGTCCGGTTTATGTATGATGACTATGAGCATTCCACATAAAAAAAATCAAAGACAAGCCAGGTTTTATTCAAAGACTGATCGCTTCGGACGAGATCTCAAGACGTTTGCAGCTCGTGTTTCTAAATGACGCTAACAAGTCTTGCTAGGTAAAATAAAATCGTAATTTGTGGTTTCGTTAGTCGTAATGGCAATACTTTTGTGAAAAAAGTACCCTGTTTTGAAAATCTGTAGATAACCTATGGAGAAAATTATCATAATATACCTGGCTATGGCTGCCAACGAAGCCCATTTTTGCGACTGTTGCCATAACATGGGGCATTTTCTTTGCGGTGCAGAAAGGGTGAAGTGTTTTGTGAACATCCATTTGCATTGCATCTATAGCAACCTAGAGAAGGTAAGGAAAAGGCTGACGATGTCCCCCCTGGAAAAAATTATTTAGACGCCCATTGTATTCACTGATATATGCATAAATAATTGGAAATGAATAATACATAAACATGCTTTTACCTTCAATTGCTAACGTTAAATGTACCTCTTCCAATAGGTAAATGTATCCCTAGGGGAACATGTACCCCAGTTTGGGAACCCCTGTGCTAGAAGAATAGGGCTAGAACGAATTTGCAAAAACAAGACGAAAAGTTAGGCAGGTTTACTGGTAGCCCATACGTCTGCCACACTAAAGCCATGACTGCACTAGTTGAGTGCGGAATCAAGTGTTTGTATTAGGCTACTAATTTTTTCTGTCCTGATCGTTCGTTCTGCATATTAATTAAAACTGAAAAGTTCTGATTTTGGGAAATGCTGCCAAGAGAACTTTATCTGTGACGTTTGCGAAAAATTTGTACCACGGTTGAATAAGCACGATGACGTTATCGAATGAAATTTCAATAAATTTGCCCCCCCCCGAAATGAAGAGTTAGTTGCGCCCCTGCTGCCAGCAGATTGTTGCTTGTCCCAGTAGCAAAAGGTTTGTGAAAGAATTAAGAACTGGTTTCAGTTAATTTATCCGAATTTATCCTGGATGCTGTATTGTGTTCTGCTGCCTTGTGTATTCGACTTCGAAACATCTTACGTAAATGGTTTGTGACTAAAGTTTTAACTCTACCCACATGTCCTGCAACCTCATAGAATTTTGTACGGATATTCTGTAATGATTCAGAAGCAATTCTTTCGCGTATTTCAGCAGTTTGCCCCAGAGGCCAAACATTTCCATCAGAAAAACACTCAAAAGAATTCGCAAATCATATTTGTTTAGTGAAAATGATTTAAATAATGAAATAATTTGGCAAAGAATGTGCTTCGGAATGATTCGAAGCAGCGTATATCGCTCGAACAATCTTTTTGCATTTATAGCTACTTCAAAAACTACGTTTGATTACTACTGGTAGCTGTAACTCTTCTTGTCACCAGCGCTTCATGCGAGAGACGTTTTTCAAAAATGAAATTAGAGAAAACATTTCTCAGAAACTCCATGACCAGTGAAAGATTTGGAAACATTGATCTACTTTCAATTAAAAGGTTTGAGGTGAAAAACAGATTTGGATGATTTTATTGTGACGTCGTGTCACAATATGGATGAATTTATCGGAGTTTGTTAAAGTTATGTTCCTAAAAGTGTTGCAATTATGCAGACCCATCTGTGCATCGGGGACTTGTTGTTTTGTTGCTTTGAACGTGTGCGAACCACAGCGAAAGCTTCGTGACAGGAAGACAGTGCGCTTGATGAATAATCTTGTGACGTAAGGCTTTCCGGCAAGCCATACCCGCACCGCAGCTTTGCAGAACCTTAAAAACACTTGCTACGTTAATCATTACTCTTCCAATAACGCACGTTTCGAATAAGGGTCTCTCTGCAGAAAGTCTCCCTTCGAATCGCCGTACTTTTTATTCTGGTGTCAATTTAATTCTCAACTGTGAAGTGATCAAACCAGAAAGTTCTGATTGGTGGTAATATTTTGCGGGGCCGCTTGGCCTTGCACCTTGGATGTTATGAAGTTCATTGGTTATTTCGATGCAGCAAAAGTACAACTTTACGACTTATAATGAGAACAATAAAAGCATGATGCAAGAAATATTTCTTAGTTGTCAAGATGACAATTCCAATATGTGTCAATAGAAAGTTTCTTAGAATGAAGCCGACGGCAAAACAGGAAAAGAATCGAAACTTTAAAAAGAACAGTTACATCCCCAAAAATATGTCCGGACCCTGGCCCTGTGGGTCTGCAACAATTTCGTTGATGAATTTGACAGTAGACATGATAATACAAGGTTTAAGCAGTTTTTTTTAGGAAAACGCTAGGTACCCGGTATGGACCTGTGGAGACCAGAAAAATTCCGACTAAAGTTCATAGATATTTTCCTTGATAATTTTCCCT
>Ga0210059_1016770_pt1 | contig 10535 bp, 15 predicted proteins | sample Ectturendosymbi2_FD_188042 | JGI IMG/M metagenome (GOLD analysis project Ga0210059, IMG submission 188042) | Ecteinascidia turbinata endosymbiont from Florida, USA - Sample 2 (SPAdes) (version 2) | ecosystem: Host-associated > Tunicates > Ascidians > Unclassified | place: Key West, Florida... | reverse complement strand
CACAGAGTCTTTTGGTTTTGAATTGCTAGCATTGCCAAGTGTTGCTTTATTTTTTGGCTGAAGATGGATTAAGAATAATCCGAAACGTCTCAAAATAAAAATGTATAGTTTTTGAAGGCTTTTTTAGTGTTGATGAAACTGTTAAGTCTATCCCAATTTTATGCTCCAAATAATTACGATTAAACAAAAATCGAATTCCAGCTCATGCTACCAAGTTGCGAAATCTCATCAAGATCAACAAGGTTCGCAGAGCGAGCAGTTACGAACTTTAGTGACGTCTTAAGGCTGAGTTTCTGACTCCAGCAATCACCGCCCGCATGCTGTGGTTTGACTGACAGCTGCACCACTCTCTCTATGGCTTTCCCGTTGTGTCCGACGATCAGTTCGGCGACAATTGCAGTCTGTGATGTACATGTGAATCCAAATGCTCGTCTGTCTTGTAGAAGGGAGCGCCAGGAAGCACGCTCCAGTGTCAACTGTTCCCAGTTTACTGTATTTATGTCGAGTGCCTTTAAATCTCTCTTTAGTACGTCCTTGTAGCGGAGTTTGCGGCGACCGACAGGTCGGGGAGCAGAGGGTAGTTGCCCATACAACATGTCCTTCGGAAGTTGACCATCTTCCATTCTGCACACATGGCCACTCCAGCCTAGTGGATATATTCTAAGGAGAGAGAATATATCGGGAGCGCCAGTTCTCTCCATAGTTGTAGTAATTGGTATACAGTTACGCCAAGAGACACCGAGGATGGATCGTGGGCAGCGAAAATGGAACGCGTTGGGCCTTTTCTCCTGGTATCGGTATCTTGGCCAGGTTTCACAGGCGTAGAACAGCATGATGAGCACGCGAGCCGCATAGCAACGAATCTTGGCGTGAATCGAGAGGTGCTGGTTTGCCCAGACTCGAGAGCGAAGTTTTCCGAACGTAGAGGCAGTTTTGCCAATGCGTGCATCTAGCTCAGAAATGAGGGATCCAGACATAGGCGTACGAGGCGGGGGGTCGCGGGGGGGCGCCTCCCCTGTCTTGAAAACTTTCAGGGCAAACTCTGTTTTCAGGGCAAGCGCAAGTTGCTCAAAAATCCTGAATGAAAAATGTATTTCAATTCAGTGAAAAATTTCAGGGCAAACTCTGTTTTTCAGAGCAAGCGCATGTTGTTCAAAAATCCTGAATGATAAAAAATATTTTCAATAGAGTGAAAGATTTCACTGCAAACTCTGTTTTTCAGGGTAAGGTAAAAAAGTTTTCAATACGGTATATTGAGCCAGTAAAGGCAATTACCGCAAAGCTTCTTGTCAGGGAGAACACAACACGCAAGGAACTTCACCCCCTTGAGTTAACAAGCAAGATAACTACAGAATTTGCCTATAACGGCATCTCTAGGAGATGGCATAAACAACGTTATTGCCGAATTGAAGTTATAAACGAATTAAAATGCATGTAGAAGATGCCATCGGGACCGAACAAAATTCAACGTTATAGGCCAGTGGTTCTCCACCTTTTTTATCCCTATTCACAGATAAAATTTCCCCCTTAGAAATTTAATTTGTAAAGAACACTTTTACATCAGTACACTAAGAAGAGATACTAAACTCTTCACAACTGATAAGCTAAACTATATTATATTTTAAACAAAATCCTAAATACAAAATTTCGTCTGGTGGGGAATTCCCCCGGTTGAGAACCCCAATTATAGGCGAATCGACGTTGCATGCGAAGCCGTTATAAACGAATTGAACTATACAGAACAGATTTACAAGAGGTTTCAGGCCCAATTCGGAATAAACTAAAAAGTTAGTTTCTGGGCAAATTGTTTATTTTTAGGGCGAATTCTTATTTTCAGGACAAATTTTTTCCGTCCCCCCAGTAAAATGCCTTCCCGTACGCCTATGGATCCAGATGCAGTGACGTTTGATCCAAGGCAGCAGAACTTTTTAATAATTTTTAAGGCAACATCATTGATGGTTACGGGGTCGGAGACGCCCTGAACAAGGACGACTGATTTGCTCAATCTTATCTTCATTCCACAGTCAGTGCACGCTGCTGCGAAAGAATTACACAGTACTTGTGCATCTGCAATACTGTGGGCAACAAAGGCCGCATCGTCGGCATAGAGCAGTTCACGTATAAACACCCGACGAGTCTTAGAGCGGGCCCGGAAGCGAGATAGATTGAACAGCTTCCCAGAGCTACGTGAGTGGAGCAAAACACCGAAAATGGATGGAAAGGCACGAAGCAGAAGTGCTGAGAAATAAATTGCAAACAGGGTTGGTGCGACAACGCACCTCTGTTTAACGCCACGTGTAACAGAGAATGTTTTCGAGGTAGAGCCATTGTAACGAACAGAGGCTTGCATATGGTTGTGGAAACCGCTGATGATAGACAACAATGTGTCTGGGCAGCCAAGTCGTTGCAGAATCGCAAACAATCCTCCTCGACACACCATATCGAACGCCCTTGTCAGGGCAATAAATACAACAATTGGTGGTTTGCACTTTTCCAAGGATTTTTCTTGAAGCTGTCGAAGTGTAAAAATCATGTCAATGGTTGAAAGATGGGGTCGAAAACCCACATTGGCTCTCGGGAAGGATAAGATCAGAAAAAAACCTGAAGCCTTGGGAGAATGACGCGTTCTAGGACTTTGCCCACCACTGAGAGGATGGAAATCCCTCTGTATTTATTGCTATCTTGTTGTTATTTTTATATAAAGTAACAGTGACAGCATTTTTCAGGTCTTGGGGGATGCATTGTGAGCGCCAGCAAGCAACAACAAATTGTATAAATGAGCTGCGAGGATGTCGCCCCCACAACGTAGAATTTCCGCCGTGATTCCATTAGCACCAGGAGACTTGAAGTTCTTTGATGATCGAACAACTTGTTTAACTCAGGAAAAGGAAATTTCTGCATCGAGGTCGTGCAGAACCGGAAGTTGTGGTAAGTGGGAAAGCGCGTCCGTCCTGAAATGCTCTTCTTGTGAATAGATCGAACTGTAGTGTTCCACCCAGCGGTCAATCTGGAGAGACGGGTCTTGAATCAATGAACCTTGCTCTGACAAAAGAGATGCGGTCTTACTGGTGTGGTTCCATGACGGATTTAATGCCATTGTATACCCCTCGAAGGTCACCAACCTCAGAGCATCTCTACACCTCTGTGCTGATCTTTGTCCAGAAATCACACAAGGCAGCGCGAACCCTTCGCTGAACATTAGCTTTGGTTGTAAGTAGTCTGGCTTTAGCAACTTTTGTGTTTCCTGTCTTCAGCTGCAGTCTGGCCTCACGTCTTGCTTCCACAGCAGGAATCAATACATTGGCGCTTTCACGAAATCAATCAGGCTGCTTCTTCTGTCGAAGACCGAAAGCTGACTTTGCGCAGCCCATGACAAGAGACCTAAACTTCGACCAGGCATCCTCAACAGTGGTTCCTGGGTAATCAGGCATTGCTTTAACTGAGAGAAGAGATTTGAATAGCGAGGTGCTTGAGTCGTTTTTCATTGCTGCGGTGTTGATGGACGGACTGCATTTTGTGCTGCTGCGAAAAAACTTGCGAGGAGCAACAAGGAACTTGCTGCGGACTAAAGCATGATACGTGCCACAGTCTGCTGAGTGCATGCTGCGGGTATCCTTTACACTATTCAATTGTCTGCGCCGAACAACGATATGGTCCAATTGGTGCCAGCGGCGAGACCGTGGATGCATCCAGGTTACTTTAGAGTTGAGGGAGCCAGCAAAGAAGGTGATAGTAAGTGCAAGGTTGTAGTTGGTGCAGAGTTCAAGAAGTCGTTGACCATTTTCGTTCATTTTACCCAAGTCATGAGGTCCGAGCGCGCCAGTCCACTGATCGTATTCCGCTCCAACCCGAGCGTTAAAGTCTCCGGCAAGAACCGAATCATTGCCTTTGGGAATGGGAGAGAGTGACTCACTGAGAAGTTGATAGAACTCATCCTGTTCCTCGCTACACGCCATAAGCGTAGGGGCGTATGCTGACAGTACAGTGAAACACCTTTGGGAGATGCGAACTCGCATGGACATAAGGCGTGGGGAGAGGTTTCTTGGGTGCTCAATGCATGTCATCAAGCAGTCACGGACAGCAAAGCCGACACCATGCCTCATCCTTTCGCCCTCAGGATGTCCGCTCCTGACGAAGGTGTTGTGTTCTTCACGAATGGATCCACTACCAGTTAGCCAGGTTTCAGTAAGGGTTGCGATGTCTATGTTTAATCGATTTAGCTCAAGGTCAGTAATGCTAGTTTTCCTGGGCGTAATTCCATCTTCGTCTGTTTGGATTCGTAGGTGTCTAATATTCCAACAGGTAACAGTTAATATAGAAGGGGAGACGGTCGCAGGATGACGACCAGAGCATGCCCGTCTCCCAGTACACGCATCCAGCCGAGCAGCAACGACTTTCTTAGAAGAAGAAAGCCCCCGATCTGCTAGTGTCTGTTTTCTGTTGTTATTTTACAACATGAGATTGCAAAAGCGCCGAGGGCCAGGGCGAAATTCGGAAACGAACGCTTGCACAGGACAGACGTTCCCATCTGGACCTACACAACACTTAATTCAGCGGAACGCATGAGCATGACAGCTGGAGTGCTGTTCGGTTGCCCCGCAGTAGCATGCTTAGGATGCTCGGTACTGCCACTCACAATTGTGGGTGCCAGAGACTATATTTTGCCAGAGAGTCGAAAGTGACACTTGCCACAATACAGTTGCCTGATTCCTACTGCCAAATAGACATTGACTGCATTTAGTTGGGCCTCTACCCGTCGACCAATCTGGCATGGGTGACCCTACCTGGAGCTGTTGCTCCGGCCAGCATAGCTGTCAGGGTCACAGAGACACACAAACTCCTCCGCCACGGTAAGGCAGCAGTCCAGGAGGCTGCATCACAATGCTTTCAGAACGTCACGGTTGTGAACTTTCGAACTTCGCTCTCATTCTGTAGCTCCGTCACAATGGGCGGGAATCATTTGTTAAAAAAGAAAATGGGCGGGAATTCATTCAAAATTGTTGTAAGTGTGATTATGACCATTACAAACTTTTGAGTGTGATTATGACCATTACAGTACTGTTGCGTTTGGAAACGCACGAATAACTTTGCGTTATTGCATTTTATATGCCTGAATGGAAATTTTCGAAAGAGGGTCGTTAGGTTAATTGGGTTGCAAAATGAGTCGCTGCATGAAAAAGGTTGAAAAACACTGTTTTATACAGACGTGATAGGTAAAATTCTGACAATTCACCGCATTTCGCTGCGTTTGACAAAGCTTTTCAAAATTTGGTAGCTTTCTTTCTTGCCTTGTGTTTGCAATTAGAGCAAGGAATCAGTTAGAGACGGTTAACTCAGTTTTGTACAGAATTAATTTTTAAAGAAATTGTTTAGCCAAAAATGACTAGAGTGCAAGATTGCGAAAACGTTTTGCGAGCTAAAGCCTCCTTGAAGCTATTTTTGTTAGCACTTTCGTGGATTTCTGTTTCGAAGATGTTAGTTGTGAAGACATTAGGTGGTGCTAAACTTGTAAAAGAAGAACCAAATGGAGGATATGGATGGATGGTTGTTTTTTCAGCTTTTCTGATCAATGGCATAGCGTGGGGAACAGTGAAAAATCTCGGGGTGTTTTTTGTAAGCATAAAAGACGAGTTCGAAATCAGCAATGCCGCCACGTCTTGGCTGCTTACGTTAATGATGAGCTCACTTTCTTTTTCAGGTAAACTGTTTTATCATTGCGTACTTGAAACGGGACCGAAATTTAAGAAACAGTTGCCTTTTCATGTTCATCCTGTGGCATGATGTGCTTTTAAAGAAATAACCTGAATGTTCCATTTTGAAAAAACATTATGTGTACTTTGCGTAAAAATTCTGGATGTTTTTTTGCGTTTCCAAGTTCACCATAACCAAACTTGACATTTTGTTTCAAAAGTTGATATTAAACAAGAAAATATTTTTGACAGTTATCAAAATTGTAAATATTGCTGTATCTTTTTTAACAATTTCTATAACCACTGACCCTGAACTACTGTTTAATCTTTATTTTGGTATAAATGTGTAAGTCTGCACGCTTCGTTATCAGTAAATTACACAGTATGAGCAAAAAACAAGGGTTTTAACATTTCTGTTACGTTTAACCCTGTGGCGCACAAAACCTTTTTTTAAAGGATTGATTGCCAAGAACGCTTTGAAATGGCTGGACGCTCGAGTACTAATTGTCGGAGGCGGTGTTGTGGCCGGTTTGGGAATGCTTGGAATTTATGTATCTTCACATATCACCACTGTATATGCAAGTGCTGTATTATCTGGTTAGTGAAAATACATCCTTATATTTTCAGTTAAAAAGTATGGAGTAAAGGCTATGCAGATGAGACGCATTTTTCTGACTTAAGTAGTCGTCGAGTAGAGCGACTTTAAACACTAGTGACAAAGCGGATATAATTACCTCTGGCCTAAAGGACGTGAAACAAATTCACTCAGACGTTTCAACACCACTTGTGAATTTTGCATACGTCCACTCAGGCCCGCTACCAGAGGGGGGACAATCCGGCAATTGCCCCCCAGAAATTTTCACAAACGCATGTATTTGTTAGGTACAGCAACAAGTTATATAATTTTGCCCCCCCCGAAAATATCAGTTGGTTGCGGCTCTGCGTCCACTAGATTTTTACTGATTGAAACCTCGTCTTCACCGAGATGCAGCAGTGTTTTTTTGGCCTGATCTGTCACGTAAGCAGAGTTTATAAATGAATAAGATGCTGTCGCAGCAATAACAATACTTGAAAATAATTTTAAGCTCATCTGTATGTATATTCAAATATTTCCATTTCTTCATTTGCATTAAAGCATTCGCTAAACTTTCTGAATATTGTTACCTATTGTCAAACGTGCCTTCTTGAAAACGACGTGTTTGACATTTCGTTACGTAATTTTGCAGTTTTTGTTATGCTTTCAAAAACACATTCGTCTCTGTAAAGATTTTGTCAAAAAACATTCATGGTAAGCAGATCTAAAAGAACGAAAGCGGCCTTTGATGAACAAAAAAACGTATTGCACGCAAGAGCGGACGTAGGTAATGTTATTTGTAGGAAAGCTGGGGGTCAATAAGGTTACAATGGAATATTGTGTTACTAAAACAAAGTAAAATAGAGATTTTTCTGATGTTAAACAAAAATTTTAGGAGAGCAAATGGGGTTTGAGTTAAAATTTAAGGAAAACCTGGTTTTTCCTCGGTACCGATCAAAGTTAGTTAAATTAAACGATTTCACTTGCAATTACTTTCTAAAATTTGTGAATCGCATCACAATTCCTTTGTACGAAAAAAATGAAATTATAATTAGGATGAATTTCAAGCACATTCTTGCTTATGAGCCATATCTGCAATATGCAAGCTCCAACGTGCACAGTCTGTCAAACAACATATATATTTTGAAAGAGTTCGTTACATTATTACCCAAGAAATCGTGAAAGTTATAAAATGTTTTCTCGCTTTCAGTAACAAAATGTATGTTTTTCTGTGTATGTTTCACGACCATAAACCCATTTTGCAACCTATTTGTACTATAAATCATATTTCATAACTTTTACACCCTTAGCTTTGTATTTCACAAAAATCGGAGAACCAAAAATGAATCGATATTTGGCTAAATTATGCTGAAAGTTGGTAAAATGAATATACGAGTAGAGAGAGATTCATAATGCTATCTGAAGTTACCTCCTAAATATGAGCTTCAGAAACTGTAGGTAATAAGCAAAAATTTATGATTTTAAGAACAAAAATTGTTCAGAATGTACGTTTGTTTGAAAAAATAATCGGAATAATCGAAAGATGACAACAATCTTTGATTGGTGTATAGTACTACTACTAGTATGTGGTGTAGGAGTACTAGCTTGCGTATGTTAAAAAAGCTCCGGATGGTTGTTTTTCGTCTATATGAAAAAAAGACCGAAAAAACATGAATTTCTTGGTGTTGGCTTTGAGTTTTCTTTTTTGCTTTTCAGGTGTTGGGCTTGGATCTTCTTTTGTCATCAGCCTTTCGCAAGTTGCCCTGTACTTTTCAACGTGGCGCCCTTTAGCTAATGGAATTGTATTGACAGGTGCTACCATCCTAGGATCAATTTATCCTTATCTAAATCAGTTTCTTCTTGACGAGTACGGGTGGAGAGGAGCTTTCATGATACTTGGCGGTATTGAACTCAACAATTGCGTTTTGGGTGCTCTTATCCATCCTATATCTGCAATTCAGCAGAACAAAGACGATATGTCACACACGCGCAAACATCAAGCTCCACCACTTTTTTCAGAAATAGCCACGGAAGACACATCAAGAAAGTCCAATCTTTCACAAACAAGAAACCCTTTTTGCAAGTTTTTGATAAAGTACTGGCTTGCTTTTTGTTTACTTTTGACTAACGTTTTGTTAGTTTTATCCGTTTACATCCCAAATATTTATTTAGTCGCCTACGCGAAGGAACTCCACTTCGATGCTACCAAAAGTGTCTTGCTGCTGGCGTTTTTGTCAACAGGAGACTTTGTCGGTCGATTGGTTGGTGGTCTGTCAATATCGAAAATTAGTTTTTTCAACTCCCATATTTTATTTTTGATCAGTTTCAGTATTTGTTCGATTTCAATTTCGCAGTTTATACCTATTTACAGCACGCACGTTTTTGCTTTATTAGCCTATGTGGTTATGACCGGCTTTTTTTCCGGCATCATTACTACATCCTCAGTCACAGCAGTTTCTCTGGCACTTCCGGCTCATCAAGTCGCCACTGGTATTAGCGCACTGTTCGCTTCTGGCGGTCTGGGTGTTTTGGCAAGCGGGCCGCTGTCAGGTAAAGAAGTTTATGTGCACTGCTAATGTAAGTTTTTGAATGTTTGTATAATTCTTTGCATGTGTCAAAGCAAAAACTTGGGGAAGAGGAAGTGTTTAACGTGATGTTTGACGTGATCAAAAAGGTGCATCAGCTGCATAGAATTACATAAGGTCTTAGGTAACGCTATCTAATGTAAATTTTTCATTTGAATAAAAGCGACAAAATGGCAACACAAAACTTTTAAATCTCGAGGAAAGAATGATCACAAGAACTTTGGTTGTAGACAAATATTTCGGTATCGTTTAGCGCAAAGAAACGAAATGAAACAAAATTACAAAAGCGACAAATCATCCGAAGCTGTTGAAACTCACGAACTTTTAATAAAAAAGCAGCTGGTTTTTCCAACTCGGCCATTTGTTAATGTGAAACTTTATCGTGCACTGGAATAAACATTTTTGAGCATTTTCGTATGTAAGCAACATAATGTGTTCCGCAAAGTTTATCAGTGGTCTACAACTTTTACCTAAGCATCATCTAACGTCCTACGCATTTTTTCATGCAGGTATTGTAGTCGACGGTTTTGGAAGCTACCTTGCTGCTTTCTGGTACACCATGATATGCATGGGCATTGCCGGGTCAACCTGTTTCTTGGTTTCTGCAATAGCACAACAACGTGGAGGTGTGGTTTTGAACGCATGAAGTTTGCTTGAAGATCTTGGTCCAAAATCGATCGTCACGGTTTCACCAAAACTTATTGCCCAATTTTGCAAACTACATATCTATGCATGAGGTTTTGTACTCTGTAGATGCAAAGTTGGCAACTCCGAACAGTGCGTATTGGTAGTTTATTCGAGCATCTTTTATTAAGGAACAGCTGCAGTGCTGCTATTCTTTTAACAAAAAGAAAATTATTTTGCCGAGTTTTTTGTTTTTAGCTGCAACACAGACGCTTATGATATTCAGCATCTTCTACTGTTGGGTTTCATTTGACACCGATTGCTTTGGATGCTGAAAAATGTTATGAAATGACTGTAGAAGTACACTCTTGTATTCCGTGGAACTCCCTTGTGTGTTTCGGGACATAACGCTTCGTATTAAACAATTATTTGAATTTTACACGGTCGCATTGATGTTCAAGCAACAGCCGGAAGTCTCCCCCATTTTGTCTCCATTGTTCTAAAATGATAGATTTTGCTGCTTTTTGTAATTTTCTAAACACACCATCAGAAACAAAATGTTAAATAAGGATTTACGAAGAGCAAAAATTAACTGCGCATTGCATTCCTTCTTTTTGTGCACTTCTTTCACCTCTCAGCATACTCCATGCTAATGCAAGAAGCTTAAAAAAGAACTTAGAACCATTGACAATACTCCTCTCTGAACTCACTCACCCTCCGCATTTCATTGCAATAAGTGAAACAAAAATTAATAAGGACACAGGGCACAAAAATTTCGCACCTAATATACCAGGCTACTCATTTGCTCATTCAGATGGTGGTGTTGCTATTTATACCAAAGACAATATCTCATATGTGGTACGACATGACCTTTCAGAAATATTGACAGAGGCTGAAAGCTTATGGCTAGAAGTCATACTAAATGGTAAAAAAACAGTAATTTCAGTCATCTATAGGCATCCAGCCCCCCAATATGACTCCTTCACCAAAGAGTTGGAAAACATTCTGCACAATCTTAATGATAACAAAGTAACTTACTATATTTGCGGAGACTTTAACATA
>Ga0210059_1016767_pt1 | contig 10537 bp, 6 predicted proteins | sample Ectturendosymbi2_FD_188042 | JGI IMG/M metagenome (GOLD analysis project Ga0210059, IMG submission 188042) | Ecteinascidia turbinata endosymbiont from Florida, USA - Sample 2 (SPAdes) (version 2) | ecosystem: Host-associated > Tunicates > Ascidians > Unclassified | place: Key West, Florida... | reverse complement strand
TGCGTGCTGATTTTTGTTACTGGTGCAGTGTGCACAGACAGTGCTTAAGTTGAAGATATGGGTAGACAAGAATCGCCGCAGTTAATAGAAAGGAAGACACAGGTTGATACTGATGCTCAAGAAACAAGCAGAGCTTCCAAGTATACCTCAATAAATTGTCTAGTTTTCTAAAACTTCCCAACTCCGTCACATACTTGCTATGAGTTTTGTTAGATCTTTCGGTAATTTTTTGGGTTTTCTGATAAATGTTCGTTATATGTAAGTGTAGCGCATTTAAGAACACAGGCATGACTTTGAAAAGGTGATGGAACCACCTTGCGTCTTAGATGTCAATCACTGCCATTTTGTGTTTGGAGTATTTCATGAACTGGGAAAATCCGCAAACACATGAAATAGCGTGCTGAATGCGCACAAACGCTCCGATCATAAAGTCTTGCTTGTTTTTTTTCCAGATGACAAAAACCGTTTTAATCAGCACTGAAAATAGCAAATGATAGAGCAGCCAAAAATCAGCTATTCGTCTTAATACAGCTAGTACGTGGTAATTGTGGTTGACAGTTTTGCGCTTTGACAGCTGTTCAAGATGCAACTTGTTGCTTGGTTAATCGTGATACCTCGTAGGTTGAAATAGTATGAGCTTCAAATGTAACTTTTACTGATGTCGACTGCTAATGAACAGTTAACTACTTGGGCAACGATTGGGTAAAATTTCATCAATAAATGACTCAACCACACTTAGCTGTGTTCCCAAAATCCCTTGCTTTGACCCGGCTTACTCTTCAAATCTAGATGAACTCAGGTAAATCAACAGTTTCTTGAAAGGCATGGGCGGTTACTCATTGCATAGAAATCAATGAACATGAATAAAGTTACTTTTGTTGTGGTTAGCTGGGCACAAATCGGCTCGCTCAATATTCTCTGTATGTGTGTCAACCATTCCTTTACTTACAGCAGTTACACCATTCTTTCGTTTTTCAAGAAGTAACCGCTTTGAGAAAAAAACAGGTTTCATTTATTGCAGAATACTGCTGGAGATCACAGCGTTTGTTAAACAATTGACGTTTCGAGCCGCACAACAACACGTAACACTTACAGTTGAACTAAAAATCATTGCACAGTTAATTTACTGAATTGCACCGCGGTGCATGTAATGACACGTTAAAGGTTTTCCGTTTCTGAAAGAGCAACTGTATTGTACAAAGACAGGAAATGTGAATCATAAACCCTTTCTGTGGAAAACGCACTACTTAAACGCGAAAACGAGTTTTATACTTCAAGTGTAATAGGTGTCAAAAAAATCTGTATCGAAGCGTGGATTCAGGTTTTCGGAACAAGAATATGAACTTTGGCATGATCCAACCCAAGGTTCCCCAAACATTTTGGACCACACACCCCAATTGTTAATATGTTTTTTCTCAGACCCCAATCGTATTTCGCATCTCATATATCTATCACCACTTTCAAGAAATTTCGCTAAAACTCGATTAGATAGCATTGTTGCATAAAAATTTGCGGAATAAAAAAATGAACTGAATTGAAATTCGGAAATGATGTTAACAAAGCGCGTACATTCCCGAATAGCGAAAAGTCGTATGAATAAAATTACGTCATTGACGCGGAATGCGATAATTTTGTAAACAATTTTTTGATCGCGAATTTAAAAAATGCAACAACCAAGATTTACGATTGGAAAAGCTGGTGAAATCATTCCGATTACGAAACACTGCGGTAAAATTTGTGACAGTGTACATGCTTCAAAATGTATATATTCCGCTTTTTTATTTTTGTCATATCTTCACGGACCCCTGCGGAGTAGTCAGAGACCCATGTGGTCTGCGGATACCAGTATGCGGGAAACCCTGATCTAATCTTTTGTGTTTGAAGATAAAACTTTCCTAAGTAAAATTATACTAGTGTTCGAGTTCAATGTTTATCTATGTGTTTGATGATCACTTCAAGTTTGACAACAGGTGTAGATTGCAATTTCTGTGTCGAATCGCAGTAAGTTACGCCCCCAAGGGGCAGGTGAAACACTGAATCCTCAACCAATGCTAGTGCTTTTTAAATGCCGTCGTGCTACAAGCAAGGCGATATAGATCTTGCAACGCGGTGTAGTAGGGATTCTAAATCAAAGCGCTTTCCTCTTGCTACAATAAGAAGCCACACCACAAGCGTTTGACCGCGCTGTCACACACGAAATTCTTGTTTTTGTTTCGAGATAAAAGCTATGGTTTATTGTTACCAAATCTATCAATTAAAGGCACTGTAAATACAATCTTTTGTTCCGCGATGATTTGGATTCGTGTTTAGTCCCACGGGCGTGTATTTAAACGAAATTTTGAAAAGCCCTCCAGAAATTTCGCGGTGTCTATTTCAGCTTCACAAGAAAGCTAAGTTTAGAATAAGCGAGTGTTTGAAAGTCAACTCCAAAGCATTTTCTGAAACGGTTGATTGCGGATTTCTGAAAGTTTACTCTGTGGTTTTTGATTTCGTCAATATTGAAAATGTTTCTTTGAAACTAAATGCAGCTCTGCTTTCTTTTTTCAAACTGAAAAGATTAAAATTTCTTTTTTCTAAATCAACATTTTCATTCTATTTACACTCTTTAGTAGATTATTTACCCATGTCTTTGAAAACAATCTCGGCGTAGCGATTATATCTGGTCTATGTGGATTTTTGGAAACCGAAGTATCTCCCAAAGATAGACTGTTGAATATAATATCAATAAATATTTTGAAAACGCACAATTTTCCAATCTGCAGGTTTAAAAGGTACAACAAAAACTGCATTGATTGTGTAGTAATAGTGCTGCGTAATCAATTCACCGAAAATTTGCCTCAATTATTGCAGTACGAAGTACAATACTATTTCACTTCACACCATCAAATGCTGCTGATCGATTTTTTGTTTAACTTGGCCTCTACCTCTCTAGTATTGGAAAGTTCAAAGATTTTGTTGGTGCTTTTATCTTCGCAGCGCCTTTGATTTTCTTTTCTTTCTTTAAGCAATTCAGCAATTGATTTTTAGGCCATCTTCACGAGGATTTAACGTATTAGAGCCAATAAACTTGTTACAAGCAGTTCCGCGCCTGATTCAATATAGGTCAGTTTATCAGACACCATTTTCTTATATGCTGTTCGGTACTTTCTTGTGACAAAACTAGTTTGCAGGGAACAAACTGAAATCGATCAAATGTTTGCTGCAAACTTTAAATGTTTAGCCGTTTTCTTGCGAAAATGTGGAGAACTACAAATGTTTTTTACACATCTTTATGGTGTAGGTATTGCGTATAGATGTGATGATATAAATTGTCACACATCAGTTAACCGTGTCTAAATTTATATGAAAAAATTAGCGCTAAATATCCGCATTCTAAACAAAATCACCACAGCAGCAAACACCGTTTTTACCTTGCAAAATGCGAGCGTCAAGAAACTTTGGTCAAGTGACGGCAGCAGGTATAAATTTACCAGGGCAAAATTGATGCATCACTGTTTGCTCTGTGTCGATTGCGACAAAAGAAGGTCTTGGTCAACTGACCGTACAACAGACCGTATTTTATCGTGTTTCTGTTTGTTGTAAAAATACCTCGAGTCAGAGAGGTTTTCATGTCGATAACACTGATGGGAAAAGATATGCAAAAATCTCTGCCCGTGAAGCTATTACACGCAAAAGTAACGTTAGGCTTGATCTGAAGGTTGCGAACGTGACATTAGGCTCGGTCTGTATGAAAGCTGTCAATAAAACATTAGGCTTGATTTTTATGAAAATTTTCACACGGCAGATAGTCACGACCGAAGATGCAAAAAACACTAAGGAAGCTTCAAAAATGAATATTGATTTTATCTGAGCTGCTGGTTTACCGTAGAAAAAATTCGCCTGGCTGAGCAGCTTCTGTCACACCGAAACGTTACTTTATATTCTCTGGAGGGAACCGCAAATTACCTTTTTGGTGCTGAAGAAGAATATCAATTTATATGCGGACCGTTGAGATGGTGTGCCTGTTCGTCTGCCTGTAACATTGCCTGATCGGACCGTAAATTCCACAGCAACCTGTTGTTTCGGTTGATGCAGAAACGATGTCAAGTAACTGATCATTATCTCATTGCAATAAAGGCAAATTTTCAGATGCAAATAAGTTAGGAATTAATAAATAACGACCCAGGTTAATCATTCGTGCACGTAAAACTAAGGCAAACGTTTGCAGTGATATTTGAGGTGAAACGATATGCATGGATTGCACAAATGACATTTCATGTTGTCCCATTCGCAGTACGTGAAATACTGAAGTTGAAAAGTAAATCAAAAAACGAAGCAGCTGGGCTAAAACATTGTTACTTCATTGAATCCCATGTCAGGTTTTAGACCACAGGAAAATTTTTTATTGCTTCAGCAAAATTGCTTTTATTTTGTTTTATTGTTTTTGGAAAAATCTCAACAAAGGTAATTTTTAATAATAATAATGCAACTAGTCTTTTGCGATTACAATTTTCAGAAATACGTCGGGATGAATTCAAACTGCGTTGTAATTCAAACAAGGTTCAGAACGTTTTGTTTTGACATGCTTTGAGTGATTAATTCGTTTTGACAGTGGTTTTAGTTGTACCGTTTTTTATGCAAAAAACGTATTTGGCGTTTTCCTACTCAATCACCTAATACTGTAAAAGACATTTAACAGTAAATTTAATATGACTGAATACAACATTCAGGTTCGAGCATAAATTTAAGAGTAACCATTGTTTTAGGAAACACAAAACACAATCTCATCAACTTTGCAAAAGTTACTACCACGAGTTACTTGCGCGAGTTCACACAGAAGGGGTTTATTCTCATATTTGAATATGGGGCGGACCTTCGTTTCCTTCCTAATACTGCAAGTTGCTGCTCAGTTTTATTCAAAATTACGTTGGTGAGCCAGGTATGCCATTATGTGTCAAGTACATCACATGCCAGGCAAGCATGGAAGCGAACCCGTGAATGTGCAACTAAAAAGCTGCGTGGGAGCCTTGCGCGGTGTCTGCAACCACCAACGCTGTGACGTGTCAAACGCCTTTGGCGACATTGCTTTTAACGCTGCACAGGCGGCACATCGAAAGTGCTTTGTGCTTTGCCGAAAAGTGAAAATAATTTGTTTGTTGATATTTTGCACACGACATCTTCTTGCTGACCAGCGGTGCATTTGCTTTTGTGAAATAAAAACAAATTCATATGACGAGAGAATCTGCAGACTACTGTATTGACTAAAGGCATTCTTTTCGCTGCCACGGTGGGTCTGACAAGCAAAATTAATTAGAAATGAAAAACAGAATTTTTATTGCGTTACTTCTTCGATGATTTTTTTAATGAAGCGTTCACTGCGTTGCCATGGCAAACTCTAGTGCGCCATCAATAAATTAGCAAAGCAAAAATTTCTTGCAAAGTCTTATTCTTTCTCCCAAGCCCAACTGTTTCTGGTAAGTAAACGAAATGCTATTGATCAAGAGCGCATCTACACGGGGAGAGGAGGAAAACCCAATGGTGGAAAAATGTATTCTATTCGTCCCTCAGCAATTTTTCAGTTTTTTCCTGGTTGCATTTGGACTACAGTAGGTTTCAACATTTTACAGTTGGACAAACTCATAAATTGTTTCACTAGGCCAGGGGTTCCCAACCTGGGGTACATTACCCCAGAGGTACATTTGCCTATCCAATGGTGTACATTTAAGGCTAGCAGAAGATAAGAAAAATATATTCACATATTATTTATTTCCAAATATTTATACATATACCACTGAGTATTATTTCCAAAAATCATTATATGCTTATTGTTAAATATGTCTATGAATGAACATGATAATATATTTTTTCATAGCAAATTTTAGGGGTACATTGTCATCTGTCAACATGCTGAAGGGGTACATGCTCATTTGTTGAAATGCTGAAGGGGTACATGGTCAGAGAAAGGTTGGGAACCCCTGCACTAGGCATAAGCTGATATTAACGTTCTCTTATGTTGACCAGATAAACTGGTTAATTGTATTGGAAATGTACTGCATACTATATATCCTTACTTTGTGTGTGTGTGCGTGCGTACGTGCAGGAATTATGGAATGATTTGATTCTAAACAATTGCACAGAATTTTTGACACCTACTAGTTTGTTCTGCGCATGCTGCCGCTCTACTTATCTCCTTTCTTTAGGAAAGGATTTGAAAATCTTGGAACAGAGTCAAACTTGAATGTCTTGTCAAACCGCATGAGAAACAACAACGTCAAAAATCAGTGGTTTTTATGAAGTAATAACAGATGTTTCCAAAAATAACTGTTTTCACCTTCAGCGAAAATTAATGTGATGAATTTTGCTGCTGGCAATCTAAACAACACATTAATTTTTGTTGACAGTGGAAGCAGTTCTTTTCCGACACGCCCAATATGACTTACTTCAAAATCTGTGAATTTTGCTTTGTACATTGTCATTTATATCAAGTTTATGTCACTGCATCTAGAAAGCTTTCCTAGAGGGTAAAAATAGTGAAAAACTTTTTACAGCTTTAGTTCGGTTTGAAACCTTAAAATGGCATGTCGCTTAGTTGGGAGACTAGGCAAGCCACAGTCGCAAACTGCGCGTGACTAACAATGTAGCCTAATGTGGATAAAGATCGTGCTGCGTGTTCAAACGCAAAATTGCATTGGAATAAAACATTTTTAGCAGGGGTAGAGTAATTTGTCCAAGTTGCAAGTTTGTCAAAATCTGCATATTGCGTTCTTTTTATGCAAAACGAACAATCAGTAAGTATGTTACCCAGTTTTTAGGAAAATATAAGGTATCTGTTATGAACCTGTAGGAGCCAGATTTTTCTGATTCTAGGGACCCGATGATAATTTTCTCTGATTCTAGGGACCCGAATCGGGTCCCCAAAACACCTTAAAAAACCTGATCTTATCGTATAGCAACTGCGTTTTTGTAAAACAAACTAAATTATGCAATATTTTTGAATTTGATGAAAAGATTCCTTTTTGCCAGCAGTACCTTCTATTGCCCATTGTTTTTTAGACTACTAATATATGCACCAGAAAACAGTTTAAAATATTTGTTCATTTTTTTGCTTTGGCTGAAGTAAAAGTTCAAAGATATTGTGCAAATTTCATAGGAAAATGTCTCCAGACCTGTTTTTCCAAAAATTTTGAAACTTTTACGTTGTTCATCCCGAAATTATTTTGGGTTTGCATTAAAGTGGTAAATAGGTTCTAATTAATTATTTGTCACCCCACTTTAAGATGTTGCACCAATCTTGTCCCCTCTTACACAGAGTTCTGGATACTTCACTGTTATGGATGGTACATTAGCCTGCAATTTTTTGCTGATCACATAAAAAGAATGGAAAAAATCGAAACAAACATACGTTCAGAGCCTGATTAAACTATGGTGAAATTTGTAAAGGTACACTAAATTCAATGGTAAGCAAAACTGCACAAACAAGCTAACAACAGTACCTTGTAAAGTTAGCATGTTAAGATTTTCTGCTGCCTTGCTCAGAACAAAACAAATGTGTGATTTTCTGAACTTCGCCAAAACAGTTGTGCATGTGAGGGTTTCACTGTGAGCAAATCCGATTTCAAGGCTTTCACGCATACAAGACGCTGACTTACCAGTTGCTAGCTTTTTTATCGGCTCTACCAACCCAAGCCGTCAAAGCGCTGAAATTTGTCAAAACACTTGATTGCACGAAATGCAATGCAACAAAAACTGCTTCAAATACATTTGATTTGCTTGTTTCCGTTGATTTGGGTCTCTGTGCATAATTTAAACAGAAGATTAGCATCGTTACATAAAGACTGAGGTAGAGCAGATAAAGCTCTCTTTTCAAGGTCAATTTCAGGTGGGTGAAACATTGCCGATTTCAGAATAAATTGGAATCAAAACTTCATATCATATTATTATCAAAGACAACATTTACGCAGTTTGGAGCTAGCATCACTACCTAGCTTTTTACTGTTGACGTCGCACAAATATTTGGAAAACATTGTCTTGCTTTAAAATGAAAATTACCTTGATTTTAAGAGGAACCTTTAGAAATGTTTGTACGTTTCTATGCCTCAGTGACAGTTTTAAAGTCTATCACCTAAATTCTTGTCAAAATGCGTCGGCACATTTGCCTTAATCTCAGGGTTTTTTAAGGCGTTTTAGGGACCCGATTCGGGTCCCTAAAATCAGAGAAAATCGGGTCCCTGCAGATCCATACCGGGTTCCTAACATTTTCCTTTAAAAAAAGCTGATCAAGCTACAAAAAATTATTGGTGCAGCCTGGACTTCAAATTTTGTTTGACATCGAAATAGGGCATAAATGTCTGCAGGTTGTGAATTATAACAACAAAACCTCAGCTTGGCTTGAAAAACATTCACAAACCTGGCCGAAGTGTTACAGATAGATGAAAAAGAACATAACCAGACGCCGTTTGAAAACTACTGTCAAATCCTGTAAACGTACGTTGGGTGATATTCTGCTTAAAACACTCACCAAAAGCATGTAAAGGTATACCTAGGGTTTTGGTCATTTTTTCGACAGTAAAAATCTGTTGAGACAACATTAATTAAAATATGTTCTTTAAGCATCTCACTGGGGAATGGACCTGTTACCCATATCTCGTCTCTATCCTGAAAGTTCCAGATAGGATATTTATTCGAATTTTTTATACGTTGACGCCAAAGCTAAGCCTGTGTGTTCAAGAACAGCTGAATAGATTTTTATTTCGTAATTTCCGCCAAGCGCAGAACAAGGAAGTCCTGACTTGAGCGTTCGTTGCGTTCAACCACTGTGACCATAATGTACGAGCTGGGTCTAAACTTGATATTAGATGCAACTGACATAATCTTTTTCGAATTTTATTCAATGCGAAAAAAAAGAAAACGGTACACAAAAAAAACTCAACGAAAATGGCCACTTTGCCGCCCAAGCGCCGAAGCTCAAATGGGAATTATTTGAAGCGAAAAAGGCCCATGTAGCAGCTTCCAGTGAAATACGTAGCAGACACGAAAATGACACCACAAAATTGAGCCTCATGTCCAGAAGACCCTTTATATGACGATGGTTGACAAAATGGAAAATGTGCAACGCACCTTCAAGGTTTCCTGGTTGAGAAACGCGGTCATTTCAAAATAACATTCAGAACACCAATTTCACTCAGGCTTGTATGCATGCACGGGTTCCAAAATCCACCCACTCTAGTTTCCGAAATTAAACCGTTTCACTAGTGGAGCTGCACCTTCAACTCATTCAACTTTAACATTAAGAAGCATGGGGCAATTCGAATATTTGCAACAAACGTCCATTGTCAACGTTTACAATGGAAAGCCATGGACTTTTTCTTAAACTCAAATGCTGTGGCTATCAACTGCCATACAACACAGCAAGACCTTAAATCAAGCAGCTGTCAACATGTCTTTGAACAAGCGTTGACTCTCCAGCTTTTAAGAAAAGTAACGGTATAGCTTGCTTCGTTCGAGGACATTTCTCGGAAAAGCTCAAACAGGTGATTTCAAAGAAAAAACTTCTGGTGTTTCGTGTACATAAGCACTGTCACTGAGGAGATTATTGAGTTGCTTGACGGATGTTCATGTAGAAATGAATGGCGCTTTTTTTATTTACCGCTGTCTGTCGTCTCAATCAAAGCTCACCTTTCTTGTCGAAATACATGTTCTTTCAAGCAAAAGAAGTCAGCAACGGATACTTAGCGCAAGTACTTCTCCACTGCACAAATGTTTTGCTAACACAGATATGCAGAGAAACTTGAAAATGATTTAAAGCTGTGACGTGTAAAGCAAACGTTTTCACGATCAGGTACACAGCAATTCCGCACCCGACACAAGCGAGCTGCTCTTGCTCACTCGCATGGCCCTTTCAAAAATGAAACAGCACATGAGCATAAGCCAGAAACTGCGATTACAGCAAAGAAGCGACAACAGAATGCGATACACAAACAACAAATTACCACCAGGAAGTGTCAAGACCTCTTCTCTGTATCTATCACGCAAGCAAAACTTGAAGAAAACCGACGTGCTCATTTTTAAACGCGTAGAACAGAAGCTTTACATTAAATTCGGAATCAGGTGAAGTAGTAGTCATTTTATGCAAAACCAGTACAGCGCACGAAGCAGCGCTTGCATCGCACACGGACGTGGTCGAAGCGTTCCGACACCAAAAACTCAGCTGCATTGGCTGATTGTTGTACAGTATATTGGACAACTTGCCTGATGAGAAACCAGCATGCAGCGCTAGTGAAGCTACGTTTTCTTCTTCACCAAACAGAGCGGCTGCTCGGCAGAACTCTGGGAGGGCGTAGTAGGAAGAGCAGCGGGAGAGGACGACCCACTTGCATTTGATAGCTTTCGTGTCCGCGAAGTCAACTCCAACGGTAAGACATCAGGAGGCGGAACTTGAGTCTGCACGTGTTTGCCAGGCGCCACACACGCTTGAGGGGGTATTCTGATGACTTCGGCTGGTTGGTGTGCTCTGGGGGGTTCGAGGTAGACCTTTTTTATGGGGGGCGTGTACTCGGAG
>Ga0210059_1016766_pt1 | contig 10537 bp, 6 predicted proteins | sample Ectturendosymbi2_FD_188042 | JGI IMG/M metagenome (GOLD analysis project Ga0210059, IMG submission 188042) | Ecteinascidia turbinata endosymbiont from Florida, USA - Sample 2 (SPAdes) (version 2) | ecosystem: Host-associated > Tunicates > Ascidians > Unclassified | place: Key West, Florida... | reverse complement strand
TCCATTGAGGTGATGTTTTTGTATAGCCTGTAAATAAACCATTTCTTGCACAGGGATAGAGACGAAAATATTATATACAAAGCTTATTCTGCTGAATTTGGGCTGTTGTAATGTGTTAATTCACCATAACGAAATTTCAAATAAACTAGTTTGTATATAAAAAATATGGTCCCAATGTTATATAAATACGCAAGTGCAAAAGATGATTAAGGAGCAGGTTCAGAACCGTCGCGGGAAAGTTTTCAATGGGAGGACTTGACATTCTATAAATTGACAAAACTCCACTGATTTATAGTGTTTCATGTTTCAAATTGGGGGGCTTGGAGCTTTGATTTGGGAGGCTAAGCCCACCAAAACTCCCCAGTGGCCACGGGACTGAGCTGACTGTGGGCAAAAGCTGAATAAGCATCAAATCATAACATTTTTTCCTATAAGCTTTTATCAATGAGTGTAGCTCATGTTATTAGTTTAGCGAAGGCATTGAAATTACGCTGAAACGAACTTACAATGTAGTTAACTGCAGGCTAGGTTATAGCGTTCAGTGACAGCGTAGATTCCAAAACAGCAAACTTTACCGTAAAACGTAGCTTACTTGTCAGGCAGGCTTAAAATGAAGTGCCCTAGATTAGCTGTAGGCTGTGCTAAAGATGGCTACTGATGAGCATCGGGCCTGCTAACAACAATTTTTTGACAATAGTTCAGCCCAGCACGAAATCAGATGCTTTTTTATCGACCAATAAAATCTGCTGTCTCTAATAATTTTTTTTCAACCTACTGTACAGACTTTCTAAAATTGCATTACCCCGATATAGTTGGGTTTCGTTCTAAAAATTGAAAGGATAAGAAGTTGGTCATTGACTCACTGCAAGCTTCACGTTTCCCGCTGTGACGTGGAAAAACATTGACTGATCATTCTCAAATGCCCTTGTGATGCAATAAACACCTTCCCGGACAAAGTGCCAGCATAATTATTGCTTTCGAATTTTTTTGTTATGTTTGTCTCTACGCGTACCCCAAGCGTTTCTGTCGGGGGAGAAACAAGTTGGGCTTGTTTTCGAAATAATATACCTTTTTTCGACCTTCAAGTTATTTTCTGTGGTCAAATGACTTTGAATCAACAGCATTTTATTTAAATAGTCTGTGGTTGATTGTTTGCCGGATGGACCGGTATATTTGTAAACAAATTTCGCCAATTTGGTTAGACAATCGTGATGTGCAGAGGCGTAACGAGGTGAGACGGGGTCTGGGGTAAGAAACAAGATTAGCGCCCCCATGTTCGAACCTGAGATATTTTGGAAGCAAATGTACTGTATTGAAGGAAGTGCTTATGACATTGTTGTAACGTTTTGGCCCTCTGCAGTGATTCGGAGTCCGGGGATTTCTGCCCCTTACACCCCCTCTTACCCCTCTGGTGATGTGCAATAAAAATAGGAAAATTTTTCGAAAATAAACAAATTTTCAAGTCCGAACCTCATAAACTTCTATCTCATGCACATCTGCAATTTTCGAGCACAACGCGCCATGGCCTTGCAGTTGCGCAGCACTGACAACAAGATTACTGAAGCCATTTCACGTTTCTTCGTGTAGTTTTTGTGTCACTTCTTTGCCTGCCCCACGCGTTTTTCGGCGTGGACCCGTGTCTGTTTTTCTAATAATATAACTTTTCCGACGTTCAACAAGTTACTTATTTAAGGTAAGATAAGTTTGAGAATAATTTCTGAATTGTTTTGAAGGCGCTTCTGCTCCAGAAACGTCCCACAAAACCTGGGTAGTGGTGGGAATGCGAATTAGCCATAATGTCTGTGGTTATTAACAGTGTTTGTTAAAAGAAATTATCTGAGCAGTTGGGTCTTCACCGCTATGCAGTCAGTACACATCCGGATGAAATCGTCCTTGAGCCCCCCCCCTAAAAAGATTCCTCGATCCGCCTATGTTGCAGTTGTTGCTGTCACACTGCTGCATCGCCAAGTAGAGTGAGAGCCGAACGGAAACTCTCCGCTGACAGAAATAGGGAATTCCCCGCTTGACCAGGTTCACTCTACAATTGCTGTCACGAACGCAGCGTTATATGTGACGTAATCACATCGCCACAGAGTCCAGTTTATGCCCGAAATTCTTCTGGTATTACATTTTGGTCTTTTCCCGCTTGGGCAGCTCACTGTCGCTCCTCCGCGTTCCGCGAATGCAAAGAAGGTTCAACTTTGTTCTGAATCCAGGCCTTCCACGCTACTTTCTTTGCTGGAATAGCATCTTTCACCCCATGGTCCAACCACAGGATTACTTTTTTACATTTTTTCCATCTGTTACCACACCGAGTTGTTTTCTGTCCACACAACGGCGCAATTGATGAATTGACAACTTTTTCGAACTTCTATCAGCCGCCATTGTTTTTCTGCGTCTCGTGTACATTCCGGTGTTCTCGGAGGAAGGTTTGCATGTTGTCTGCAAAGATCTTCCTTACATCCTTGTCCACAGGGACCTCCCACTTGATTCGAAAGAACATTTAGTCCTGATCGTTTGTCTCAGGGGCAGTTAGTTTTGCCAAAGGAACGATGCAGACCAGCAAGTGTTGATTGGTAGAATGTTCTTCACCCTTTTTGACACGAACATCTAGAACCAAACGGAACAATTCAGTTGAAACTATACAGAAATCATTGAGTGACCGTTGACTCGAAGAATCTCTGCACCAGTTGTACTTGTCCACATCTCTGTATTGGAAAAAAGTGTTTATGATGTACTGTGCGTTGTTACAGCGCAGTTGCAGCAGGAGCATAGAGTTGTCATTTAGTTACAGTTGTATCAACATGTTAACCAATCACACGCTTTCATAAACTAGCATTCCCATATACTTGACCAGAAAGCAAGGAGCCAACTTCTGCACTGAAATTCACCAATGTGTCCAACGTGTATATTTCCAACATAGGCATTGAAGTCTCTCGAAATGATCTAAGATTCGTTATCCTCTTCGTAGCGCATCAAACATTTCTTCCATGAATTCTGCGTACAGTGCATTTGCACTTGTGGCGAATACCTGTATCAAACACAGGATGCGGTCAAACATCTTCCATCTCAACATGCACACTGTTTTTCCAAGAGGGATTCAATCGTCAATAAAAAGATGTGCATGATGAGATTGAAGATGTAACTGTTTGTAGTAAAATACAGAAAAAAAGAATAGTAGCAAAATGTAAAGACCCTGTGGAAGGAACAATGCCAGTGTTTGCAGGAAAGCATCTGTGCTTCGACATTGCCGAGTGGAAATTCAACAATGTCCGGATTGGATTCTGAGATGAACGTGACTGAGGCGGTGAAGAGCTTCTGGCAAAAACCTCAACAGGTGGTGTATATTATACTTGCTGTGGTTTTAGTGGCGGATGAAGTTACAGCGGGGCCTTTAGCATATAACGGCGTGGGGCCCTAAGTTAAAATTATATTTGAACAAGTGAACAACTGTTAAATCATAAATTCTGCGAGCATCCATATGACTACCATTAGGCATACTGCATTTCATTATAATGATAAACGTAGTCCAAAATAGCAACTGCCGTACATTATGGGCTTCATACCTTTTCTACCAAAAATGTATATACGTATCATTTTACCAAGAAGGAATACATTATTGTACAGCTCACAAGTACAGTACAGAGACAGTAATTAATGCTTGCAGACTCATCAACATATTTGATAATTGCTACATCTACACAGTATAGCTTCAATACGTGTCGAAGTCAATTGTCAAAAGCAGCAAACGTATTGCTTAAGAGTGCATTTTCTTCATTTCGCTTTAGCGAATTTGTTTATGATACTGGTAATGTCTATTTCACATAGACTTTCATGCTCTATACTCTTTAGAATCAGGCTGTTCTGCTTGTTTTGTCTAATGGTGCTCCTTTGTTCATTCTACCATCTTAAATTTACAAAATGATCGTTCTCCACCGCAGTTGTTTGCTATGAGATATAAACAAATGCGCAAATCATTTCCCACATTTTTGAAAGAAGACTCCAAGTACACTGTCCAGACGCTAGTGAATACATCGGAGGTGAGCATGGACAGGATCAGGATTAGATACCTTGCAGGATACTTGCGATTTTTTGGAAACAGGATTGGATTTAAAGACAATTGAACCAGGACAGAATCAGGATATTTGTATAACGAAATTTCCTTGAGAGTGGTTCAAGATGTCACGAATGATGGTGGTAGTGTTTTCTTTGCTATAGTTTTTATATTCACACAAAAATCAAAATGATTTTGCCAGCATGTGCTGCATTCATCATAATCAATGACAATTCCTGATACTTAATCATATAATTTGTTCCGGCGAAGGAGAAGGCTGCTTTTATAATGGTGGTATGCTGCTTTGTTGTGCTGAGTGGCATGTGTGTGCTGTGTAGGCTAATAGTCTATTTTAGTGTTAAAACTACATTTCTTTTGGTTAGAATTGTGAACTTTCTTCTTCAAATTTTATACAGTCAACCTTGGCTCAAGGACAGTTTGTAGCTTTTGTAGGCTACATAATTTTACTATATGTATTTTAAACTGTGATCTACTCTCAGTATTACAAAATTAGTTTGTTTTTGCCGCTTTAAACTTTCTATGCATTCTAGCTTTGAGCAATGTTTCAACTTTTGACAGTTAAATTGATTGTTTCATATGATGATGCTTTGCAGTGACTGCAGTGTAAGTCAGCTCTCAGTTAGGCTTGTTTTGCCTTCTGCTACGATTTAGACTAACTATAATTTTGTTCTTTTTCATTTTTCGAGATGATTAGGATGTATCAATTAAATGTGTTACAAATCATAAAGCTTTAGCCTTTTTATGTTTGGCAATGCTTATTTTTCCGCCAGCAGCCCAAAGCACTGCTTGAGCTATTTCGACTTTACTGTAACTGAACCAGATTGGTTGAATGCCGCAGCTATTTCGCCATTAGCTGAACCAGATTGGTTGCATTGGTGACATTATAAGGGCTGCAGTATATCCTTGGATTAGCGTATCGTCTTTGTCATATAACCTAAAACCCTAAACCAAATTGTAAACCTGTGTCTGGTTTTCAAAACTAGTTAGAAAAGCAGAGTACATGAAAAGCGCTCCCATAAAAATAGTCGTCTCTATTAGCCGAGCCAAAACAACAGTGTTGAGAACCTAACCGATTGTACCAACTACTAGTGCCACGAGCTCAGTCTTATAGGTGGACAAAGCCGGATACACTTCAGCTCGAATGTCAAAATAACCCCAGCAGAGCTTTATTTCTGGCGGCAAAATAGATACTATTTTTATGTTTTTCATGCTTTAATTCCGATTGTGAGTGCATATTGCACAACATATGATGTTATTTTTATGGATTGGTTCATAAAATGACAGGGTGTTTTTCTGGAAGTGTCTATAGGTCAGATGGCGGTGACACGGTTAGAATAAAACACAGAGTTTGTCACATTAGCAACACCGTCATGATAATCAAGCAGATACTCTCACTGTGCGAATGGTTTTCACGTCGACCCTTCCCATGACCAGGCACATTTCGTTTTGGTAGTAGCAGTTACATTTTTCATGGCAAGCTAGGCTTCCGGTTTTATTCACTTTTTTCAAAAGTTTCCAAACTTTCATATTTAGATTTTCGGTTTAGGGTTCAGGTATGGGGCTTAGGTTTAGGGGTTAGGTTTAAAGGTTAGGTTTACTACATTTCTACCAAACATAGTGCACTCTACTCCACACTTATCAAGCGTTTGGGTCACGTTACACGCGGTGGACAAAAAAGGTTTCAAAAATGAAGGTCCACTGACTAACCTATTGCAATTGCCTGTTTGTTTTGAATTTAGCCAGTGTCATATTCGGATACGGATGGATATCGGATATTAAATTTCTGAAATTTTCGGATAAGGATTGGATATGGATATGCAATGATTTTTCGATATGGATCAGGAGTTGAAAAATAAATATTTGCTCACATCTGGAATACATGCAAAATCCAGGGCTGCCAATGAGATTTTTAAAAATTGTGTATAATGCAGTTTTCAGGGGTGGATATTAGGGGGGGCGAATGAGGCGGTCGCCTCGGGTCCCCCTTTTTCAGAGGTGCCGTGAGGGTCTCCTTTTGAGAGTTTCGCACTTACTTTTTGCATTTTTTCGTTAAAGCTTATTAATCACTCTAGAGCCAAATTTAATAAGCTCTGAAGCAAATCATACGTTTGTCACAAATTACGTGCAGATGTGCCAGAAAAGCGGCCTTCAACAACTTAAATATGTAGATGAAGAACAATTTAAAACCAAATGACTTCGAAGAATTTACAGTGTGACATGTACTTTCACGCAGAAGCAAATTCCCAGACAAAATGAAAAATTTAAGTTCCTTTCAGCCAATAAAGTTCCTGTATCACGTGTAAAATAAAATTTAAGTTCCTTTCAGCGAATAAAGTTCCTGTTATCATGTGTAAAAGGTCCCTTTACTGAGAATTTGCCTTGGACATCTGAATTGTAATATATACCCTTGCATATTATAAAGAACAAATTTCACACAGAGAATCGCGTGGCCCGTAACAATTGCTGCATTTGATCTTATTGTTAATCCAGCACTGTGTGTGCCTCCATCGATTGATCATAAGGAAACATGGTCTGCTTGGAGTATGTAGTCGTTGTGAATTGTGTTTGTTTGTTTTGAACAGAGTCTTTCTATTGATGATGAGGTGAAAGAAAAAAAAAGTCTTACTAGCGTGAAGCTGAGAGACTCTCGAATCTCTTCAGAAATGAAAGACGCATCGACTGAAACTCAGGTAAAGTTTTATTTAAATGTTCTAAGATTGGTTTTTAAACTTCAATCGTTTATGTGTTGTTTTGGGTTTTACAGCGTCTGTTAACCGCGGATTTGCGGCATTCTGTGAGGAACGTTTTACTTGATTTAAATGAAAGATATTCAGGAAGGAAGGATGAAATAGTTTCGGAGTGTATGTATCATGAATGACACTTCCCGACATTAACCGATGGACTCGGCGTTTTAAACTTTTTAAGATTTTTGTTCATGGATTTCAACACACTTCTCCAGAAAATTGCCTCATGCCTCTTTTGTCTGTAGCCATCATTTCCCAAGAACCCACGAAACACCCAAAACCAGGGGCGTACGGCCTTTCCGCTATTGTCGGTCGCATTACTTTTATTTTTATGAATTACAGCCTCCAGTCAGTTCAAGTTATTTTCATGAAAAGTTCAGGAAGAATATTTATCAGAGAATATCACATTTAGTCGTTTCTATAAGTTTCACAAAATGTGAAACATTTTCATAAATTTATTCAAGCACTATTCCACACGTCTGTTTGGCAGTCTTTCTACTAAAAGTACCGTATTTCTTCGATTGCAAACCGCGTTTTATGAAGTTTTTTCGTGATTTCATCCGGCTTATCATCAAAGGTGGCTTGTATTTTTTTTTTCTTTACCTGTTTTGCAGGTTTTTTTCGGTGTTCCAGCGCCTTAATTTTATTTTTGCCTGAAATTGTTTAATGTTTGTGCCAATAAACTCTCTCTCTCTCTCGCTCTCTTTACCCTTATGAAAGGTCTACTCTAGACTAGATGACGCTCAGTCTTTCCTTGGCTACGTTTTGTCGACCAAATTCTCTTTTTCGCATTATATTCTCTTCAGCATCACGTGCACATCCGCCATAGGAGGGATTATGATGAACAGAAGGCAGTTGTAGTGGTGACGCTTCAGCGTATGCATGTGGTTGAGCAAGATATATTGCTTTATTTGTGGCGGTTGGGGTCTGTGCCTTTTTTCATTGCAGTCTTGAGGTTGTTTACTTTCTCTAACCTTGCTTTAGCCTTTCAATGTTTCACACCTGTTAGCATTGCTTGCAGGTGATAGGACTGACGATGCGTAGTGTTACGTGAAATCAATTTCCTAGAAAAACTTTGCGATTGATTTGTTGCTTCTTTCACCTGTGGAGTGAAGTTACTTGAATACAGATATGTGCAAGTTTGAATCATCGCAAACAGATGTTAGCGGAGCCCAGTTGGATGATTTCTCGAAAGCCGATAGAAAACCTAGAGCTTTTATTTATATATTGCCTCTCCAGAAGAATCATGCTTTTCGCACTAAACATTGTTGGGGATAAATTCATTTTTTGATTTTCCTAAAGGGCAAGTGAGACAAAAAAGTCAAGAAACCCCGTTACAGGCTAAGAAAAGGGGCTGTTTTGTTATTCATACAATGTCATCTTTCAGGGAATCACAACAATTTACGAGTGCCTTATATCACACTTTCACATAACGTCTGAAGCGGGTCCAACTTCTTTTTACGAACGTGGAGACAGCTAGAAATGATTTGCCTATAACTCATGAAACCTTTCGCAGGAAATAGGATGTAAATTATGTTTCTAGAAAGGTTCATCTACCTCTATTGTTGCGTCAGCGTCATAATGCGGCCTCGTGCTACTTTGTAAGTCCTCCTTTGTCCCTCGGAGAAATTTGAGTTTGAGATCCCTGCTCTACAGGGAGTATCAAGTTGTTTTCTTTTAACCTTCATATCGCAATAAATGAAGATATTGATTCACAAGCCAGAGCGGTATCAGCCGCCCTCCATATCCCCCAAATTGGGGGGCACGCCGTCACAGGAGCCCGATTTTCTGTCCCGGCACCACTTAGCCTCCTAAACAAAGATTTAATCCCAAATGAAAATACGAAACACTAGAAATCATTAAAGTTTTCATCAATCCGTATTCTATTCTGTTCTGTAATTTAAAAGACAGAGCAGTACCTGTCGTTGTTATCTAGAATAACATCACGTGATAATTTTGATACGTTTGTGAGGTAATAAATCGTATTTGAGGCTTGAGCGTAAACCATCAGCATCAGTGGTGTGTTTAAGGGGAGGCAAGCGAGGCACTTGCCTCGCCCCCCCCCCTTTTTAGGGGCCCCACTGGTCAACATAAACTTTCTTTCTGGGATGAAAGTTGCCGCCCTTTACTGATTTTGGGGCGAGGAATCCGAAAATTAATCTCACGATTGTTAGTTAGCTCTAGTTTTCAAGATATGGGTACCAGCAATATATGCTAGGGGGGACAGGTGACCCCTGGAATTCTGAATCAAATACCTGTATATCTATTTCAACCACAAATTTATCCCATTTAAAGAAAAAGCCTCGAGGTTATTTTCAATACAACAACCAAGTTACCTTTTTTAATAACCACATGTTTCTAAAGCCTGTGGTGACTGTTACATTTGATACCCCTTTGCAGATCATTTGACGCCCCTTTCCAGTAGATTTAGATTTACCGAAAGTTAAAGCTGAGCTATTGGCTTCAAGATTCAAACAAGTGTTGTTACACAATATTGATATGTTGCCATCAATTCGCGTTGGATATGCAGCTCATATGAACAAAACATACGAGAAGATGACGCAGCTTTTACAGTGCATAAAATTACGAACAGTACTGCTGGCAATTGTGTGGTGACTTCAGAGTAGTTGCAATACTACTGGGATTTCAGCCTGGTTATACAAAATATTGCTGTTTTTTGTATGAATGGGACAGTCATGCAAGACATGAACATTACTTTTATAAGGACTGGTCAAAAAGAAGCACTTTGAAAGCATGTACTATGAATGTGAAATACACTCCACTCATTGAAGCATCAAAGATCTCACTTCCACCTTTGCATATTCAACTGGCCTAATGAACAATTTTGTAAAAGCGATGAATCAGAATGGAGCAGCTTTCCAGGACATCTGCAACAAGTTTCCTGTATTAAGCCACAGCTCAAAGAAGATATCTTCTTTGAGGCCTAAAACAACAAGCCAATAAAGGATGAAGACTTTGATCACACTTTGTCTGGAACAGAGAATGCTAACTGGAATGCATTTCGAGATGTGGCACACAGCTTTCTTGGAAACGCAAATACTCCAAATTATATTGAACTTGTGGAACACATCATAGATTCTTACAAGAGTATGGGCTGCAACATGTCTATGAAATTACACTTGTTACATTCGCACTTAACTTTTTTTCTTCAAACTGTGCTGACGTAAGTGACGAACATGGGAAGCGTTTCCACCAGATATTGCTGTCAGGAGAAACGGTATAATGGTAAATACCTCCACACCTGGAAGCTCAAAATCAGCAGTACGAAATTGCGTCGGCTGTCTTATATCTCATCAAAAAGGAAGCTAAACGTGAACTAAAAGTCATTTTCAACAACGAATTACCTGTCCTTCTGTTCCGAACCCAAAAACCTCGGAGAAACGTTGGACACGTCGTTCACGTATCGCCCACACCTTTAGTCACTTCGCAAACAGCTGACATAGCTGGTCGCGTTCCTGAGGCGGCATGCTGGCTCCGGTTGGGGTGCTGGAACAAAATCGGTGCGGACAGCCACCTTATCCCTGGTCCATTCAACAACAGAGTACTGCGCTCTGGTCTGATGCCGCAGCGCTCATACCCACCTCATTGACCCTGCCATCAACGACGACTTGTGAATTGTGACTGGATGCCTGCGCCCTACACCAGTGGACAACCTTCCAATCCTCGCAGGCATCCAACCTGCTGAGCTTCGAGGATT
>Ga0210059_1016764_pt1 | contig 10539 bp, 4 predicted proteins | sample Ectturendosymbi2_FD_188042 | JGI IMG/M metagenome (GOLD analysis project Ga0210059, IMG submission 188042) | Ecteinascidia turbinata endosymbiont from Florida, USA - Sample 2 (SPAdes) (version 2) | ecosystem: Host-associated > Tunicates > Ascidians > Unclassified | place: Key West, Florida... | reverse complement strand
CTGTATTACACACAGCAACATAGCATGCAAGTCTTTCAAGGTAGGATCATTAACTGCCTGTGACAAGGTTTCGATCACCTTTCGAGAGCGCGTGTTTCTCGCATCCATGCTTTGTCCTTTAGGCAAACGCGTTGCGGGAACTCAGTTGTCAGAGCTGAAAAAAACACGTCCTGTCAGCTCGACGTCTAAACACGAAGGACTATTTGTTAGCGTTGAGCTCTAAGTACAGGCTGAACAACCGTTTTAATCAAAAGACAAAAGGTTTTCAATACAAAAAAAATCAATGTTGAAAAAAGAAGCGAAGTTTATGTCAAAGACTAACCTGCATTAAACAGTTCCGCGGAAGAAACAACAGAATACTAAATCTTTATCAAACGTTAAGGGTTTTTGTTTGAAGAAGAAGAAGTTCACGTGTAGGTGTCTGAATCTTATGCCATGTTTATGTTCAGTTGCGCAGAGGACATTCCTGCTGTTGTCCTTCTTCTGTTCTGCGCGGAGGGAGACAACATTCCCGAAGCAATTACAATTGTTCAGCATTTAAATAAATGGAAGAAGTTTCTGGATGATCAGGTAAGCCACCGCGGGGTGACTGGCTGTTTAATTCGAAAATAATAATTGTTTAACAATAATAGACATTTATTTCTTAACTCTGCGCTTGAAAATGTCGAGAATATTGGTGCCCGCTTATGTTTCAAGTGGCTTTTGCCTTCAGTACTTCGTGTCACTCCGCGCTTATTTGTCTGTCACGTGACGGGGTTTGTTCATGGTGCGGTGAACACAGTGACGTATCAGTCGCAGACCTCAAAGACCGACACCCGCGTCGACCGGTGTTAAAAGTATTCACACTGTAGTGCTTATACCCGAGTTGAAACGAATAATTTAGACACTTCTACTTGAACCGAAGTTTCGGAATCCGGTTTAGGATTTTAAGAAAACACAAATAAAGCCCGAAGGCCAAAATCTTTCAAGCTTTTTTACGCGTTGCTACGCAATACCTATTGTCATTGAATTAGTGCAGTGTTTCTATAATATTTGCCGTCGCAAAAAAAACTAAGTAGGTAGGTGATCAGTGTCGCGTACGTCGTTCCACTGCGATACAGATGCAATTGTTTGCTGCGTCCTCACCCCTCACCCCATGTGTGGGGCCAAGAAGCGCTCGTTGTTTAAGTTTTTTCTGAACCTGGGACAAAGTGTTTTGCTGCGATCTCGAAATTTTAAATGAAATAATCTGCGGTTTTGCGCTTTTCAAAAATGCAACACTGGAACAATTGTTAGGTTTCTGCATTGTTGTTGACACCATCACAACATTATGCATTGTTGTTGACACCATCACAACATTATGCATTGTTGTTGACACCATCACAACATTATAAGCATGTTTGCAGGCGCCTTGCTAAGGCCAGAAAATGAACGGTGTTTCGTGGTTTGTCGATTCCAGCTGCGACGAAATGTAAACATGACTCTGCTTTGTTGCCAAGATAATAAAGAAAGCGAGAGAAAGACCAGATGCTTGCGATGCAGTTCTGTCGTTTTAAACTCCGCCCCCATTTACCTTTGACGTAAATCATATCAATTTCATCTCCACACCCACTGCTGAGGTGTATGACCGCCCCTCCACTCGGAAGCAAGCTGCTTGTGTCATTGCTAAGCAGACACGAAAAGTGTATTCATAAATAGAGCATTTCGCATTTTCCGATTTCAGAACCGCCGGGCTTTGCTCTTTTGCTTCTGTCAAACATGCGTTGCATCTCACTCCTGCAGTAAATGCCTTCACCGGGTTGAGAGAAAGTTCATAAAACGAAGGTGACAGCAGCAGGACGTATTAAACGCAATTTGCCAATGAATGGAAACAAACTTCCTTTACTGGAGCATCACTAGCTCTAGGAAAATACTGCAATGTAGAGATGCGACCTACATTCTCACCAACGCTGTTGGATTTTGCCAATTTGGTTTATTGAGGTTTTATTCGAAAATTTGTCGGAGTTTTTATTGCAGTTATGCAGCTCATAAAAGTTTTCTTCTGAACGCTGAATAAATTCGGTAGTGCTTTAAAATCTTCTCTTGTCACGGTTCAGCGCTTTTCACGCACGAGATAATATTTTCACAACGTTTGACGTTGCTTTCAACAGATTTTCACAAAGTTTTCCACCCCCCTTAAGATTCGTTCTGTTTTAAAAGATTATTTTTGTTAATTCTGTCAGTTCTGATATGTTCGATAACAAACGTCACTAAGCAACCAACATGGCTTGCGCCGAAGTTAAATTTCAAGAAAAAATGCAGCGTCCTTTTTATTGTCACAATCGGCTGATCGCACTTTTTCGTAAATATCTTCAATCAGTTTGAGAATGGCGTAAGTTCATCAGTTGCGGCGCATGGTGGCGCCATCGGCGCAACTGACTTAGATGTGGTTGCGTTGTTTTCAGAAAAGTAGCACCAGCGTTTGGAAACCGCCGCGGTCTTGGACCCACCTTTTCGGCAATGCTCCTCCCCGGGAGATATTCTGACGAGGAGGAATCTTCAATACTGAAACAAGTTGGGCGTACAAGCCCAAGACCTGGTTGGCCTCTGACCACCAGACTTGCTTGGGTAGTCGGCGGAACAGGGTCTTATTTGGACCGACTGAAGGGGTTCGAGGGGCTTCGTTTTGTTTCCACTGCCTGGAAACGAACCTCGTCGCTGATTTTCGATGTTTTGCTTTTCTGGCATTATAACGTCACTGTCGATGGAATTTGATCGGGAAGGTTCAGAGGTTTTGTAGAAAAGTTTGGCGACGAAGATAAAGAGCGGAAGTGATTTGCTCCCCTGTTGTACTTCATCGTATGAGCAAAGTTCTTTCGCGTGTCCAGAACCCTGTCTTCCCTGAAAGATCAAGCTCTTTCAAATCCATTATCTACGGGTTTCCTGCAAGCTTTCGAGGAATCAGCCGACTGGACTCTGCTCTCATCTTTTTGCGATGATTCAAACTCGCACATATCTGCATTTGAAGCAACTGGTCTCTATCAAGGCGATTCGATTTGAATCAGCCCGGAACAGAACTTTTCGGTCTGGGGACATTTCGACCACGACATTTCTCCACATAAACAAACGATTGCGTTTGTTTATTTAAATGATGATATAGGCAGGCGAAATGTCACGCTGGCTGGTGTTATACCAACTCCCTTTTGAGGAGTCATGATTGCAATTAAATCTGGATTGTCATTATGAGTTTGAAGTATTTTTATTTAATTACAAAATGTTGAAAATGATTTGACTTACTTGCTGATGATAATGAAAATCATATGTTCATACTGATCAACTGTTGGATCTTGGATCATGTTTTTTTTTTTTTTTTGGATAAAACCTTTCGTTGATTTAAGTACGTTTGCATTAAAAAGTGAACATGTACGAATTCTGCAAGATTTCATAGTCTGACCGAAATATCCCAAGACCGAAAAGTCGCGTACCCGAATCGACCAGCAAGTTTTTAAAAATAAGAAATCGATTTCACGTAACGCTACGCACCATCAGTCCTAACATTTCATTAAAATAGAATCTTATCCTCTATCTATAAACAAGAAATTTGTGGCCAATCAGTCGAACGATGCCTTGTGCAGTTGTCACGTGATCGGTCGGTCAGTGAACCGTAAACGATGCTTCCAACGAAAAACATTGTTGTTGTTTTTTTTCAAGTCGGTTTAAACTTTAAACTGATCACCAGCTGCTTGTGTAGAACACAATCGTTGTCCAATGCACTGCCACATAGACTTACCTATGCGCTTGTGATTTGCGAACCATTGCCGTTGTTTGTGCGAGTGTAATCGTGGAAGCGTTTCTCCGGGTCGTGCTGGTCATGAAGCGCAGAAGGTGCAGCTGTCGGGTGAAATAAGCATTTCATTCTTTGCGTCAGCGGTGCGGGCGCAGTTTCGTTTTTCAATGCTCTGCTGTCGCTGTTAACAGGATTACTTTGTTTTATTTTCCATGTGTTTTAGTGAAAAATGCAACGCAAACAACAGGAAAGGAGTAAAAACCACTTACGTTTTCATTTGAAACTGCAAATAGAGCGATCCCTGTTTGTATTTGGTCGCGGGCGATTTTCACGAATGTTTTCGAAATCCGGTTATTGCTTCGTTATGACGCAACAGTCAAGAAAAAGGTGAAAAGTGATTTTCTCCATACCTTTTATTACATATGGTCCCATAGGTAAACTTGTTGCACTGTAGGTATACTCTCGGGATCTTTTCGCCATATGCTTGTTAGTTTTTTGCTGCTCAACGTTTACGTACCTGCCTAAGCGGTGAAGCTGAACGTAATCTTTGATATGACCCGTTTCTTCTCATGGAAAATCTTACTTAGCAGATGTTGTTACTGATTTTGACCCCACAGTACCAGATTTTAATTTACTACCACCGAGAGAACCTAAACCTCAATCATAACCTGCTCCGATGCCAGTTACCGAACATTTAGATGACGCAACATTAAAATAGGACAAAAGGTCCGATGCAAATATTTTCGAAATATCCGAGAAGCTGTTGCGATATTTCCAACCTTGGAAGACGCCGCACGCTTTGCTGGATGATTTTTTCGACTTTATTCGCGCGCGTTTTATTGAGTCATTTGCCGCTAGAAGCCCATTCGAACCCACGGCTCTTTTAAGGATCTTCTGTTTTCAGCGTCCCAAGCACAGCGCTTTCGCGTAGTTACCGAGATCTGTTGGTAAGAGAAAAAGGTTTTGCAACCCCAACTGTGCTGTGGAAAAAAGACACGACTTGAAAGCAATGTGTGTTTGCTCTGTGCCTTGTGTAAAACCGATACGACGTAGAAAGGCAAGAGTTCAGCTCAAGGACAGCGATGCCCTCTGTTAGGGTCACTTGTTTGATGGTTACAGTGACGTCAGTATAAACGCTGCAACGCGCAGGGTTTGGAAACCTGTAACTTGTTGCGCAACACTATGTCGAACTTCGGATCTTAGCGTTCTGTTCATTTTTTAAAGTGCGTTTGTAAACGTTTATTAGTAATGAAGCAAATTCGCAGGGGGCAAACGGGCATTTACCCCACCTGGAAATTAGGTCTAAGTACCAAAATTTTCTAGAAAACCTGAAATCAGCAGTTTAATTCTGATGAATTGATTTAATTCTTGCAATGACCGTTTATTTTCCAATACAACACTCACACTCCACACTGAGTCCACAACAGCCAGGTTCACTGTTCTGGTGTCATGCAGTGATAAGATTGCAGTTCACTCATGTCCCATCCTTTGCCTGCAGAAGCAGGTTGTGAAACTTGCTAGCGGATTGTTTTATCAACGTGGCAGCAAATATTCAAAGGTTCATTTCAAGTTGCTGTAGCAGGCGTTTTGCCGCATGTGACTTGTGAGCGCAGACGTCTTTGGCAGAAAATGTAGCGAGACAGTGACTGAAGACAGCGGTAAGCTACAGTGTAAAGCGTTTTGTGAACGCCCATTTGCATTAGGATAAGCGAAATGTCAACCTTCCTTCCTCCTGGAAAAATTTCTGGGGACGCCCGCAATAAAATATCTGCCTTAAACTGTAACTGCTTTTTAAATCTCACTTCCGAAACGTTTTGGACAAAAGTTTTGCCAAAGGGTGATAAAGACAAAATAGAAACGTTTTGCGTAGACCTAGCAGTACTACTGTACTTCAAATTAAAGGTAATCTTGCAGAAACCTGCATGCAAGCTTCGAACCTTCACGTGAGCGCACAGGCTGATTTGGGGAATTTTGCGGTTTCGAAGTATTACCCTCTATGGAATTTACAGCAGACACAATGAGTTTAAATACGCAACTAAAACCGCAGGGCGAACACACGTCTCCGTTCGATTGGCCAATTCCGGTTCTTGGGTTCGTGTGTGGTCGCCCTTTTGCGCCAGGTACAAATGTTTTTATATACACTACAAAAAAATTTTCCCAAACAAACTACAATTTTTTTTCATAAAAATTTGGAAGAAAATTTTTCTTTACACATTTTTTATGTGAAACTAATTTCTTACAGTGATTATTTTGAAACAAAACAGAATTTTTACATGGCGCGAACGAGTAACCATATTCGTGAACTTGATGATTTTCTTGTATTTCCTGGCAACTCATCAGCTCCAGTTCTTTTGATTTGATCCAAATTTTTGTTTAAGAACCGTGCATTCTTGTTTTCGATCCCGTTCTCACTGACGAATAATGCACAGATCATCATATTTGGAGTCAACTAAACCAACTGCGTGAGGAGATATTTTTCAAAAAGGCAGGGCATCACAATGCAATCACTAATATGTTTGCTGATTTACTATTCTCAACTTACCCTTTGACCATTTGTATAAAAACAAACAAAATGGAGTTCACCAACGTTACTGCTAAACATTTATGTGTGCACGATGTAACAATTTTATATTTTTGGTCTTCATTAAGTCACTAACATTTGCTGGAGACATTCATTTTAGAGATTACCACGGCAGGTCAAACGTCAAAAGGACAAGTATTCTTCAACGAAAGTCGCAATACATGAAAACTGCGTACGAACGATGTAGATGTCGCAGCGGCACCGACAATATTCCTCATTAATCAGCTTTATCCGGAGATTGATTTGCACTCTCTTCAGACAGGAGTAGCTATTTGAAGGGAACGCTGTCTAACCCAGCGTTTCGCAAACTGTGTTCCGCGGGCTTCAAAGTGTTGCGCCGAACATTGCAAGTTGATTTGACTCAGTTCGTCACATAATCTGAGCGCGAATTACCAGCTTATATAGCAGTTTCATCTGCATAAAGTACTTGCATTTTAGCAATTCAAAAATTTGGGATGAGTTGAAACACTTCCCCGAAGACCACCCTCTAAATTTGCCCTTATTTGTTGGCTTTACATACATTAACCTAAATCACACGACTTCGTGTTCCGCGGCTAAAAATTTTTTAGAAACGCTGATCTAACCAGTAACACATCGTTTCGTATTGTTTATGCATTGGGCTAAACAACGTTTTCTTGTGATTCAAAGACTTTGATGATTCTGTGCAGGACAGTTAGAAAAACTAGTGAAAGCAAATATTTTGTATGAAAAAGCGTAGCAAATTTTCTTGATTGGCTTAATAAGGATATTAAAAGCCATATAGACGAAGTGGTGCTTCAAGCAAAATCACGGGCACGTTGCCACTGACCTTGATTTGGCTGAAGAATGTAAATCTATTCAGCAATAGTTGTTCAGTTTATTATTTTAAACAAAAATTGCTTTTGTTTAAAATAATAAACTACGGAATTTCCTGTTTGGAACGGTAAAAGCGATTGTGGTTGTGCCGGCTTCCATCATCGCCACTATTGGTACAATTTCCTGAGAGCATTTACTTGGATCCGCAGTTGTAATGTTTGTCTCTGCGAGCAATACCTGCCCGAAGAACATTTTTGGGAGTGCAGACAACCAAAGCTAGAACTGACCTTATGAAGCTCTAATAGTAGTTCAGTTACGTTCATGGTTTTTGTCCCGTAGTATTGGCCAGAGCAAGTATTTGTCGCTAATGACAACACGCACAGTCGGCGGGTATTGTCGCCAGCAGCTTTAGAAAAACCGCCTATTCGTTTCAACGCTCTTATCCAGTCAGTAAAATGGCGGCTAGTACAGTGGTCTGAAGACATGGCTTAGCCTCACTAAAATATTAATAACCAGTATACAACAAAACTCTCTGCTGCTTTTGCCGCATGTTTATTGATCGCAGATAGGCGTAGAGTCTTGGTCCTCATTAATCGTTTGATCAGGTTGATGTTTGGTACAACATTTCAGCCATTTTGTTCCGCTTCGCGATCTGTCAGCGGTTCCCTAACTTTTTTGAGCGCGACCCAAATTTGAGTTTGGTGAACATCTCGTGACCCAAGCCTCAAACAGCGTTTGTCAACATATGGGTGTCGAAAGGATTTTTTCCAGAGGAGAGGGGCAATAGTGGATTTTTCAGAGGTAGTCAAAAGAATTTTTTCTGTGGGGACCAAAAGTGGTGAAATTTGATTTTACCCACTTGAAACTAAGAAAGCAACCTTTTTTGCTAAAAGTTTAGCGAAACACAAAACAGAAGTGTTTTGGGCCAACTTCACTGATTTACTTCCGGTTTGATACAAGTGGTTGTTAAAAATCAATAAATTTTTGGAAACGTTTTTAAACAAAATAAATTTACAGGTTCTGAGGGCAACTGATTATACATGTCTCCTATAGCTTTGATACCCCTGCAACCAAAAACCAAGTACCCCCTCTCAAAAAGGACTTTAGGTTAATGATTGACCTTGCGTCATCAGACTCCAGCGCGTCATCCCACACCAACAGCGGGCAAAGATTGTTTTCGGCACGCACGTGCTCATGTCACTCAGTCAACTTACGACGCAACCATGAGTGTGCGGGGTGCTGCAGCATGATAAAGCTGCATCTGAGGAACGTTACAACTCGTTGCAGGAATACCGGTGTTGTCTCCTCGATCACGTTTCTAAATGCTTAGGGGTGGCTACGTCCAAAACACAAGTCTAGTGGCAGTGAATGCTCTTTGCAGTCCGCAACAACCCTTTTAGAGACACACTTTTTTCGAATATCTTTCCTCGAATCTTTTCGGAAATACAGAAAACGCACGCTGAGAGCGAGCGCCTGCAGCCACAGGCGAGAACCGCACACAGGATTGAGTACCACTGAATGGAATCATTTCCCCACGAAACAGTGATGTGATGACCGTAAGCATTCATAGAACTAAAGCGGAAACAAACGGTTGATCATTAAAATGAGGCCAGCGTGTTAACATGCTGTGTTATCAGCTTGCCGCAATAAAGTAACATTTCAAACAATTCGAAACAAGGGAACGCGAACTTCCAAAACACCGAATTAATAACATCTGCACGGTTTGGAACATGTCCTTTATTTTCCACTCGTCTCATATCCGAGTATGGCTCTGGCAGGCATTGCGAAAAATACACACGATGCGAGTACTCTGCAACGAAATGACTGAATTTCCAGAAAACAAACGCGAGCACTATCGTGACGACGCTAGAGAGACGGCTTGTGCGGTGTTGGTGAAGATGCTTTCCCATCTGTCAACAGCGCCCGCTTTGTCGCGCAAAAAGTGATTTTCTCGTGGCAAGGCAAGATAATCAAGTCGACTGCTGGGCTGCCGGACAAACTGCATTGCTCGTCGTTGGCGCCACGCGCGTCTCCGTCGATGCGAGAAGGGCCGTTTCCTCCTCAATGTCGGGCGGCAGGCAGAATTGTAGCAAGCGCTGGTTTTTACGTTATTGGCGAAGATCGAACACCCGGCGTACAAGCAGCTAAGCGGACACTCTGAAAACAAGGCTACCGCCACGGTTGGGGCCTGAGCCCGCAAACACTTTTGCTTCAACTGCAGCATCACCAGTGTGACCATCAGGCCCGTAACCAGGGGGGGCGAGCCACCTAGAAAAAAATTTGGCTCCCCTGGAAAAATGTGTTGGACATCGTTTAAAATTATTGGACATAGTTTTAAAAAAATGGGCCCCTCAGAAAACTCTTCGCCCTTCCTGATGTCCCAAGCTGGTTACGGGCCTGGTGACCATTGTTGCCACTCACCGTGGTTTGTGAATAAATCAGCTCTAACGGCAGGGGTTGAAATAGTTGAGAGCAACGCTTCCTAACCTTTCATGGTCCGTGGCACCCCTACCGAGACCCTCAACACTCATGGTGTTGATGTCAGCGTAACAGCGCCACCCAGCACGCGAAACTTCTCGACACCTTCCCCCCACATGGCTCCCGGTTGAGAAATTACTGGTAAAAGGAAGGTACACTAATTTTCAATAAAGTCAGGGGTACCTGTCAAAAAGTCTTCGGAAATTTTACAGAGGAGAAAACCGCTAATCTATGCTCACATTATGTTTTGTTGATAAAGAAAGTGCGAAAACATGGTAACACAAAGACCAAAGAAACGAGTGGTCGTAGTGGTCACTCCTGGACGTAAATTGACATAATCACCAACGCACTGCATAAACGAGACTTTTTTCTTTCATCCTTGAAAAATAAACAGTGCTCCAAGTTTGAAGAAAATATTGTTGTCGAGTTACAGGTATACAGTACCTTTTGAAAAACAATAAACCTTTCAAATCACTGTTGGTGGTGTCAGCACCAGATAAAGATTTGGCAAACGACTGAGGTTTGTTCAACGAAGAAAATTTTTTCAGCGAAGGAACACAAGAAAGATGGTCCCCAACTAGGTGCACGGTATTTACTTACTTTTTCCATAATATATGCGGTTTTAATTCATTTTGCGTAAAATTCTCAAACATTTTTTCTGAACTGTGTTGAGTGCAACGATTAAGATCTTCCTTTCAACAAAGCATTCCTCATTTATTTTTAGGGCAAACCGCAAAATTGATTAAAAACAAATTGCACAGAAGAGACTGTTGTTACGTGTCTCGCACCAGTCTGTTGTCATTTCATGCTTTTCAAAATTTCGTGCCAGCATTATCAGCTTGTATGCTTGAAGCCATGTGTGTAGGGACAGGCAAATTTTTGCCGAATTTCCTCAAACTTTCCCAAAAACTTGTATGTCGATTTTTTTGGAGGTCACGCA
>Ga0210059_1016763_pt1 | contig 10539 bp, 6 predicted proteins | sample Ectturendosymbi2_FD_188042 | JGI IMG/M metagenome (GOLD analysis project Ga0210059, IMG submission 188042) | Ecteinascidia turbinata endosymbiont from Florida, USA - Sample 2 (SPAdes) (version 2) | ecosystem: Host-associated > Tunicates > Ascidians > Unclassified | place: Key West, Florida... | reverse complement strand
GCAGGCACTGTTTTCCAAGTCTTCGGTATGACCCGACTGGGTGTGCGGAAAATACAGAAGGTTGTAATCAAAGTGAAGGTATACGGCGTTCACTCTATCCGTTCAAATTAAAAGAGTTCAACATTTTAAATTTATTTCTTTGCTTTGATTGCAACCTCAGGAAAAATCAAGGTTGTTACGTTTAAAAATAATTTTCTTTCGCATGAGGTAGGGTATGCACATGAAGACGATAAGTGGATGACATCTGGAGTCACAGGTAAGGAGACGTACGTCATAAGTTAATTATTGCCATTTTCTTTGGTGGAGGCTGTATTTGTGTGGTGACTGCTTGCTGGCGTGCGTGTAGATACTAACAAAAAATAAACTGCAAGGCAAGATTGACATTGATAACCCTCCATGGACACAAACAAGTTACTAAAAGAAAGTCTACAAAATTATTGAAAAATTAACCATTCTGATACGATTGTACCGGGAATATTTTGTTTTGTGTAAAATATTTTACGTTTTGTAATTTCTATCAAACATCCCTTATGATTGTCAGACACGTTCCCCTGGGAGCCTTTGGTTGGGGACTGGAATTTCACTGGGCGACGCAACCAGGAAACAAAGGAATGGAGATCCAGAAAAAGAGAAGAGACGAACCGTTTACGTAAGTGATCTTACTGGGCAATGCGAGGAGTTAGGAATGCTCTTGGAATTAGTACGATACGCCGAATTACATTTTTAGGAAGGAGATATGAAAAGCACAGAATGCCATAAATCTGACTGTTACAGAAAGTTTGATAAATTGCGATTATCGATCGTTTGGTTTCTTGGACGTGTTTCCAACCATTTAGTTTTAGTTGGAGAAATACTGTGGAACAACTTCCTCTGAAAATATTCATTACGCGACCACTTAAGATGCACTGAACGTGGATAAATAACTATTGAACATGTGTATAATATTATCCTGAAATTACAAGGTGTGTGACTTTTGCATGGCATGTGCATAAAGGAGATGTGATGTATGCATTCGTACTTTTTTATAAAATGAAAATAAGATAGCATATCGCCGCTACTTAATTAAAAAACACATAACATGAAGACTGATTTTAACTTTGAAACACAGTTAGCTTGAAAAATTCGCTGGACTGTGAGGAAATCTTGCATGGAAAGCAGGGACTTAACAAGGTTAGATGGCGCTCGGGGCAAGAAGCAAGTTTGACGGCCCAATGTTCGAAAATAGTCTCTCGGAAATAACTGTACTGCAGGTGAAAAAGTACTTGTGACATTGTTGGGACTTTTCGGCGCCCCCGCAGTGATTCGGCGCCCAGAGAATTGTGCCCCCCTTGCCACCCCTCGGTACGTCCCTGATGAAAAGCCTCAGCCATGAAAAGCCCATACTTCTAAAGGGGACGATTCATCAGTGAAAGTTTCATGTCATGGGTTATCCTGTAGTCGGATTGTCGCGTCGCCAAATCTTCCCAAACAATGTCGTTTGTTGGTGAATAGATCCTGAAGACGGGTTTATGTTGCAAGCGACAAAAACTCAAAACATGTCGATTACAGAACGAAATGTGGCGGTTTAGGACTTCGTTCGTGTTTGAAAAATAGATTAAAGCTTAAGTACTCCCCACGATGGGGTTACGCAAGGAATCGATCAGCAAATTTGTAATAGGAAATTGACTTCACGTAAAATTACGCATCCTCAATCCCAAATTGCAAGCAAAGCTTACGGGCGAAAAGTTGAGTAGTTTAGAAGTAAGAGCAGAGAAAGCAAACAAACTCAAGACCAAATAGGTTGAAGTAGTTTTGATGAAAGTGGTGCAAGATTTTCGCTGCAGACTTCAAGCAAGTGGCAAAACAGGCTGGTTTATAGAGATGAACTGTTGCACGCAGTGAAAGGCCAATACTGTAAAGAAACGGATAGTTTTGATGAAATGTATTGCGCTGGTAAACCTGTGAAATTTCTGTGTTGCATTTCATTTCGTCTGCAGAACATAGCCACTATTCAACCAAGTTTGCTGTGATACCACGACGTCGCTGTTCTCAAAAATATTCCGGTATGATCTTTTGCTCTTAATTAACTAAAACAGCACCTAGACTGCACATTTGTTGTCACATCAACCAAAACCCACCTACAACTCGTACTTGTTTTAGTGCACAAGATTTGTTTTCCAGCATGCGCGAATTGACTCTAGTGAGTAACAGCCAATTCGTTTATATGATGGCATTGTGTAGAAACGTGCCGCAGGGTTGCTTTTCCATACCGTGATATTTTGAATCAGGTTGTTACGACTGGTCATTGTGTACTAAGCATTCATGAGAGAGAACTGGGATGTTCCATGGCAGTCGAGAAAAATTTTTGTAAGCTTCTCAGGAGCGATTTACAGTTCATCGAACAATTGGTCGTTTGTTGAAATCTACAGGTCAGGCATTTTGGCCTTTACATCCAAGTCATGTAACCAAAACGTTACTAGCTGCACGAAAAAAATAACATTGAAGCACAATTTTTACTGCCCGAGGGTCGATAACGTTTCTCACATAATTTTCTTTCATATTTTACGTTTTTCTGTTTTCATGAAATGCCACGTAAATGCGCTCGACCATAAAGCATACATAAGGAGCGTATAATTCAAGCCTGTTGGATAGAGATGTCACGGGCTCACATTTCTCTGACCCGGACTGACCCATGCTCATCACAACAAACCTGTACCCGTAGCACCCCCTACATTTTGGCCCGTACCCTGCCCGACCCATGAAAAGCAGCGTCTATTTTGCCTCGAGGCAATGAGGCAAAACCTGGATAAACACCACGTAAAAATATCTTAGATGAAAAGTGTGCTATCAGCATTGAATTGTATTTCAATAGGGCATATTTACTGATAATTGGTAACTTTCAGTGACTTGCTCTTGTATTTATACGAAACACATGATATCAGTGATTCAAAGCATTATGCAATCAAACAGTTGAAACGTGGTATTACCTAAAAACCTGAAAAAAGCAAGAAACAAAAGAAATGTCATGCAAGAATGGCAAACTAAAGCAAACATTACAGTGACTGTGTGAAGTGGAAGCAAGCATGTCTGTGAATTAACATTCCAACGAAAAAACATGATGTCATAATGGTCTTGGTGAGAGTGCTACATGTTTGCAATATACTTCGATTTATTAAGAATTATGGCAACACTTATAGCCTGGATGAAGACATACTATAGCACGACACATATCTTGCATCAACACTTGCTCCTAATTTTTACTATGGAGTTTTCATCATTTCAACTAAGCATTTACAATTTGTGGTGTAACCAAACAAATGACTGTATCACGTGAAAACAAGTATAATACATACTTGGCAAGAAAACACATTAAAAACAATACATTGTATTCTTGCAAAAAAAATTCGCAAAGAATTGTCAGCATGACTGCAATAGCTTGAAACTGGTGGGCTCCCAATGTTTGTTTGGGTTAATAATACGTGGCCTGCGTATTGCAACATTTTTTGCCACAACAAGTTCCAACACGCTTATGACAAAAAATTTTAATACTTGTTGCCTTGCCCCATAGTCATAAATGTTGAGTCGTTTCGAAAAAATTATTAAAAAAGTATGACGTAAACTTCACAAATGAGATTGGTATAAAGCAGATTTTTTGAGAATTTTAAATATTTAAAATGTTTAAACTTAACCTTCTCTAGGTAAAAGTCATGCATTTCAAAACGTAGTTTTGTAGCACTTGTACTGCTGCTTGGAAAGCAGTTTTATAGGCTCGTCCCGAATCAATTATACAGTAAACGCGAACTAGTCTGTATTGTACTCTCAGTGATTCAGCTTCAGAGAACCTAGCTTCCTAAAACCTATGACCTGCCCTGCGCACACTGCAAACGAACACTAACACTCTTCATTGACCACAGAGCACACAGTCCACACCATAGTGAGCACACAGCACATACACACACACGGCATACATTGTGTGTTGTTCGCTGCCAGGCTCAGAAAAACTGTAGTATGAAATTCAGAGATGTTCCACCAGAGGACGATGCTGACGGCAACTGACGTCGTTGAAAAAAAATTTCCTCAACATCCACGTAAGTGCTTTGAAAAATGCGCGGACTGTAGCGGTACCCAAGAAAAATTAAAAGTGTTGGGGCGGTTAACCGGTCCATGAACACCTGCCGTTAACTGCCATTTTATCGGCCCATGAGCAGCCCATGCCATCTCTACTGAAGGGCACTGGCTAAACGTTTAGAAAAAGAAAAAATGGTTTTCTATCGCGTGATTCTGATCCTGAAGTTAAGCACAATTGACTGTGACACGCAAAAGCATGCTGGCTGAGTAAAAAAGGTGGAAAGATTTTGAGCGATCAAGGCAAGAATCAGTAAAGGAACTTGCAGTTGGTCGAAGTGGCTATCGGGTTGCATGACAACGCAGCGAACTGTTTTGACGACGAACTGGTTTTGAGCGGATTTCTGGCCTCCATTTGTCGGCAGGGACGCCGGAACGGGGGTGCATTATGGGGGCACTGCCCCCCTGCCCTTCGAAAGGGGGGGCGACGGGGGCACAGGTGCCCTTACATACCAGTATCATAAGTAATTTCACGATTTATCAAGATCAATTTGAAACAAATTTATTGCAGCTATTCGCGCACCCCTAAAATTCAGAATGGTTTTCTATAATTTCTGTTATTAGTTTTGAGGTCAACATTGTTGCTAAACGTGTAAATGCGAAAAAAATGATTATTAGGGCTATGGGTGTGCTTTTTCACTGAACTCAAGCAAACAGTTTTGAAGTCGTTGTACGTCAAAGCCATGGCCGTCCGCAGGGGCGATCTCTCCTAACACCTACGAATTAACCTTATTTACCATGTTAGTGTACAGTTCGTGAAACAGCATTCGCAATACAAGGCCGTTTTGTCACAGTAGTGTTGTGAAGTATGCTTCATCTCTCTTAAAGTAGTGAACCCGTAATGAGACTTGAATAACAAATATTACTGTAATCGCCCCCTAACCTTATTGGCTGGATGTGCTCCGGAGTCAAAACAGGCATTTGCCCCTCTCTGGAAACAGGGACTAGAAACTAAAACTTTCTAGAAAATTTGACGTCAGCAGCTCAATTCCGATGAATTGATTTATTTCTTGCAACAACAGTTTATTTGCCGGTACGACACTCACACGGCACAAGAACCAGGCAGTGGTGGGTTTAGGGTTGGGGGGTACGAGACTATACTAAAAAGGGGGGGCCTCTGATGATGTCATCATACTCAACCAACTATAATAATCACTTTTGATTTGCCTAAGATACGGCCACCCAAGGACATGTTCCTGAGACTACAGCATGACTGAAATAGCAGGAGAAAATGCAAAAGGGTGTTCATGATACACAACTTTGAAAACACTGAAAGTTGGGAAGACAAGTCTGGCAACACATAAAAGTTAGGCAATAACAAGTTGGCATCGCCCTCACTTCTTTATTTTCGCGCCCCATTTCTCTGCATTCGCCATCAATAAACTACAAAGTTTACCCCTTTGAAAGTTTCACACCTTCCACTTTTGAAAAATGCTTGATAGTTGGTATCTTGAATTTGTTCACATTCATGTCTTTGTGGGAATCCATGAAACTATAAAAAAACAACCACGAATATTTAAAACGCTAATTTTGTTTTAAATTTCATTCTTTTAACTGAAAGAACATAGCATACTAAAGCATCCAATAAGAGATTTGTTCTGGAAAGCTTTGAGGCTGGATGAGTCAAGGCTGCCCTCATCTTGCATTGACACTAGTTGTTTGAAAAATGTGCAAACGTAGGAAACAGTTCATCATGTACCTTATCGAAATCATTTCTACTGCAGCAAATAGCCAACACAATTGATTAAATCTGTGCTAAGAAAAAACGGTTTAAGTTATAGGCTTACTGGCTAAGAGCTGGCAAAAGAGCTTAAACATCACCTACCAAGTCTACCTTAAACCAACCATTTACTACTCAAGCTTCAAATAACCTGTGACTTCGAGCATAGGCTAAATCAAACCACCTAAAATATCTGAAATATCTGTAGAAAAAATGAGTATTCATAATACTAAAAAATTGCCATTTCTGCTACGTGATAAGAAGCATGAATGTAGCCTGACTTATTAACAGTCTTTGCAGCGCAACAGCAATAACAAAAAATTACTTTGCAAACTAAAAAGAAAATGTCCAATAAATTGAAAGATGTAGTGTGGTCCCTGCTATAACAATTGCATGTTGTCTTATTTTCTGATGGAAATGTTCACTTAAGTGCAACATCACAAGAAATGAGAAATTTGTATAACCTTATCAACTTAGAGACATAAAAAGACTACTTTTTGTTCATCTGTGGCATTTCCATAAACTTATCAATATAGCAAATACTTCAATCTCTAAAAATCATCATTTGGTATGAAAAATTATCATTTGGTATAAGTAGACCTATATGCTCTTATTTGATAGGGGCTTTTCAGAACTTTTTGGAAGAAATTTTAACCCACAATTTTTACGTATAGAGGTTGGTTTGAAGCTTTTCTTTATTTCCTCATTGGAGATGGTGGTGGGGTCGCTTTGAAAGCAAGGTACTTGCATTTCAAAGTTGCTGCTGAGGACCCTTTGAAAGCAAGGTACTTGAACATTGAAATTGCTGTTGGGGGCTCCTTTGAAAGCAAGGTAATTACATATTATAATTGCTGTTGGGGGCCCCTTTGCAAGCAAGGTGCTTACATATTTCAGTTGCGGTTGGCGTCCGCTTTCCAAACAGAGTACTTGCATATTACAGTTTCTTTAAGGCCCCTTCTATGAAGTTTGAAAGCAGAGTAGTTACAGATTTCCGATGCTGTTAGGGGCCCCTTTGAAAGCACATTACCTTCAAATTGCAGTTGCTGTTGGGGCCTCTTTGAAAGCAAAGTACCTGCACATTAAAGTTTCTGTAGGGGCCCTTTTGAAAGCAGAGTACTTACTAACGATTTGCTTGGTGGTGCATTATATGAGTCAACAATTAATTTTTCGTCTGAAATAAGGTAAATTTACGCGCGTAACGCCTCAAGGGGGGCCCTCAAAAAGGGGGGCCCGAGGCATGCCTCACTCGCCTCTCCTTAAGCACACCACTGGAACCAGATTCACTGTTCTGGTGTCATGCAGTGCTGAGCTTGCAGTTCACTCATGTCCGCAGGCATACGCGTAGCCAAGGAGGGCCATGTCCCCCCATATTTTTAGAACGTATAGTCATTTGTGCTTTGAGAGGCGGTATCACAAACAAAATAGTGCTATTCACCTAAAATCAAACATTTTGGCCCCCACCAAATTTTTGGGCTGGCTACGCTACTTTCTGCAAGGGCAAGTTGCCAAACTTGCGAGCGGGTTGTTTTACTGTTGGTCTTTATCGTGTAATAATATCATGGCAACAAATCTTCATGTTAACTTCAAGTTACGAAATTAGGCGTTTTGTTGCATGTGACTCTTGAACGCAGACATCTTGGCAGGTTATGTAGCGAGACAGTGACTGCTGATGGCGGCAGTGACAGGGACGTCGGAGAGCGGTGGCATTGAATCCCTGACCTTTCCAACGAGGGACAACGGGGGCAAAGGTGTCTTTTCATAGGCAATTTTATGATTTATCAAGATCAAATTGAAACAAGTTGTCAATAGTTTGTTTTAGTATTTTTAAAGTCAACATTATTGTTAAACTGTAGCAAGCATAGGCAGACCCTTACCAGATTCGGACACCAGGGGAGGCGAAGAGTTTACTGAGAGGGGCCCAAAATTTCAAACTATGTCCAACATATTTTTCAAGGGAGGGGCAAAATTTTTTTCAGAGGAGATTAAGCCCCCTGCGCCCCTCCTAGTTTCGGGCCTGATAATTGGTGACGATTCTTTTGTTTTTCATAAGTTTCCATTGCCCTCAACTTTTTTTCTGCCCCCCTGCCCTACCGACGTTCCGGCGTCCCTGTTTGTCGGTCACGTAGAAAAGCAAGGTCATTCTTAGAGCAATGGGGAAGTAGAACTAACAGTGAAATGGTGTCTTTACGTAAGCTCTTGTTTTGCAGTAACGTTTGCACAGTTCAACATCAAAGATGGTTTGACAATTTCCGGTAAAGTGTCTCATACATTAGCAAGAGTTAAATCGTTTCTTCTTGCAGCTTTCCGCATGAAAAACGGCTTGACATTTCTGTTTGCAATTTCAGAACACCAGCCATGGCAGGAGCGGCATTCTGCATTGCAAAGGAGTATTTTTTCAAAATGGGTGGGTACGATCCAGACATGGACGGGATCGGATCGGAGAATCTTGAGCTTTCATTTCGGGTGAGACAGTGAAGGGCAACAGACGGGAATTCAATTTCTGTCAACGCAATTTTTGTCAAATAGGGATGGTTGCTATATCGATTCGTTCCAGTACGGAATATCATGTCATGGGAGGGGGTGTTATTTCATTCTAATGTTTCATAGATAGTGGCAAGGTTGATATTTCCAAACGGGAGAAGTGTGTAATTTCCATGTTTGAAGTAACGTCTTTTATAACACTTCATAAAGAGCAATTTAATGATTTTTTCTAACATATCCGAAACAATCTTTATTTCGCACAGGTTGATATTACCTGAAAATATTTTTATCAGACTATATTTGCTTTTCAACATAAATTTGGATAAAAAAATATGCGTCAATAAACACTATAAAAATGGAAACGGCGCCAATTCTGGGTTAATAATGATATGTTCCGAAACACAAACATTTAAAAATATCTTTCTCTATTGCGATTTGTCCGAGTATAAAATAGAAGCAAGTTACATTGTTTGTTCTTTGTCACCAGTAAAAAACTTAATGCTCCTTGTCTTAGAAAAATCCGCTTGGTTTTTACGTAATGCATGGTTTTCATCTCTACTGAAAGCTCTATAAATACACCACTTTTTCAGCGAAATATTCAGAATCGAATAAAGGAAGAACAATTTGACTTCGCAGAATCGCATTGATTAAAACGCCGGGTGTGGAATAATGAAGCAAAAACGTTTCAAGAACAGCGGTATAGCTTTTTTGTCGCTATCTAGGACTTATTTGTTTGTTTTTATTCTAAATACACCAGTGTTTTGTGTAGCCTTGTTCGCCTTACGATAGTGAAGCAGGTAGACAGTATTTCTCCAGATTTGGATATGCGGTGGTTCTGTTGAAATCAACCCGTGCTCGCGCGTAGGTCATATTGGAAGAGAAAGAAAACCGTACAAGCAAGACGAGGAAATAGAGGCCATGTTACGCAACAAGATCAGAGTTGCTGAAGTTTGGATGGGTGAATACAAGTGGATGTTTTACAGACGAACACCAAAGGTAGGGAACGTTTGTGCCGCTAAACTTCGAAAAGCGCTTAACCATATCCAAAACTGATATTTTGCAACCTAATGCTGTATTGCGTTCATTTAAGGATGTTTCAAACGATTGAATCATCTCTCAGCCAAAAAGAATGTTGGCGTTGTTGGTGTGGATTCGCACAATACTTGAAACGTTTCTCAGCAGTTCTTTTTTTCGAAGAGATAACATATTTAACCCTACTGATGACCAACTGGTATTAATTTCGGTTGCATTTATTAAATTTGCAATAACTACGAGCTCGTTTTGGAACGATTTATATTTACACCGCCATTGTTGGAAGGTGTTGCCTTTTCGTGATTAACGCGTACAGTATATTCCCATCAATTAGTGAAGATTTAAAACTGTGTGAAACCATCTTTTTTCCTAGGTCTCCACACACACGAACAGCTATATTTTGTTAGAAAGGTGTTTACACTTACATTACCAGCTAGACTGTATAAGTCGCTTACTCTAAGAATTGCGAAAGCAGCAAACCGGTTTAAGTAAAAAGGATTTTATGAGATAAACATCTCCAAACAATGGGTATCTGTCCGTGTAGCAGAGTATCTTTTGGCAATCGTCTTTCGTCGATTTTGAACTCATAACCCCATCAGCGTAGGAGGCACATTTTCAATATAGAAAATATATGTGAAGCGCCCGTTATTTGCAGGATCGTGGAGTTTACATAACGATCCCGCCACGTAATGTCCAGAATAGAACGTAGATGGCTGGAATGTGAGACATTGATTCTTCTCTCCTGGTGCAGATATATGACCCAGGTTTCACTATTGCACAGCAAGTCGTTCAGTACGCAAGCTACTTAGACGCGGATCTTCATCCGAATTGCGAGGTGCTGATTGTTCCAAATTCAAAAACGAAGCCTACCAAATGTGAAGGCAGCATTGCCAATTCGCGCGTTGGTTTCAGAGTAAAGGAAACTAGAAAAACATTTGTTAGAACCCAGGTAGCAACACCTTTCAACAGGAAATAAAGCAATATCGGTGACTGGAACGGGGCAGGATCCGGAACACCTCGATTAAGGAAAGCGGATTTGCTTAAAGCTGATCTTCATCCTGAATTCAGCTCAGACCGTTGCAATGAACTGCGGAGTAGGGTTAGTTCGGATATCAATAATTTTTACTATCCGGATAACGGATATATCCGTATATTTGGAATTTAGCTAACCGGTTAACCGGATAATAACTGTTAAGTGAGAC
>Ga0210059_1016762_pt1 | contig 10539 bp, 6 predicted proteins | sample Ectturendosymbi2_FD_188042 | JGI IMG/M metagenome (GOLD analysis project Ga0210059, IMG submission 188042) | Ecteinascidia turbinata endosymbiont from Florida, USA - Sample 2 (SPAdes) (version 2) | ecosystem: Host-associated > Tunicates > Ascidians > Unclassified | place: Key West, Florida... | reverse complement strand
GTTCTAACAACTTATACGAGTTGTAATAAATATTCATCGCTGAACATTTGTGGTTTTTGAAGGCCGGTCCGCGAAAAAATTTCCCGTTTAAACCGGTCCGCAGTGCAAAAAAGGTTGCCGACCCCTGGTTTAGATAATGAAGAGAAAAGTGAATGCTACCAAGTGGTCAAGCTAAAAATTCAACTAATTTGTTTTACTTTCTTTCTTGGTTGGTAGTTCGTGGATTTTCACCTGTAGCCTATAAAGCTTACTTGTAACATGTTCATTTGGCCATCTAAGGAAACAGATAGCAACACATGTACGTTCAGCAGAGCTGAAGCTTGGCAGCGTTCGACCGCAAAAATGTTGTGTCAATGAAATCATTTGAGATAGTATGCCCAAGCGCGTTGCGCAATATGTGCACTTGCACACCTGTGGGATGCACGCACTTTTTCATTTTACTTGTTTACTGATATCGTTTGCAAAGTATCTGTTTTAATCAAATTATCAGCGTTCTATGATAGTTTGAATTGTGGCAGTTTAGTTGAGTATTTCTTTCTTGCAAAAATGAAAGACCCCTGTTTGATCATATTTTGCAAAAGTGAGAGATGAACGTGCATGCAGGCCTACATAGTTTTAAATTAAGTATCCGTATTCTTAAAAAGTGCAAGTAGGGTTTATGAACTTATCTGAAAAAAGTAATCACTTTAAGTAACTAATACAGCTGAAGGTCGGAGTCGGTCCGGAGTCGGAGTTGGAGTCGGATGATGAGACTTCCGACTCCACAGCCCTGCTTGGAACCACATAAAATCAATTTGGTTTTAAGGCTGGACATCCTACTGACCAATTACATTTTTGTTGAACTAAACTGCATCATAGAGCTACTTCGTAAACCCATGGTTCATCAGTGCATGCTCTTTTTTCGATGCCTCGCAAGCATTCGTCCGAGTATTACACATAAAATTATATTAGAAATTGATTCAGTGGACAGTAGCAATGTGTTTTGTGCGGCTACTGAAACATTGGTACAATGAACAAACGATGCAAATAAAGTGGGGCAAACATTTGTCTGAACCTGTTTATGTTACTGATGAGGTTAGACAAGGGGAGTATTTAGTCCTCACTTGTTTACTGTATAAGTAGATGATTTATCTCTTGAACTAAATAACATTAAAGCTGGGTGTTGTATTGGTAAAGTCTTGTTGAACCACATGATGTTTGCTGATGATATTTGTGTGTTTTGTCCAAGTGTACGTGGGTTGCAAAGTAACATAGATATGTCTCAGGCTTACGCAGAATCGCATGGGATTATTTTCAACTGCAGCAAAACTGTTTGTACTGTATGCCGTTTAAGACTGATAGAGGAAAAACCACGGTCATCCCGTTGCTGACACTGGGTGAACAAAGTGGAAAATCTGTTACCTACTGCAAATATTTGGGGATTGTGCTGGATACTGAGGGCTCAGATGACAAAGACACTCAGAAACAATTGCGATATCAATATTGTGAAGCCATAGATGTAGGAGCAAGCACATTTTTTGGGTTCCAATGGATTTTTGCCCGAAATTCCCCAAACCTGCCCGAAAAGTTGTTCTGCGACTTTTGCCTACAAATTTTCTCCCAGAAAGATCATGAAGACTGTTGTTTGACGCGGCCTCCAAAAAAGGACCTTCTTTTTTTTTCTACAAACGTTAGACCATTTTTTGAAGTCAAGCAACGTTGGACGCCATTTTTTCCCGGATTCGCAGGGATTTTACCTAGATATTTGAGGTTTTGCCTATATTTTCATGGATTTTGCCAAAATTTTTAGGGATTTTGTCCGGATTTTCGACAAATCAAAACTGTTGAGAGTGGGCTTGCACCTCTGCCTCCTACACCTCTGTTTGCAGCAAACAGGCAGCCAGCTTCTTTTTCCCGATATTCCAACGCAGTGAAAAATGTACTTTTTCGTTCCTTCATTACCTCCATGTATGCATCCCAATTATGATGTGATTCAGGAAGGCATACACCCAGTGATTGCATGTGGTCGATTTTTTGGTTGCAGGGTTCTACACAACCTACCGCGGCGAGCGAGCGCAAAAAGTCATCAGGTTCAATGCAACATTCGCACCTTTGAGGCCTTATTGTGAAAAAATGTGGTCTACCTGTACCTGTATCTTAAACGGTGCAGAAAGTCTAACAACGTACGGTAGCGCGCTTTGATGCAGTCAGGTTGTTTCTATTCATCCTTATTCTTTGAACGGTACAACTGGATTTTACTTTGTGACTGAGTGCCCGGACGTTACAGTGATAGTTTCAAAACGTGTGCAGGCCATAACGCGTTTGTGCTTCATCTGGTCTTGGCCAGAGTTGGACACTGATTTTTACCATGTAACTTTTGTGTCCTACTCTGGAGTCTGGATGTACTGTTGTGCCAAGTGTTACAAGTTAGCGAACAACCGTGTTAAGAAAGTGTCTGTAATGTAGTGTTGTACGTAGTGTTACATGTTAGTGAGCAATGTGTCTGTATTCTTGTGGTCCTACCCCCAACGCCGTTACAAAACGTTCGTGTCTGTTAATATCAATCTGTGTTGTGCAGACAGTGTGCTGCTCTACGGACTTCGTGTCTGGTACAGTATTAAAATAAAATAAAAAACGGCAGCAACGCATCAAATTGCATGGTTGCACAATTTGAGATAATATCTAATGGAAAAAGTAGACAACTCTTTCTCCAATCATGCCTCACAATGGTATCTTTTTGGTGAGCCTATCTGATACTCTTTGCGTCCATGAATGCAAAATTTAGTTCCTCAATATATACCCATTAGAATTCTGCGTCCATAGATACTTGCCATTTACCTTCATGAGTTACCGGATTCACTATCGTTTCTTAATTTTTTACTGGATGTTGACTAGTGGCTGTTTCTGCTTAGTTTTCCTTCCTGGCTCATACCTCTAGCTATGCCATTGCTCACAGTGTTTGCGTTCATCGACGTTTCTTACAAATAAATGAATTACACCAAAACCTTCCATCTCGTTAACAAAATGTTGCTTTCGCACAAACTTCTTACCAGTTATTTGCAAGGCAGACAGCAGCATACTGTTGTTGGCGGGTATAGGTCAACTACCCGGGGGGAAACTCTAGGGGTACCCAGGGTTCATCGCTAGGGCCCCTACTATTTGCCTTGTGAATGACCTCCCACAAGCATCAAACCTAACTCCTACATTCTTTGGTGATGACACATTGTTGACATCCTGTGCCAATTCCGCCAACCTACAATATGGAGTGAATAGTGAACTGCAAAAAGTTGATGAATGGATGAGATATAATAAGTTGTCTATAAATTACTCAAAAAATCTGGGGTGGAGCTGGAAAAACAGCTTTGAAGCGACTGAATGTTTTACATAACAAAGTATTAAAAGCAATGACCTATAGCTCTTATAAGCAGTGACCTATAGCTCTTATAAGTCAAGAATCTCACCATTGCATAAAAAGTTAAACCTACTTAAAATTGATGATATATGCATTCTTGAAATAGGCAAGTTCATGCATAGGTTGCACTGGGGTAGAATTCCTGTCAATTTCGATCAATTGTTTATTCCCATAAGTCAGGCCCACTCCCATGCAACGCGTGCTACCACACGGGGTGGATACATTTGGCAAATGGCTTCGACAGTCAAAGGCAAAACATCTCTGTAACATTTTGTCCCAAAAATCTGGGACTCCATTGATCCTTCCTTATGTGATATTTTGCTACCTGCCTTCAAGAGGCAGTCAAAAGACAAACTGGTTAATGAATATAGTGATTGATTATCTTGTATACGATGTAAGAAATGACGCTAAGGTTGGGGCTATACAACTTGGATTTAAGATAATGTGCCATTGATTTGGTTAGAAAAGTACTGCAAGTGCAACATCAGTTTTAGATTCTAGTGTGTTTTGCGTGCATGAATTGATTGTTTATTGCTGTTTCATGTTTTTTGTTGTTGTTGTTTTTCTTTTTTGCTGCCGCGGTTTCTTTGTTTCTTTTACAGGGAAAATCGACCAAGAAGGTTCTTTTCCATCATATGCAGCAAGCCGGCGCCTTGGAGGATTTCTTCACCATCATGAATTGCTTCTGAACAACTTGTGAAGCTTTGTACACACCAGTGCGCGTGCCTTCTCAAGCGGTTGGTTTTTGCAGAAGTTGGAGATTTGACTTGGCACAAAACTACTCCTGCTACAGAGCAACAATTGTCTGCTTGGATTCGAAAGGGTTATGGAAACCCGGGCAGAGTTTCATTTCAGCTGGGTTTACACTTTTTCAGCCATGCTCAGCTCCTTGCGGAACTGAGAAAACCACGAAAGATACCGGTTGCGACCTAGCACTCCCGCGCAACCTGTGTTGATCATCCAGCAGACTGCAATCTCTTCAAAACAATAACCTTAATAAATTCGCAATAATTCGGCCATCACCTTTTAACCACGATAGGAATTTATTAAACTGTCGAGGGGCGCCCGACGAGACAACCTGTTTAACAGTTTTTTTTCGGTGTCCCAGCGCCTTATCTTTAATTTGCACGAAAATGTTTAAATGTTTGCGTCAATAAACTCTCTCTCTTTCTAAGGTCATCTGGTCAAGAAGCTGTGAAAACTATTTTCTATGATAAAGAAACTGGTCCGCTTGTTGCACCTTGGCAATACAAAAAGCACTGTAAAGCGAAAACGTTTTTTTCAGCGATGTTTCGAATGTGTACGTTGCATTGATAGTTTGGAGAGTTTTTGCTGGAATCACCCATTTGCGATTGTTGCCTCTGTTAGAAATGTATGATGACATTTTTGTTGTCATGCGCTGATAGAGGGCCTCTTCATTTTTATTATTCTCCGATGAACACCACTGCGACGTGCTTGGCAGTGTCTCATTTCTTGAAGGAACTTGCGATACATCATCATATGTTTTATAAATATTCTAATTCGTTTTATTTAAAAATGATTAAAATTTCATGCATCAGGGCTAAGTGCAACTGCAGCTGAGTTTAAATGCATCATACATTTTGAAGATGCGGAGGAAAGTAAAACGTTTAAATTACGTATTTTTCCCTTTTTTCGAAATGTTTGGAGAAGTCATTTCGCGCACTTTAGAAAATTCTAGTAAAACTTATCCACTTCTACAAATGAGATACGTTGCTATCTACTATGAACTGTAAAATTATCAAAGTTTGAAACAGGCTTCAAAAATTTGCAATATACAAATGCGATTAAAAATATTTTGTGAAAGAAGTTTTACCATTGTGAAAAGAAACTCATCGACTGAAACGAAGTAATTGATAATGGTGCTAAAAAGCAATAACCACGAAATTTCTTTTTCAAAAGGTCTTAATTGATGTTAAGAGCTATAAGGACCAATGGATAAGAACGGCACACCAAGGGCAATGTTTCAGATGATCCTGATACTTTCGGTGCCCAAGATACGTTAACCAACGTATTTGATCCTACAGTATGCACACAGCGCCAACAAGCGTTGATCAACTTGCTTCAAGTTAAGTTTAGCAGTATGGTGCCTTGGGCAAGCCTTTCCTCTTGGTAGAAACGTATTTTACCATTTCGAGACTCTGGGCTCGTGTACTGTTCTTTAGAGCAGGGTCCGCAAATACTTTTTGGCGCGACCCAAAAATAGTTCTAAATTCTCGTGACCTAAATATTTCCTGAGCATATAAGCTTATGAAGTATACTCTGTATTTAAATGTAAATTTTAGCACTACTATTGACAGTAGCAATTGCTGTGCACAAAACTGTATGCAAAGAGACAGAGATTGTTTCCACTTCTAAATAAAAATTTGTGGTCAGAGTTAAAAAATCATTGAATGTTTGCTATTCGATTTCAATGGCAAAACATCTCTCCTCCCAAAGCATTCTGAACCCTCCCCCCATTTTTCAACACCCACTGCGGTCCTGGCAGTAGTTCACAATGGATCTCCACTTTGAAAAAAACTCATTCGGTGTAAAAACATATTCGGTTAGCCACTTCACAAAAACATAACTAAATTATTCATACATTTTCAAAAATGCAAAAAAATTAATATTTTGTTTAATTACACACATGTCTACTATACCTAAAAATTTCGAAATTATCTAAGTTGCATTACCATTTTATTAAGTATTTTAGTGTGAAAATAGAACAGCTTGAAAGCAAAAGCAGGGAGTGGGGCATTGGAATTTGTTGATAAACAGGTGCATGGGCTGGAAAAGGTTGAGAAGCACTGCTATGTTTAGGCCGATGAAACAGGTTCCGCAGCAAACAAGTAGAGAAGCTAACAGAGGAGCAATGGACGTGGTTGCCCTAGGTTAACATACCAACAGGGTCCGCTAAAAATTACATTGCCTGTTATTACGCGATGATTTACAATAAATTACGCATGATGCATTTTTAGCCTGTTCATTTGAATAAGTGTATGTTCATATCTTGTAGTCTGCTGCATGGCAATTGTGGTTACGCGTAAAACTTAGTTCGTACCACTAACTTTATGCCCTGTTCTAAATGAACATATGTGAAACAGAAACGTGCATCAAGAAGTTTTATTCCAGTAATTTCTTATACGATTATCAGCATCCAACTTCAAACATGGCGTTTATCGATTTCCTTCTCAACCCAAAGCTTGGTCAACCCTCGTTTGAGTCCAAGCCTTTCGTCGATCCCTCGGACGGCTCCACTGTACTCAAGAGGTGGATATCGGCCATTTCGGACAACACTTATCAAAGGCAAAATGCAATGTGTTCTAATTTCAAATACAAAAATTCCGCCATTGAATGACGTCTTCGAAACAACTGCTCTTGGGGAAGATACAATGTATTACAGAGATTTTTGCAAAACAACGATTTTGCGTTACACGTGATCATAATGACGGGCAAACGTTCTCTTATGTTTGTCAAAGTTGGTAAATTCCTTGAGGTACTTTTCTGCGTTTTGTATATGTTGTTTTATGGTATTTTTTATTTTTTTGCGCATTCTTGTACATCGACGTTTGTCGGAAATTCATGCCACGGTTCTTAATCTTGGTGTAAAATTCCACTAGCACACAGCATTGCACTTCTGCTTTCTTGCACTCACAGCCAGTTTGTAGTAAGATGTTTTTTCTCAGGTGAAAGGAGTGTTTTATGAAGGTGCTGGCGTAGATCCATCCTCACATAGGTGTCATTCCCGATTTGCTACCGCTCGTGTGAAACGCATCGGCCTCTCGTAACAGTGTGCATCCATTACGCTATGGTGCATCAAGCAAATGTTTTTTGAGAAGAGGACTTGTTAAGAAGGCCCCTTTTGTGATAAACTATGTGCTTGGTACAGGATCAGGCTTTCTCAGAGGATGGAGGCATGCCAAGGTCTCTTGTTGCAGATTTATCCACAGTAATAAACTTGCTGATTGGAGAGAAATCAATAATGTTTCAAGTTTCTGAAGCTTCAAAACGTCATTTCGATATAAAACAGAACTTTTACAATTGCTCGCGATAGGAGTTGCTAGCTTTGTGCGATTCCCATTATAGGAGCAGGTTAAACCTATCAGCTACAAATAAAACCGAGGTCAAATGCACTTGCTAGTTCCAGGAATTCGATCTGAAGTATGCAAATAAGATTGTTGTTCAGGAATGCCGTAGTGCAGTGGAAGGGAATATGAAAGATTAGACTTATTAGACATTTATATAGAGGAGGTGCTTGGTGCCCATTTTACTGCGATATGGGCTTTTACTGTTTCGTTGATTTTGAAGTTTTGACATCACATGGAGGTTTCATGTTAAAGTCCCTTGGGTATAGCTCAGCTGTACTGAATCGCTTTTCCTCACTCAGTAAATGTTAAATGATGGCTAGCTCAATGTTAGTCGTGTATGTTCCTATTTCTATTATTTCACTTTTTTTGATACATTCGATTGGGTCAGCCGGCAAAGTTTGTATATATCTGCAAGACGGCAACAGCAAGGTGGAGTTAGAATCTTTGTTAACTGCGCTCGAATGCTTGCTCGTATTTACAAATATTGAACACCACTGAAGTCGAAAAGTAGATTTGTTTCAGTTCCCAAATCAATTTTGAAAGTTTAGCTCGATATTTTGACTTATGTTTCTGAAGTTGCTCGTATATTCATTGTGCTTGTCCTTGAACTTTCACAGGAATATAAGGTAGGTGATGCTAAAAGAGGCTTTGTCCCCTCCATACATTTCGCTAGGTCTTCCATGGGTCCTCCAAAAATCCTAGTTAACGTCACTGAATTTGTAGCTTCCAAAATTAAGACATTAGCAAAGGTACTTTAAACACGATGCGTTGTTGTAATTTAAACTTACAAATGTGTACTAAAGATGCGAAGATATGAGGGAAGGAAATTAAATCTTGTGTGCGGTTATCAGTTTTTTGTAGGTAAAAATGCCTAACTTGCTTGCGGCTGAAAAGCGCGTGTGTTCTAGGCTCATGAACATTATTTCTTTCTGACGTCATCATCTGAAAACATGAGGTCACTACCGAAATATTTCCATACACGCCAACGGTTCTTGTCTTTTTGAGAAATCCACATCCCCAGTGGATAGTTCAGTATGGTCCCATATTCCCTTCATTAGACTGTCAAAGTAATCACCATCATCCTTTGCATTAATTGTCATCATGATGTCTAAACATCCTAATAGCTATTATTTATTGCTCTTTTAAGGTATGGATAGTTAAGAAGAGAATATAAAATAAAATCATAAGCATTGATTTTTATCATATTCCTCTACAGAAATCAGAAAAGGTTTGAGCTCCATACCCCATCACTGGGCTCCCATGTCAACGGTTAAGTTCCCTTGAAATGACAGAAACATCCGGGAATGAAGGTCGGAACGCTGCGGTATTTCTGTGATGTTTTTCTTCTGGACGCCCGCACCCTGACTCCCCCAGATTGGACTCAAAAAATAAATAAACAATGGGCTTGATCTCAAATGCACAAATCTAATGCAGGATCCTGTAAAATCCCAGATTCACACTACTTTACAAGGTGAGACAGCTCATTATGACATATTTCTGCTGTGTCAAGAATGCCATTAAAATGAATAAAACCGTACTATACTGCGAAGTTGTTCAACAAGATTTGTCTTAACACGTTCAACAGCTGAAATTTGCCTAATTCATGACGTAACCATACTGCGTATCACCGTGCCTTCAACTTCACCGATTCAGACTCCAGGTGTTAGGATGCAGGTTTTCAGGGAGCGGTGCGTACAGGTATTTTGAAGTTCTCGCAATAACATTTGGCGCAGTTTTTGTGCATAATGGTGGTAGCTTATGCACTGTCAATCAGCGATTGTGAACTTAAAAGTAAGGTCTGTTTCTTGAATGGCTGATGTTTTGTGGTGCGCACCGTGACGCGAAAGTGGCCTTCCGTACTTGCTGACGAGCGATTGTCTGCGATGATGGTCGTAAGCCGACAAAGGCTTAGGTGTTTGTCATAGTAACAAAGCTTTGTTTGTAAGAAAGCTTTGAATGTTTTATTTGTTCTGCCCCAATAGGTTTTTCAGTCGAAGCTGGTACTGTATATAAAATGTGTTGCCACGCGGTCGCCCATTGTACCTACGTACTGCACACTACAGTTCATAATTTTCGAACATTTCTTAACGAACCAACTCCGTAATAGACAGTTTAATTGACTTTTATAGACGAAAATTCCCAAACACTTATCTTCATGAACGACGAACGAGAGCTTGTTGATATGTCGCATGTGTTCCCGACATATAAAATTTAATTGTATTATGACTGGAATGGGCCAGTTTTTCAAACGTCCATTTAATGTTAAAGATGGTAAAAGCTTGGGGAGAAAAAATGGAGAGAACACTGGTTTTTGGACCGCCACCTCGTAAATTCTATGACTGCTGGCAATGCGGCACAATTATTTTCGCTTGACTTCACGCTTTGCAGCAACTCAGTGACTGTAAATCTTTTCTGGAATCGCTTTGAAATTTTATCAAAGCGGGTATCCTTTGTCGTAGAGGTTTTATCACCACCCCACACACAAGACATTGAAGACGTGGTGAGCTGGGAAAATTGATAATAATAAAAATTCGCATTGCGTCTATAATAGGGTTGCCATACGTCAGGTTTTTCCCTGACATGCCCGGGATTTTGGTGGCCAAATATGCGTCAGGGAGAAATGTTAAACAGTGCTTCATTGTCCGGGATTTTGGAATAATGCATTTTATGAAATCTAACCGCAATGTTTTCACAATAAGAATTATTTAGTGCTAAAGATTAAACTTTGTAATTTTTTACTGTTAAAAATAGCTAAGCGAAAATGTAAACTTACTGACGAGATGACGGCAATACATCCATGTTTCCGGAAAGGTAGAAATGAATGGGAAGCAGAATGCTTAGTTTGTAAACCAGGAACATACATCTCGGTTTCATACAAGGTATGGCAGATAAATCACATCTCAGTTCTGATTGGGGATTGGAAACTGGGATCCTGGTTTCGAGAATTCCCGAGAATTTGTAATGGTAATGGTTTATTATTTCATATGACGCAGCCAACAAGCAGAAGCATCATAAAAGCCATCGCATGCAGTAAACTAACCACTCGCGAACATTAGAGCA
>Ga0210059_1016759_pt1 | contig 10540 bp, 2 predicted proteins | sample Ectturendosymbi2_FD_188042 | JGI IMG/M metagenome (GOLD analysis project Ga0210059, IMG submission 188042) | Ecteinascidia turbinata endosymbiont from Florida, USA - Sample 2 (SPAdes) (version 2) | ecosystem: Host-associated > Tunicates > Ascidians > Unclassified | place: Key West, Florida... | reverse complement strand
CGCATTTATGGCAAAGGGGCGCCATTCAAGGGGGCACCGCAGAAGTTTTGGGGGGACAGTTGCCCCAAACTGCTCTCCCTGGATCCGCCACTGGATTACGCTATTCATTCAGGCACGTTGATTACAGTTTCACACTAACAATGGAGTTTTCAAGCTTGTGGAAGCACTGCTACAGATTTATTTATGCTTCTTGTTGCACAGTATGTACAGTAACTATATGTGCCTTACCGCTATCAGCAGTGTCACTGCCTCGCTGCATTACCTGCCAAGATGTCTGTGTTGAACAACAACATGCTGGGCTCCCATTCAATGATTTGAAACAAACCCAGATTGCACACAAAGAGAACCCGTATTCGTACAATAAAAAAAGCAGAAAGCTTGTGTTTCGGCCTGCCGCCAATTGCCATCACCAAAATTAATACAAAAAAATAATAATTGTAGAAATACGTCTGTTATTAAACTACGAAATTTTGTACAATCTTGAACTGCAGCGGGATGTAAAATCCCACAAAGAATATATTCACCAATGCTTTCTTCCTCCAATTGAAATTTGTTTTTTAATTGGTACGCATAGGGAAACATCAAATTTTAAACAACCAGTTCTATCCTTTGTTTTACCAGTTTCTTCAAGTGGCATTAGACAATAATATTATAACCCGGACCATGACCTTATATATGAGGACATGAAACTGATTGCACAAGTTATGCTTCATCCGATATGCGTACTTTCTCACCTGTTGTGCACATGTAAACACTGTAACAGGGGCGGATCCAGCCCGTAAGTTTAGGGGGGGCAATTTCAGTAATATTTAGCAGTCAAGTTTCAGTTGGTAATCAAGTGTCTTTCCGAAATGTACAAAATCATGGTGAAAAAAGTTACTTTTGTAGGTTTTAGGGGGGGCGATCGCCCGAATCGCCCCCCTGGATCCGCCCCTGCACTGCAATATGAAGTTATTTTTATATCGTTGAACACATTGAAGTTGCTGATGAATTTATCACTTCAAAAAAAAACAGATTTAACGCGATTGTTCATAATTAAACCCAAACACCTAGGTCGACTAAAAAAGCAGATTTGGGTGGAAAACCCCGGCAGAGGGAGCCTGGTCATATGCTGAAAAGCGTCTACTACCGTAACTTGAGGTGAACTTTAGAGGAATTATTGCCGTGTTATTGTTACGCAACAAAGACCAACAGTAGAACAATCCGCTAGCAAGTTTCGCAGCCAGCCTCTGCAGACAAAGGAGCGGACATCAGCGAACTGCAATCTCATCATTGCATCTTTGAACAAATTAACCACATATGAACAACGGTACATGGTCACCCTCAGTTGTCTCTGAAGTGTAGGCTGCCAAATCGTGTCAGTTTTGACACTTTGACCGGTGCTTCTGCAAAGTTAGAATGAGGGCATGTGAAACGCCACACAGTTGCACTAAGCGTTCAGGGGGCCTCGCGGTCACGACTGTGCCCGGGGCCTCGCGTTCTTTTAATCCAGCCCTGCTCACAGTTAATAGACTACTGTTTCGTTGCGAGATCGTTCTATTTCGTGTACTCTTTTGAATTTTAGCAATGCGTTCACTCGTTGTCTTAAGTGCAGTTTACTGCATGTCTGAATATTGTGTACTCAAGGAAGGGAATAGAAAAATCACACTGCTTTTCCAGAGATTGTTACGGATTGCAAAGTGGTGTGAGCCATTTTAAGACCTTGCTTCGGCTTGACGAAAGCAGAGCGGTCTTTTAGTACAAGACCACTTAGTACAAGACATGTGCTGCAACGACAACTAGGATGATTTCTTCAGTTCAAAACGGTTTGAGTGGTAGCTATTGGCATAGTACGTGCCGCAGCATACCGCAAACGCGGGAAATCTTGAAGTTTCTAGATATTTCTAGATATCCCCGCGCAAATGCTACAGATGCCCTGTCAAGAAAGAGTTTTTCAAACCCACCATTACAAAAGAAAAGTTATGAAATTTAGTTCACCAAACGCAAACAGATTGCCGTGTCAATTTAGCGAATTGCAGTACTTTGCCAAAACAGTCTTTGCTGTGCTCTGTTTAAACAGCATTGTGAGGCGCCAGCGTACGTCGTTCGAAGTCTCAATACCGAGGCTTATCAACAGCGAAATCCCGACAATGCCATCCACTCAACTATTATTTGCGATTTTAATATCTCGGTCGTGGCAAATTCCTCATCCGTCAAACGAGTGACCGCGAGTGCTGCGTGAGGCAAACGCGAAGGCGAAGAGCCAGGAGAGTAGTAGAGTTGTTTGCATCATTTTTCACGTTATTTCGAAAGGATACGCTTTGATGACAAGTCTGTGGCAAGTGGTCGTTTTCGCGCAGGTTGCTTGCAGTGCCAAGAGGTAGTTTTGCGATAAGGTCGCTGGTTAGTCATTGATAGTAAAAATGATTATTTCGACATCGATTTCAAATAGCATTTAGCAAAGTCTAATATTGTACATCAGTCATTGGAGCTGCTTTCCAACATACTGAGATTTAGTTGGCAAATTTTTCAAGTCTCTATGACTTTTATATTTCCATGAACTTCTCATACGCTTCTCCATGCACTTGCTTAGTGTCAACCATCAAACAAGCGAATAGAAACAGTGTTCCTTTTCTAGGACAAATAAATCTGAAACAAGGTAAGACGGAAAAGCGGAAGTGAACCAGAATAAAATTTCATAAATATCATTTCGCATTATATTTCAGTCATCAGGCAGCGCACACATTATTGCATGTGAAAGCAATTTTATTTTGCTGGTATATGTTTATTAATGAAAATGTTTATTTTGGCTCATATCAATTTTTGATGCTGCTTGACCTTACCCTTAACAAGATAATTATCACTTACACTTTTTTACCTATGTAGGCCAACGTAAACTCTAATAAGACACAGCTTGTCCAACATTTAGAAAACAAAAGACGTTTATCTAGGATTTTACGTCGTTGTCGGTGACAATAAAAATTTTTCAATGACTCGTTTGATTTGGTAGTAGTTCTGTTGGTTGTCAATTGTAAGAAATTACAAAACACTTTTCACGAATTGCTAGCGACTCAAAATGTTCTTAGCGTCATTTGTCATCTAAGATCTATGTCAAGAAGCGTGAAGCACAAGCAGTAATAAATAAGTCAATATAGAGAGTGAATGAATAGATTAAGCTCCGCCCGAAAGTAGAAAATTTATCCAGATTTTGGTATTTCTATATATTGCAAATCTGTGTTTGATTCTGCTACACAAAAAAGTGTTGGAAAGCCTCCAAAAAAGTTTATATCCAAACCAAATAAGGCCAATGACAAATGGTAGATGTTTCGGTAACCACTGCTATCATCGTGTCGTGACTCATGCCTTAGTTCCGTTGAAAGCAAATACAAAAATGATGCAGATGACGGTTATAGCAAATGAGGCCAAAGACACATTGTAAATCTTTCGGTAACCACTGTTGCCATCATGATTCATTCCTTAATTGGACTGAAACAAAGCAAGGGAACTTATTCCTAAATTACATTGAAAGCAAAAGATTTCATTCCTGGATATGTTTGATTCATTCCTAAATTCCGTTGAAAGCAAAGGAACACGCAAGGTTGACTGCTTTTCTTCTTGAAGTAGCCGAAGCAGAAATCATAAGTTAGACCACAAGGATTTCAGTTGCAAATGCAAAACTTGTTCAAACTCACTTGCTCAGGATTGTTAGAGCATCAACAACGCTGAAGACGGCTTTTTTGCTTTTAATGCAGGTTTGATAAACACTTAAGTAACAACGCACAATAGCTGTTACAAAACGCAGTTTCGCGCTGTCGCCGGGAGTTGAGGTGACATACAATTGATCGATCGTTCACTAAATTCTCCACATGTCAATACGTCTTTTGCCGTCTTTGTTATCATATACCTCAACAAATCTTTTCATCTCCAAAACCTTTACAGAAAAATTCCAAGTGACGCGTCGTCGTCGCTACACGACTTTATGCTCAGGGCTTTATGTTTTTTTTAGTAGCACCCCTGCTTGGAATATGAAAATACCGCAAAACGTACTACATTCACAGATAACTACCAAAAATGGTCCTTTTTAAATTCATAACTCGACCAATATAAAAAATTCTACGCTCTTTCCACAAATCCTTTTATGGATCGTAATCCAGTTATTCTCCATCGAGTTGGAACTTATTTTAGCGATTTCCGTGGAAATAGAAAGTCGTCTGCAAAATTCCTCTTGGTTGGGCTACGAAAGTTTTGTTGTTTCAACAATGAATAGGCTGTGAACTCACATCTACGCGTAATCCAGAGTCGCAATTGGTTTTGCGCTGGTATGTACTTTAAGTAGAAAACCTCTCAGCTGTTGGAGAAATTAATTGTTATAGGTGGGATTTGTTGCCACATAAAAAGACATGATCTTCATTATTGTCTGAAATTCTCAACCAGCTATACAAATGATTTACGTAAATATTACGCTTGCACTGTTTGAAGAAAGGCAACTTTTGTCTCTTCAGTACAGAAGCTCAGGTGGAGTAGAGTCTACTCTAGACCAAAGATATAATTAAGTTTTTGTCCAGGTTTTCAGGGATTATTTTTGTTGTTCAGCTCTGTTTTCATAATTGAAAGACCTGTAGCTTAGACTGATTTTCTAAGTACAGTACTGTATATCTGCCATCTCTAAGCAGAGGCGTAGGAACCAAATGGCTCAGATTTATCCATGGGTGGCATTGAGCGCGTCGACAGATTTTGTTTGTTTGTGGAGGGCAGCCGAAAAACAGGGGGGCCGTATTCAGCTAAAGATGAAAAAATGTCATCTCTACTAGTGAATAGGAAGAACAACATCTGTAAATGAGGGAATGGCACCACCGGCTTTCCTGTGGCGACAGTCATGGGATTCATGTTCCAGAGGACTGCAGATTGTTCTGCGAGTGAGTAGATATAATTGTTAAAAAAGGGTACAAATATATATTAACTTATCGCAAATTAAGAGCTTATGAAGGACCTAAATTAACACAAGTGTACACAGAAGCACAGCATGCTGAGAAATAACCGGTCGTCGAAATAAACAGTGAATAAATACACTTTACTTAGTAGATGTATGGTGTAGTAAGACATTGTAGAGTTATCTAATCACCAACTGAGAGGTGAAGCCTACATTCCCTTTGGCTTCGAAAGTTCGATAGCGCAAAGGTAAAATTTCCCAGTCCAGCGGTTGGTGTAGACAAGGCCGTAAACAGTTGAAACAATGCGTTGGTCAGACTGTGTTTTCAGAAAAGTTATTGGTCACTGTTCGTGCATCAGTGCTTGCAATGGAAGTTACTGTTGGTGTATAGTGCTTGCAGTGTAACGTCAGCTGCAGTATTTTCATGATAGGAGATAGTGAACTGCGAGTTTGTGCAGGCGCCAGCGGTTTTACCGCCAGTGGCGGAAACATCAGGCTTTTGCTCTCACTGACTAATTTAGTTGAAATTTGCAGATTGTTGTATAGAGGTATATGCCATGGTAGAGTCTTATGGGTCTCGGTATTGAGCTTTTGAAAACATGTATGACGACGAAATTTATGCTTTGTAGCTGATTGGAGACACTGAAAATTTTAGTGATTGGTGCAAGGCAGCTGAATCACGTTCGAACACAATGCTATTGCAACAGATACTTTGCAATGGTTAACTAATTGTTTCCAATTTGAATCGATTCCGTGTTTATGCCTCAACGTAAACTCTAGCTTGGTGTTTCAAATGCGATGTGCAAGAGAAGTTTCTCCAAACCTAAAATGAAGAAATTTTGTTTCTGTTCTAATACATGAGTTAAAATCTGTTGTCGGTTTTATCAAATCTTTCCATACAAAGTAAGTACAATCGAAAGATTGATTTCTAAGACATCATCTAAATCTCGAAACGTTCAGATGGAAAATTGGTGAAACGCCCTTATGAAGTTTGGTATGTTTTTTGTATTCATTTTGTACATTTATTGCTGCCTGTATTATGTAGAATTCCGAGTGTGAATTAGTAAGCCAAAAATAGTTTTTTTTCTACAAAGATTGTCTAAAAATTCAACTGATATCATCATGTTGTTCTACTGTACATGAGGTGGCATTTTTGTCTAAGCGGGGAAAGCACCTTCTCCTTCCTGTATCATCGTCTCTAAGCATATTTGGAATCACGTACAAAAAGACATAATTTCCAAGTATGTCTGTAATTGAAAAACAACCCATTCATTCCTAAGCAGTGGACTATTGCCAGGAATAATATAAACGTGTAACAATCCCCTTTCCACTAGGGATGTTGTTGTATGGTGAGAACATGAAAATGCTAATTACTGTTTCGCACATGCATGTTACAACACCTCAGCAAGATGAATTGGTGACGACGCTTTAATGGCCGCTAATCAGTGAAAATTCTAACATTCAAAATATCGGAAGAGGGTCGACTCGAAACTACATCAATAATATAGAGAGCAAAGCACAAGTAACAAGCATTTAGCTTCACATAAAGCGGTCGACGGGGCACAAAAACTCTCACCAGTGGTCTCCCAGCACTTCCATGCCCTAACCCTTGGAATACAGTGACCCGGGACCGAGACTTGACTCAAAGTTCGAGACCGAGACATGAATTTTCCAGAGTGAGATCGTGACTGGAGACAAGAAGAATTTTCGGCTTCGTCAGCAGTTTTCATTAAATTATTAAAAAATCCACAATTTCGAAAACCTCAAATTCGTCGAATTTTATTCATTTTTGCCATCTTTTTGCATTTGCTTCACCAAACATCAGAGCAACAGCGAACAGACCGAACTGCAGGTGCTTTTGAAAGATATTCGATTAGGAAACTAAAAATCTCGAGACAAAGGGTTCAAGACCGAGACCCACAACCTCCGGAATTGAGATGAAACCCGAGACCTTCGGCACCAAGACCCGCAAAGTGGGTCGCTAGACACGTCTTGGAGACTCTGGAATTGTTATTGAAGTTGACTAATGGAACCACACACAGCCTTTCGAGACAGGGTCTGGCCTGTGCGGTCGTCCTTTAGGACTGCACAAGCTGTGAAAATTATGCAAATAAGGGTCTTGTTTATCAATTTCCAGAACAAGGAAATGTGTTTGAAAAAGCTTCCCTACGATTATGATAACAAATTTAAGTCAAGTTGTTTGGTTATACTTGGAAACGCTTAAAGCCCTTCTCAGGTAACTTTAGAAATATCGCGTAATGCAGTTTTTAATTAAATTTTGAAAAGACTTACAATACAGTTGAGCTGATTCTTTCAGTAGCTAATTTTTTATGCGCTCTGTCGATCGGTCCTATCGAAATCTGCATAGTTTTTACATTTTTCGAGTGAGGGGTGATTACTGCCAAGATGGCAGTGCATACTTGACGTGTGAAAACAAAAGCTGTACTTGAGGTCTCCAGTGCTATTTTGGCAAAAATCAAATTTGACATTTTGATGCACGAGCAAACTTCGTAATTGGGTCCCATGAGCACAAGCGTCGGAACGAGGCCAAGAGGACTAAGGCACCTTGGATTTTCAAATTTGATATTTTTCTGCCTTTCAGTGGAAAAAGGTTTTTCCCTTAGTTTCGAGTTGGTAAAATGAAATCTCACCACTGTTTCCCCCTAGAAAAAACTTTTGGTCACCTCCTGGATAAATCCACTATGGCCCCCCTTGGAAAAAATCCTTCAGACGCCCATGCCCATGAGGAAATTCGCTGATAAGACAAGCCGAGTCAACGCGCATGACTCTTAGTCAACCTCGATTGTTCATATTTCACCTGTAAAAGGAATTTTGCCGTTTTGGCTGGAAGTGCTGCTGTATGGTCATAAGTAGTACAAAGTAATACTGAAAAATAACATATTTTCATGACTCAACTTAAAATTCTGTTGCATGTAGAACCACATTCTTCTAGAGAATGCGATTGTGATCTTCAACCGACTACCAATAAACGCTACTGGCGGAATTTAAGCATTTTTCCTGCCTTTTTTGTGTCTTTGTTTTGTGCCCCTCCCACATTTTTGCGAAGTATCACAACTTCTTAAGATCATGGCAGCCACTGTGCTTGCAAATCGATCACGTTAGGCAAGAACGACAGTCTATCGCAGTGGTTCTTTGATCCTTTTTCTAACACACCTCCCTTAAGTATTTGTCCTATATGTTTCAAGCCCCTGACTTTGAATAAGCTATAAAAACAAATGTATTTATTGGTAAAATTATTGACCAAACTCTACAAGTTGTAGGGCGCGTAAGGGCTCCCGCCCCCTGGAAATTTATTGACGCTCCCTGGGGGGCGCTTCCCTCGGTTAAAAACCACTTGGCTATTGGGTCACAGCGGGTGCTGCAAAGAGGCCTATTGTTTTTGTTGACTGCTAGCGGTAAAGCAATAAATGGATATTTGCAAAGAGCACAAAACCGCCTCCGGAGCGGTGGAAACGAGGCAAAGAAAGCCTTGTTGGCGGAAGCCTCCACAGTGCACAGCGCGAAGCTCATGGGGTGCTAGCATTTGGTTGGTTCCAATCGGAAACGCACAAATCCTAAATCAAGAACGATACGCTTGTTATTGGATACCTTAAACGTAGCACAGCCCGATAAAGCAATGTCCGCATCCCTTTAAAAAAGCGTTTATGACGTTGAGCAAAGAAAATGTAGTAGCTGCGTTTATCACAGCGCCCACGGAGAACGACAGACTTACAGGCAGGCCCGTAGCCACGGGGGACATTCAGGGGCAGTGCCTCCCCTTTTTTGTGCCTTCCCAAATTTTGTTGCGTCCAGAAAAAGTTATTTTAAAACATAAATTAAAACAAAAATCTTACCCCCTCAAAATTTATTTTGTCCCACGAAATCTTAAAACCTGGCTACAGGCCTGCCTACAGGTGTAGAATGAGGCTCGTTTAGAGAAACCGTATGGTCTGCTGAAGTTGCTACAATTGGATTGAAATGAAAATTGGCGTTGTACAGTTTTGATAGGTTTGACGAGTTGGACATTTCTGCTGGCACTCTCATTTTTCTGATAATATTCTTGAAAGCAGTCTAATCAATTTCGCCACAGAAGAACCGGCAACGCAAAAAACAGGATATTAAATGAAATTGTATTGAACGTTCCGATAAGCATCTCAGAAAACTCTTCGCCCCACCTGGTGTCCCGAACTGGTTACGGGCCTGGACTCTAGACTGAATGTTGAGCACTTCGATACTTTTTTCGCTCGTCTTCAGTTTGGTTGTACTGTAGTTGTATTAACTTGCGCAACTGTGCTGCATCCTATGTACGTAGGCGAATCAGGTTGCAACGATTGGTGGAGTTTCAATTATTCGTGGATCTCGCTGAAGCAATCCCCATGCTGAGCTCTGAAAGCTTGAAGAACACAAACCAAGCGATAAAAATTAAAATTTTATTAAACAATAAAGAGTCACGCAAAAAATGCACATAGAAAATTAAAAAAAATTCCAGTCTTTCTCTGGGTAGGCTTTCAAGGTTTCTACCTAGCCTTCTTTAAACGCAAGAACGATAGAAATCTCCTCAAGAAACTTTTTCTTTTTGGTTTAGATCGCTTGTTAGTCTTGCGTGTTGCCTGTGAACTTTCGAGTTCCTCAACATCTTTTGAGCAGGCGGCCATGGATTGACCTTCATTACCCAAAGTATCTTCGCAACTGAGACAAACGTCCTTTCCTTCAAAGCTCTCTTCAGGAGTTTTACAACCTTGCGAGTCGTTGTTTGCGAGAACTTCTGCGTCCTGTTCCGGCCATTGCGTGCCAACCGTGCGCGCCATCTTGGCCAGACTTGGGGTGCTGCTGGTACTTTTACTTCGAGCATGTTGAACGATTTCCATCTCCTTCACATCCACATCTTTTTGCGAAAAAGATTTACGCATTCCGCTTGCTTCAGACGCCGAACACGGACCCGCGCGACCCATGCTTTCCAATGCTCGCAGACTCGCTTCAATTTTACTACTGGAAAAGTTTCGCGGAATGCAGATCATTTCTGTTGACGATGGGTCTGTCTTCGTCATGGCAACGCCAACACTTTTCAGTATCGCTACAGCGATTTCTATTAGATCGCGAGGTTCGCGATCAGTGACAGAAGCATCTTCTGTTGTGGTTCGACTGGAAACTGGAGTTGGGGGTTTCGCAACGTCTTCGTTATTGCATAACACGCTGACTTCATCATGAACCAATTGATCGCATTGCTCTTTTCGATCGTCACTTGTCTGAGCAATCAAAGCGCAATTTAATTCATTTTCTTCAGGACTTTTTGCAAATTTTTCATTCGTTTCAGAAGGTATGACCTCATCACAAGGCGATACATCAATACCTGGAACAACGTCAGGCATTGGAAGTGCAGTCTCAGCAACCGAGGAATCGGGTAAATCTCGGTTTTCGCTTCCAGATGCTTCTACATCAGGTGCGCTTACAGACCAGCATGAGCTATCACGTTCTTCAACGTTATCTAAATGTTTATTGAAGGCCTCGACCCCCTGGCTTTCGTTGTTCTTTTTGCAATCCGACTTTTCCTCCGCACACTGACTGCCGTTGAAAGCCTCGCCATCGTCCGACGAGTTACTGCAGTCCATCTGCTCAGTTCTGTCGTTCCTC
>Ga0210059_1016758_pt1 | contig 10540 bp, 5 predicted proteins | sample Ectturendosymbi2_FD_188042 | JGI IMG/M metagenome (GOLD analysis project Ga0210059, IMG submission 188042) | Ecteinascidia turbinata endosymbiont from Florida, USA - Sample 2 (SPAdes) (version 2) | ecosystem: Host-associated > Tunicates > Ascidians > Unclassified | place: Key West, Florida... | reverse complement strand
CGCACCCGCCCCGCCCTGCAGACCATCCCAACCCGCGCCCGCCCCGCACTTTTTCGGTCTCAAACCCCCACCTGTCTGAAAACTACTTAAAACTCATAACTATAACAAGTTTTTGTTGCAATGAAATCGTGAGAAATATGCATTTATTTTTAACAAAAGTTTCAGTAAAAAGTTGCATTTATGCACAAGCATTTTAAACGACAGTGATTTACTCAAGCGATTTATTTACATTTAATGCTAAATATTTCCAAACATTATCTTGCGAGAAATGGCGATCATTTGCCAACAGTTTGCGTAGCATGCTAAAACTTCGACAGTGCATGAAGTTGCTTGGCAATTTGACAATTTGGCCTACAGTTCTGGACTGAAGTTTGTTAGGGCGGGTCATTTCTACAATTGCTTTTAGGTCATTACTCAGTTCGAATCGGTTATCAAAGAGAACAGAACTATACTGAAATAGTTCTCAAGCATGTTTTTTAAATCACACTTTTACATTTTACGCAATAGGCCTACTTGATAAAAGTTGCATGTGAAAAAGGAAAAAGTTGCAATACAAAATTCCTGCAACCAGCTCATCGTACTACATAAATTCTGAGTATTTCAGAAGCTGTTGGAAGCTGTAAAAAAAGTTGAAAACTTGCCCTAGGCTACTCATAACGTCTGAAGACAAGTCTAACATGCAGGAAAATCAAGCTACTCATTCTTTTTCATTGACAACCAAACCAAAACTTTCCACAGATCTGATCTTTCGCAGTCGACAGATTTGAAGTTATAAAAAGCACGTTTCGGTTCAGTTGTGACTAGCTGTGCGTTAAGCGTTGTTTCATCCATTTGAAAGTGCTGCTAGACTAGTATTCCTCGCCAAGTACGACGGTAGCATTGGAAAATGTTCCTTTGCCCACCACATGGCAAGAGCCTGAGCTAATGTTTCGCAACAGTGGGTTGTTACATTATAATGTGATAATTGCTGCAGGCCTACAGTCCTAAGCGCAATGCTGGCAAACAACTCTAGTACTGTACATCCATGTGTTTTCCGATTTTTGACCTGATTAAGTTCACGTGCTTTGGCTCAACATTCAGTTACCACAAAGAAATTCTCAACCCGCCCCCGCCCCGCACCCGCACGCAAAGCAGTTTGCGGGGCGGTACCCGCAACCCGCGCGGGTTAACCCACCCCGCGCAGGACTCTAATGTGTACTTCTTAGGATTCTATTGCCGTTAACATGCACTTGTTTCATTTTTAATTATAATTGATTATGGGGTGATAATGCTGTTATTCTACTATTTTGTCTAAGCGCATTTGGCGTTAGTTGTGTCGTCACTGATGCGATAATACTTATGTGACTGAATTAAGATGTAGTAATGGAGGTCCAGAATAACATGATGACGCTCTGTTATACTGTGACGTGGAGTTGACTACAACGTTACATCAATGCAGTGCCTTACTGTTTATTTGTATTGTTCACTTACAGTATTTGTTTATACACGTGTCCGGTTTGTTCATTTGTTTTTTGATTTTACTAGTTGACGCAGTTAATTTTTCACTGACCTAATACATAACAATAGGAACGCGCTCCATTTGTCTCACATATATGTCAGATCACAATTAATACAGCAACCAAGCTGGGCCTGTAGAGAGTTGCCAAATAGTACTGCAAAATCTTTTCACCTAGCTAATAGCCAAGTGTCACTTGAGAAACAGTGTTAAAAACCCAACAGAGAAGAGCAGGAAAAAATATTTTAGTTAAACAGTTTTTTCATGACTGCTTAGATCTTTTCTCAGTGACTCACCATCAGCTTGTTTGTTTTAAGTGTTCGTTGGGATAAACGTTTTGTTTCTTACTTCAGTACGCTATCACTCAGGCTACTGTATATTTAACATGAACCTCGCTTACTCCTGTCAGGACAGAAAAAAATAATTAGACAGGACTGCCACTTCCGATGGATGATGGACATTGTTAACATAGTATACTTACGGAATGTAGATAGTGGTTTATTAGGATAAACATCCAATGGGCTCATCTCACAGATCGCATCTGTCCTGTTGCGCTAAAAGTAATTTTAATCCGTTCAATCTCCAATATTTTTTTTAGTACACGCTGTATTTAAGTAGCAAAACTTTTGGAGCTTTAATCTTATAACTGTTGGAGCTTTAACATAATATAAGCTTTAATATTTAGAAACGACTGAAAAGAATACATCGATTGAAAACCGGAAGAAGGAGAGGACGTCATTCACCCAATCCCAAATCAAACAACTTGAAGCAGATTTTGCAGAAAATCATTATTTGACCAGATTGCGCAGATATGAGCTTGCTCTGAAACTCAATTTAACTGAACGGCAGGTAATGCGAGAAGTCAATTTGTTACAAGCTATACTTTTTTATGGCTGTCGTGTGGTAGCTGGAAATTGCTTGTTTATCATAAAACCGTTCACACTAGTCCCACCCCTTTAATCAACGCTAGCCTACGCTCGCAGCAGCAAGTTTAGAGGAACGTGTTGGCTAAAAACTGTTACATCTTTGCTCTACTAAGACACGTATACGTGAAAGCGTACCAGATCTACGTAATGTATTCATTTGATCTTAAATCCGCTGAACATTTCAGTGAGTATCTGGAAAAAGCGATTCTACACTATGTACTCACCTCAATGTATAATATATGCTAATGTTCGCAAATGTAACTCGTGTTTCGGACTTGTTCACTGCCGCTTGTTAAATCACAATCTACGCAGAAACTTGTTTCTGAAACTTTTGCTATTGGGCTTCTTCATTTCCACGGCCCTATGACCAGAACGCGCCTGTGAGTTGTGTTTGTGTTGCCATAATTCCAAAGCGCCTTCCAAGTTCCAACACAGTATGTTGCCACCTGAGAATCAAAGGCGAACAGTACGGCTTCGAGGATATATGTTTTGTAAATTTGAAAGACAAGCTGCAATGTGTGAACCACTGAAAGAAATGTAAATCCAACAACTCAGAAACGCGCTGCAGTTGCAATGTGCAGTAAATGGCAGCTGGACCAGTGGCGTATCTATGCAAAATGGCGCCCATGGCACAGTTTAAAAATGCGCCATTTGGCATAATTTTTACGAAAGATAAACCATGAAAAAATAAATAATTTCATGCAGCAAATATGTGTTTATTTTTGTTTTAAACGTTATCTAGAAGGACCATAACATACTTTTATACTCATTTTATTTTATGATACCATAATTTATACATTGTATTTGCTGACAAATTGTAAATCGTTCAAAACAAATCACGCAACATATTGGCACTACAAACGACAATAATTTCTTTTGAAATGAATCACATTTAATTTGGATGTTATTAATAAGCTACACGTACCAGAGCAACGCCACGTTTCAACGTGAGATAGCCAAAACACTGGACAGAAAAAGCTATAGCTCTAAATAAGACTAACAAATCTCTTCTTTCATGACTTACCATTTTTTGCTCAATTCGTGCGATAACCATAACAGCTACTGATATCTCCAGGACTAATTACGATTCTCTTCCTGAGTGTCTGGACTGGGGCATCGTCTTTAGCCTATTTATCTGACACTCGCAGCCATCGAAGAAGTTTCGTAAAGTCGGAGTGGGCCGCAGCAGTTAAGTAATTTGTAAATCTGTGGGAGCTTAACAGCAGATATTTCCGTAATAGTCAGGTTCTCACAGCCACAGACTTGAACTCGTCTCAACCACATTCTGACGAATATATTGTTGTCTGAAGCGCAGCAGCACAGACTGACTTAGCCTCTCTTAAAGTGCAGTGGTTCTTAACCTTTTCTCTACTACGCCTCCCTTAAGTAACTGTATTTTGTTTCAAGCCCCCCTCACATTAATAAACTTGCAAAAGCAAATGTTTTCATTGGTAAGTTTGTTGATCAAACTTCCCATGTTGTAAAGCGAGTAACAGCTCGCGCCTCCCTGGAAAGGCTGCCCCCGGTTAAGAGACACTGTTATAGTGTGAGAAGGACGAGGTCTTGTAGTTACGGTAGGCGTTTCTGTTTTGTCACAATTGTTGACAGTCATATGTGTCACAATACCACAGTTTTGTCACAATGCTTGGTGGTGCTGGGCAACACACCGGAAGTATTGCAATAGATACGGACGCTGTGGTGTGATGTAACGTTGGAGTTAATGGGTATATGGAGCGCAAAATAGAAGTTGAAGAGACTGTAAGTCACAAATGTTATTATACCAATTTTTGCGCCTCTGTCAAAGTGGCGCCCATGGCACGAGCCATGCCTGCCATCATGGGCGTAACGAGGGGGGAAAGGGGGCACAATTCCCCGGGTGCCGAATCACTATGTAGGCGCCGAATCACTGCGGGGGACGCCAAATGACTGCGAGGGGCGTCGAAAAGTCCCAACAATGTCACAGGTACTTTCTTCAATCAAGTAAATTTGCTTCCGAAAGATCTCAGGTTCGAACATGGGGGCGCCAAATTTGCTTCTTTCCCCGAGCACCATCTAACCCCGTTATGCCCCTGCCTGCCATGGAACCACATTCATTGCTGTAGTCAATTACGAAAGCTGCATTAATTGATCTAAAATCAGGACTGTTAAAAATTAAGGTTGTTGTGTAAGCAAAACCTGCAACTTGGATATTACATTTTCATTTGAAGCCACGTAGAAACCTTAGGCTAGTTTTTCGCAAGAAACCTTGCAAGAAAATCTATCATTTGAAGGTATAATTAAGTTATCGATAACAAGGCATAAGCAGTCTTTGCCAGTTAGCAAAAGTTTTGTTTTGATATAAAAGATGTTGATCTTCTTGCGCTCCTCAGAACCTTCTTTTTTAAAAATTCAGGAAAAATTTTTTGAAAGTCTGTTTTGCGTTTTCGATGCGAATGAGGTTCTGCGGGACATGGCGCCCAACTCGAGCAATCTTCGCATTGATGCAACACTAAGTCAAATGGTCGTTACTATGTTATTGTACCCTGATTTTGTTGTATCTGTTGCATAAATATTTGCAGTAAAAAACAAAAATAGACGTATATTGACAGAAAAAATAATTTTTCATTTCTGTATGAATTTCCGGTGTATAAACGGCTTATCCTATACAAAAACTGTTCTTCTGGCTATCATTGAATTGTGAATCCGTCACCTTACTGAACGTTTTGACGTTTTTTGCTGATGTATACCAACGTATGCCAAACTAGAAATAAAATACGGGGAAAACAATTTTGGGTACATGTGCTAGACTCGTTGGAAATTCGGATAAATTTGTTGCTTTTGACCGTATTCGTCCAAATTGGTTACTTTTTTGAATTGAGTAAAACTGAGGAAGTTGTACGATGGATCGTTTCCACAATGATTTGGTTCATGTTTTTTAGCAAGATGTTCAAATTTGTTTTGTTAATCGTGTAATTTAAAGGTTAATATAATCGTCTTACTGACCCCTCATTGCCGCGCAATTAAATTTAGCCAACCATTATCATTCTGGATATTTTATTGTAAAATTCCAGACACAATTGTCAGCAAAGCTCGTAGATCATTGGAAATTTTTGACATCATTTTTGCATAAGCCACATACTCTGATGAAACCTAATAACAACAACAAAATTATCTTCAGGAAACCTGCCTTTCAGTGAGAAGTGATTTTTAATGTGTATCTGTTGGAACCAGAATTTTATTTAAGAGTGCAACCTAGGTTTCGCGCGTGTATGCATTGATTAGACCCAAGTCTGCAAAATATGAAAACAGACTGATAGCCATCACTCCAGGCATACGAGGCGAAGAGTCTGGGAAAACTTCTCTAGCCGTAGAAGTTGTAAAAATCTTGTAATTTTGTAAAAATCAGGAGTATCAAGGCAAAGTTCTTGATTTTGTAAAAATCAAGATTTTGTAAAAATCAGGAGTATCAAGGCATCTTGATTTTGTAAAAATCAGGAGTATCAAGGCAAAGTTTGTCAATCTTCAAGGCGAAGAAGTGTACTTTTCAGGGCACAAAAATTAGGAAAACTTTTTCGAAAACGTAGGGACGCTGCCGTTCGGAGAAAAGTTGAGTTTGATGTTTACACGGACAGTTAATTTTGGTCAACCTAAAGGAAGTCCTCTGTTTGCATGCTCACATGATTTCGCTTCCTTTGTTGATACGTTTTTCCTTGAGTCGGCCCGTTTCTTTGCCTCTTTTGTTGGTTTCCCTGGCTAATTATCAGCAGTGTGGACCTGGCAGATGGTTTCGAGGTGTAGGAAGTATGTTCAACATTACTCTGCGCATGAAACGTTGGTAATGTTTTCAAATAACCTCCACTCCATTAACTAAATATTTTCGAATTGGTATTTGCAGCATCAAGTTTCTGTCATGCAGGAACAAATATAAATTATTAGCACTATTTCACAATGTTTTCAAATCATCAGCACTTTTTGGCTGGTCATTACTTTGGTTGCAATCACCAATCGTTTAATTTTAGAGACACTCGAACTATTAGTAGACTATCCGTGCTAGGAAAGTGTGAAGCGATTCATGTCATACTTTGATTGGCAATCACCACAAATTTCTATATCTATTTTGTTGACCTCAAAAACTTCGGATTTAGTTTGAAATTTCTAACTGGGAATTACAATCAACTCAGTGTAGCAATAAGAAATTAATCGTAAATACAGATTTTGAGATCCTGGAATTTGCATCTCGTATTGAACGACAAAATTGATTTAAAAAAGAGAGTCAATCTACCATCAACCGTGACCCAACAACCCGGAAGTTAGCATTTTTTTTATGTGGGTCCAGGTAAAGGTATGGTTTCAAAACCGACGAATGAAGCTGAAACGTGAACAGACGCAGTGATGGCAATCGACGAGAAGACCACTGGCTGTGACGAATGTGGCAAGAAAACGGAAGACGGACATGGAGACATCAATGCAGTCGAAATTAGTTTGGGCGGGAATATGTGCAACCACAACAGCAACGCGCAGTCAAACATTGATGTTAAAAGAATCGTACATGCCTCGGCATGTGTTATTGCTTAGGTTATATATTTCATGGTTAAAAAAACAAAATAAATGTACTTATTGCCAAACGACTCTACGCTCCTGCTTGATGCTGATGAGAGGAAAAATTCAAGATTTTTATAATTGGGTTTCAGTCAGTTCGTTAGATGTCAAAGATGCGTTGTGGAGAGTTTGCTATAATAACGCGTTATATTTTCTATTCCGATCGGCTGCCTTTTACCAAGATGTCGTTGTAACCAAAATTGTTCAATTTACCAGACTGGAACATGTTGAACACCTACTAGAGATGGAACATGAACTTGGATTTAAATCCTGCCGCATTTTAGTATTTTGATGAATTTTGATTTTGTAATTCCTGCTTAAACGGATTTGGATTGGATAATTTTGTTTTGAACTTCGTCGCAACTTTTGGTTCAGTTTCGGGACTGCAGATTGCTGCATTCAATTTTTTTAATGGAGTTTCCCACTTCTGTCGGGATTGCACACCGTGTTTGTTAATTCTTAGGCCTTGACTATGAAAAATTGAACAATGATATAAGTTTGCTCTGTTTGTATCCTGTGGTCAAAGTTACCGAATTGATGTAACACAGTGTTTCCCAATCTGTTTTGGCTAGCGCCCCCTTTTCTGACAAACAAATTTCTATCGCCCCCCTACCATGCCTAGCACACATATCAACACAATTTTTTCGTATTGTATGTTTATGCTTGGGATTTTTGAAAATGATTGAAACAAGAATGAGCGCAAAGATGCATTTCACTATAAAACTTAATTTAGTAAATTAACTCATTTAGCAGTCGGAAACTGTTAGAGTTAATGATTTGGAGTTCATGAAGGGCTCGATTTCGTTTGAACTGCATTAAACTTGGACAAGAAGGCGAAGATTGCCGATTTGGCTTTAACGAGGTGAACATCATTCCCCTGCAATTGCAAATTAGCTTCATTGAACTTCGTGAAGATATCTGTGGTCTGTGACAGCTAAGATACTGTATCTATGACACCCTTTGACAGCCATCTTCTATGTGCCGCAACAGGCGTACAAACTCTCTTCATCATTATCCGAGTGCACCACATTGCCTAAACTTAGCAGAACACTTCTAAACCCTTTGGTGTCCTTTGATAAATCAATCCATTAATACTCTGCCACATTTTTAGTAAATTTTGAGTTCGGAGCAGTGCAGGATTGAATTTAATCTGCATATTTTTTGAAAGTTTTTGAACTTAGCCGTGACACTTGCAGTCGTACACTGGCTCTACCATCTCTCTCTCCCTGGATTTCCTTGGCGCTGCTCAAGCTAAAGTGCGTTCTAAAACACACTTCTGTTTTCCAGAATCTTTTCGATTCCCTTTAGGTAACTTATTCTTGTTGGCACCTAACACTATCTGTAAAAAAATATAAATTGCCTTTCTGCTTTCGAATTGAACTCGTACAAGGTTATTATTATATTTGTGAGCATTAAACCTCTCCATCCAAAATTAGCTCACGCTTTTGGTTACAGGCTGAGTCTAAGTCCAAGCGTGCATTCTCAAACCTGACCGGTGATAGTCACTGTAACAAAACGGGCATTATTAAGTAGCAGTTTACCGGTGTCAAGAAGTACAGCTGACGAAAATTCCAATCATAATCATTTAACTATAGAGGAGAACAGTTTTACTGGGCAGCCTACCTTTAGTGATGGAAACTGCAGTTCATCAATTTATCTCCTAGCATTTCACCTCTGGTTTGTTTCCAAAACGCTAAGTTTTTGTTTACAAATTACATGCATACATGTTTGTTGATCATACTGTTTTTTATGGCATTTGGTCACTCAAAGTTAGTAAGACAACAGAAACGTAATTATTAACTGGGTCTCCTATCGCCCCCCAACCGCCCATTTCTGCTTCACCGCCCCCCAATCGCCCATTTCTGCTTCACCGCCCCCCCTGGAGTTTCTCACCACCCCCAGGGGGGCGGTACCGCCCACTTTGGGAACCACTGATGTAACACATTGACCAGTCCCTTTTCTTGACTCATGGTTGTGACAAGTAAAACCCCACTACCTGGTCACATTTAGCGCAGTTCATCATTATTACTATGTGTAGCCCACTGGTAAAGAGTCGCTTGTGTTGTAATTTACACGCTACTCGTATGCGGATCCAGGATTTTTTAAGGGGGGGCTCAAGGACGACTTCATCCGCATGTGTACTGAATACATAACGGTGAAGACACAACCGCTCAGGTAACTTTCTTTAACAAACGCGGTTAATAACCATAAACATTTTGGCTAAGTCGCATTCCCACCATTACCCAGGCTTACTGGGACGTTTCCGCAGCAGAAGCGCCCTTCAAAACAATTCAGAAATTATTCTCAAATTTATCTAATCGTAAGAAAGTAACTTGTCCACCCCGAAAAAACGCGTGGGGCAGGCATAGATGTGACACAAAAACTACACGAAGAAACCTGAAATGCCGCCAGTAACCGTTGTTGGCAGTCTATGCAAGATCCATGCCGTATTGTGTTCAAAAATTGTAGATGTTCATGGAATAGAAGTTCATGACGTTCGGACTTGAAAATATGTTTATTTTGGGAAAATTTTCCAATTTATATTGCATAACACCAGAGACGTAACGAGGGTGGGTAAGGGGACATAGGCGTAGCCAGGGGGGCTTACGGGACCATGACCACCAAAATTTTTAGAACACATAGTCATTTTGTGCTTTGAGAGGCGGTATCCCAAACAAAATAGTGTTATTCGTCTAAAATCAAACATTTTGGCCCCCACCAAATTCCGCCCCCAAATTTTTGGGCTGGTTACCCTACTGCAAGGGGGAACAATTCCCCGGGCGCCGAATCACTGCGGGGGGTCAAAAATCACAACAATGTCATAACCACATTTTTCAAAGCAGTAGACTTGCTTCCGAAAGACCTCAGGTTCGAACATGGGGGCGCCAAACTTGCTTCTTGCCCCAGGCGCCATCTAACCTCGTTACGTCCCTGCACATCAGGCGAAATTTGTTTGCAAAAATACATTCCCATCAGTGGCAAACTATCAATCACAAATCATTTAAAACAAAATGCTGTTGATTATCGAAGTCATTTGACCATAGAATATAACTTGCAGGTAGAAAAAAGATACCACTATTTCGAAAACAAGCACAACTTTCCCTCTCCTCCCAAAAACGCTTGGGGTACGCGTAGAGACAAACATACCAAAAAACTCGAAAGCAATAATTATCCTAGTACTTTGCTCTGGAAGGTGTTTATTGCATCACGAGGGCATTGAAAATGGTCAGACAATCTTTTTCCACGTCACGTCATTCAGTCACTGACCGTCGAGTTGCACGGACGTGTTTTTAGACAGCTGCTGTTCAGGAACTTGGGAAACGGTATCTTTGAGGTTTTGTTAAATTTTGTTGGATTTGCCTCTGATACTCACGGAGTTGTATTTTTAGTCTTGTGCATACGGATATTAACTGTAAGTGATTCAAATAGATTAAAAGTACAACAAGTATGGAAAAGAACAGTGCAATTACTCTAAGAAAGCACAAGGCTGGTCAGGCGCCCGAGGGAAACGACGCTCTGCAATTATCGGACCTGTACAAGC
>Ga0210059_1016757_pt1 | contig 10540 bp, 6 predicted proteins | sample Ectturendosymbi2_FD_188042 | JGI IMG/M metagenome (GOLD analysis project Ga0210059, IMG submission 188042) | Ecteinascidia turbinata endosymbiont from Florida, USA - Sample 2 (SPAdes) (version 2) | ecosystem: Host-associated > Tunicates > Ascidians > Unclassified | place: Key West, Florida... | reverse complement strand
TTAAGATCAACGACAAAAACTTTCACAACTTCTCACGTAAAGCTGGCATGCTTTCACACACGATTATCATCTGCATCCACCAAACAATCAACAAGCCCGGAAGCCGCTGTTCAGATCGTTTCTCACACAAAAACTTTATCAAATAGCAGCAGCATGTTTTAAACTCGCAGAATGTTGTTTTCCAAATTATTGAAAACTTTCATCGCGTGCTAAAAAACAACATTTCATCTCTTTGTGCTTCTATCAGCCGTTCCTCTACTAAACAAACCACAGACATGCCGCTACACCCTATAACTGCAGCTGGAAGACGTACTTGTTTTGCGTCATTAAATTTTTTCCAGCCTCGATGGTTTTGTAAAGTTTTTTCACACTCTTGTAGTGTCCGAAGCACTCGGCGTGATCTGGGTCAAGTTTCAGACACTCCCGGATTTCACTGAAAGACAAAAAGAAATTGTCGTTGATGTTGTGCGTGTGTGTGTGCGCGCGTAAAAATTTGAGTGTGTGTATGTGCGACTATTGGTCACTCTCTTATTTATAAAGACTAACTTGACACAACACGTGACACAGACACAAGAACAGGGTTTCTCAACCGGGCCCTCGGCCCCCTTTGGGGACCGCGGAGCAGTTCTCCGGGGACCACGATCAGAGGCCTTTACTAAATAGCTCTGTCATGATATTGCCAAACCCAAGTATAACAGTTAAACGTAAATTTGTGGTTTCATTATGACATCATAGACTTCTCACCATGGCGTCATAGACCTCGTTTGTTGACTTTTTTCTTATTATTAAACTTGGCGAATAAATAACAGATGGAAACACGTTAAAAACAAAGCTAGGTGTTTTTGGTGATGAGCAGGGGGTCACAGGTGTTGAGAGTCTTTGGAAGGGAGTCACAAACCATAAAAGGTTGAGAACTACTGCACAAGAACACTAGCGATGGTAAAAACAACACTTTCAGAAGACAAATAAAGTCTAATCCCAAGACGAAGCAGGAGCTATAGCTGGATGGTGGATATGACAGAAGCCACCATAAAACGCATGGGAAGCACATACTTGGACATTACTCACGTAAAGCTTCAGTTGCACTATACTTGCAAGCCACACCTTTCGCAACAATCGAATTCCATCTACTGTAAATGTCCAAGCCACGCGTACCGATTTGCACGTCTACTACGGCATCGCTTTTGCGACCAGCAAACTCACTCGAGCGACTGTTGCACGTCGCCAAGGCTGTACCAGAGCACGCTCATCTTAAGATAGGCTTGCGTGTTGTCCAGCCTGAGCATCGTGGTCGGCTTAAGGTCGCTGATCGCCTTGCGCAGCTCTCCCATTCGCTCGTACGCAGTTGCGCGCAATTCTCTGAAGTCGGGATTCCACGGGCAAGACTGCGATGAAGGTTTCATACGAGTGAGCTGAGGTGCGTGAGATGACTGCGCTCGTTTCAGCTTATCCACTGGTTTGGAAACTGTGGGCCACGAAGACACTGTCTGTGGGCCACAGTGCTATTTTCAACAGACTGCGCCGTGCGTCTTTCGTATTTAACCTTCCCATATTTGTTCTTTGCACGATTTCATTACTTTCGTTGCAGCCCAACGAAAGGCATGAAACAAACACTTCAGTTGCCTATCATACTTTATCAATCGTAAAATATATTTTATCCTAATATCGAATTTGATCATGTCTAACATGAAGCTACATGCAAAATTTAGTAATACAAGCCAGAAAACCATAAAAATGACGTAACAAGAACAAAAGCCTCGAAGCTGAAGACAATATTTAATATGCTCTGTCTCGGAGAGGCACAAATTCCGAACCTTGTAGCTAATACCCAGGAAGATCCATCTCAATGTTTCGGTGATATATAAATTGGTAGGAGCCAGTATGCCTTATATTTTCCAAGTTTAAACAATCGCTTATGCCCATACAGTCACTGTTAAATTTTGACATAATGTTGGAATACTTGCTGAGCGAAGAACTGTTTTAAGTAGACATGTCGACCACACCCCAAAAAAATTTGAAAACCACTACTGAGCTTAACGATACAACAGTTTATTCAGCCTTTGATTTAATAATCCGTAGAACTTCAAGGATGCACACCGAAATCACACAAGTGAAAAACAGCAAACTGATTCCTTTATCATCGCACGAAAGCAATCGGTAAGGTGCCGATGTATGAAACGTGTGGTTCGCTCGCAAGTAGTCTGAAAATTTTATATATGTTATTTTGCAAGACGGCATAAAAACGCGTTATTTGCGAGACGGCAATTGGTGGTTAATTTTTAAACACGGCAACTGCTCTTATAACTCGACATAGTAGATCAAAAGAGCGATCTTATGAGTAAACACTGGTTTGATGCGGGCCACGCTAAGAAGCATCCGCACATCACTACATTCAATTTTGCACTCAAGCTTTCGCGACCAGAAAAGTGTATGTTACGAGCACAGAGGAGCAAAACGCTGGCAATTCGATTTCAAACGTCGACAAACAAGTTACCTCTATTACTTCGCTTAAAAGTGCAATGGCTTGCGCATTTTCATTGGCCTCAATTAATTTGTACGATTTGATGACGTTCCGCCTCAGAGGTCTGATTTCTTCGACTTTCGCAGTAGCAACAGCATTTTCCTCATGAGCAAGCTACAACATAACATTTCAAAAAAAAGACTTGTTTGTTTGTTCAAGTAAAACCAGACTAACGTTAATATCAACCTGCTGACTTACCACAGCTTCATAGTCACCCTGAGCTTCATTAAATTTACCCATCTTCAGGAAAAGATTTCCTCGCTGAAGCCTGGCTTTTACAAAAGTAGGCTGCAAAACCACAACCTAAGCACAGCAACCAAGGTTCAGCAACAAATCAGAATTTTGTGCTATTCACGGAAAAATACACAAAAGACTTACTTGGTTTAGATCTGGAAGTGCAGATCTGGCTTTACCCATAGCCAGATACACAGTGGCTCGCATATAAAATGCCTGGTAATTGCTCTCATCATTATCTGCAAAGTTAAATCCGTTCATAGCATTACATCTCAACTGTTTTTCAATAGGCACTATGTCCAAAACCTACAATAACACAGATTGGGTATCATATGCACAGCTTTCAGGAAAGGGAAGTGCTTACAAGTTACCATAAAACCAAATGCAGAAAAACATCCGCCATTTATTTGGAGAGTTTTAAAGACTACAAACCGCAAAGTAGGGTAAATTTGGCAAAATATGCCACAGCTAAGACAAAGTAAAACCAGTTGAATAGAGGGTGGTATTATAGTAGGATCGCCATTTGCAATCTAGAGCCATATCAACCAAAATCAGGACAAATTTGCAATCACATATATAAACAGTAAATTGCACAAAAAACAATGACTTTCTATCAGTATACCTACCAATTGCAGCATGGTATTGAGTTAAGGCATCAGCTAGTTGTCCAGCATTTAAAAGTTGATTGCCTCGCACCAAATGTCTTTGAGATTCTGCTTTGTCCAGACCTTCAATGCCTTTTGATCAAAAAAGATGACATGCTACAATTCTATAGGTGAAGTCATAGAGAAAGGAAAACTCAAGTTCTCAGTGTTTCCAAAGACTCTAATAATGGACCCTGACACCTATTTTTATTAATAAAAATCCTTCACAGGTTGCTCAAATAAACTGTATAAGATGTTTCCAAGAAAAACATTGTTTTGCAGATAATAATGAATAGCCTGAAGTTAAAAAAACATGGGTTAGTGTACCTAAAGAGCATAATACCATTTTAATAGACCAGTTTAAGATTGTTGGAACATACAGCAAACTGCAAAACCTCAGCAACTGGAAAGATTATGCAAAAATTTTATAATTTTTAATTGGCAGAACAACCAGGTTTAAATCATTAAAATCCTAAAACCGTAACAAAACCATCAGAAGTTATTTTTGGCATCAAGCTAAACATCTTGGCCAATCTCAAACAGATGATACTTTTGGTGCAAGAAGCTTAACCTTGACTTGAGATATGAAATCAAGAAACTTCCATCAGAATAACAAAATTGCAAATGACACAAGACATTCAGCCTGTTAATCAAAATTTAATCTAGTCACAACTCTGTAAGTTTCATGAAAATGTATAATGAAAATAAGTGGAAACAAACAACAACAGTGGAAAATAAAAGTTGTCAAGCAACAGCAAACTTGAAAAGTAGATCCTGGATAAAAACAAAAGCTTGTAACTAGCACAAGGTTTTTAGAATATTGCACATAGTCCCTTACCTTCAAAATGTAAATCTAAAAGCACAAGAACAATGGGAACTTGTGACAAGAGACCCTTCATGTAAGACTTGACTGAATCTTTCATGACTGGATAACACCAACGCACATTAATACATAAATATATATATACAAATGCCCTAAACTAAAACTGTGAAAAAAGGTCTGCTAGAACAATTATCAAAACATGTTATTTGGAAAGTAAATCAACAAACTAAAAAATCCTGTCAAACTTTGTATCATTTCAGATAGGATAAATGGTCTCCTCCACTGGCTATATGAAGTTAAAACTTTTGCACCACTGGTTCTCTACCGGCATATGTGAATTCATGCAGTTACAATCAGACATCAAAGGTGACAATCATCACATTCGCAAGGCTGACTTTTGTTGGTAGGGAACCACTGGGGCACAACTAACCAGATGGTATAAAAGGTGTTAAAGAAGAAATAAGACTGCAAAACAAGAAAAACTAGGGCAAGCATATAGAAACTTCCCTTTATCCTAAGCAGAAGCTTCAGTATTTTGACCTATATTTTTCTAAATTAGTTTTCTTGTCCCAATAAATATTCAGTCAGCTGATGAAAGCAGAAAGACAAGTAATTCATCAAACTTACTCAAGGCAGTAGCTATAAGTCCACCAACGGACCTTTATTTGACAGTAACACATGATGAGTGTGCAGTAGACTGCATTATGCTTGGTAGAAACATACCAAACCTAATCCCTAAACCTAACCCCTTCTAAACCATAAAGTTAAACCCTAAACCTAAATGTACCCCAAAACCTAAACCCCAAACCTAAGCTGTAAATCCGAACAGAAAAGTTTGGAAACTTTTGAAACCACCAAAACAAAAAGGCGTCATGGTGAGAGCCGAACCAAAAACCATTGGCACAGCAGACATAGACATGTCTGCTCCACTACCACGACAGTGCTAACAGAGCAACAAACTCAGTCTTTTATTCAATCTGTGCCACCGCTCGACGGACCTATAGCCACCTCCTTTTTTTAATGTTTTGATCAAACAATAACCTCTGTGCTGCAACAGTTTTAAAACTGTAAAACAAGTTCAATTTATTATACATTTACTGAGAAAATATAGCAGTTAATATTATTTTATTGCTCATGCAGTTGACATTTCAAACCAAGGCAAACATGATAGGATAAATAAAAATTTTCATTAGTGAATGATAAAATCATTAATTTTGATGAACAGCAATAAACTGAGTGTGTTATAGGTGTTATATTAAACATTGCTGTTATGCAAATTCTATTTGTTTAAATTTCACATTAACACTATTCACTCAAATGTAGCCACAATTATCAAACAGTTGGTGCTGTAATTTTTTACTATGATGTTGAATACTACAAGTATAACTTGCAATCGTGAATGTAATAAGGTCATTTAAAAATAGTTATTTCTTGCACATTAGTTGGTTTTTGTAAAGAAGGCACTTGAATTATATGATTTAATGATGACAGTACACTAAAATATTTCATAGTGACCAGAAGTAAAGCAGGGGGTTACAGAAACAGTCAGTATGACAGCAGCATGTCAATAAATTTTGTCTAAGAAGAGCTGTAACAAAACGTATGAAAAATGGAAGGGCTAAAACGTTTTAAAATGAGCCTAGGCTAGGCTTAATGAAAACAGTCCTCAACTAATTGTAAGTAATGTCTGAATTTAACTTCGTACTTGTGGCCTATCAAGCCTTGTTAATCATGACTTACCATGAATGCAGCGATCGCTACAAATGTAGCCACATGGCTCCTGATACAACTATAAGCAATTGAAAATGGGCATCACAGACCACATGCATTTGATGCAACATCCCTGAATAAGCACAAAGCGAGCATAAATACAACTGAACCTAACTAAACCTTAGCTCTAACAAGAAGAACCATCAAAATAAAAAAAAACATTTATCAACACTGGCTCTTGTTTATGTGCACTGTGAAGCATAAGCATGCATCAATTCACCTAGCACTCTGGTATGATCTTGCAGTTCTGGTTTGTTTTTTGGTAGCATCTAGGTAGCTGGCAACGGCTACACAAGGCCAACTGATAGGTAGACAGCACCAATGTTTATTCAGTGCACCATTAGGTTTTGTCACCACAAACAGAAAGCAGGTTCAGGCTTTCTTTATATACTGTAATAGTAGGGTGAACATACAATAGAGTGGTCTCGGCAGTGATGTCTGCACAATGATAAGGTTTGTGATAAGCTTTTATGGTGCTCAGGTTTCAATTTCAGGTTTAGCATTTTAGGTTTAAGGCCTGTCTATATTGACAATGAGCCAGGAATTGCCTGGCACAATATATTGTTTGTTTCATTGCTTCCAAGAGTCGCAGTGCCGAGCTGTGCAAAGCACAGAATTCCAACACAACAAAACAAACAACAAAGGATTACATCTGGAAGCTCCTGGCTCATTTTTTTAGTGTAAACGGGCCTTTGCACTTTTGACTTAAAGCTTTAGGTCTAGGGTTTTTGCTTCTAAGTTCTAAGGTTTTAGGTTTAGAGATTTAGGTCTAAGGTTCACAGGTTTTAAGGTTTGGAGTTTTAGGTTTACAGGTTTAGGGTTTTAGGTTTAGCATTACGGTTTTAGGTTTAGCATTAGGGTTTTAGGTTTAGCATTAGGGTTTTAGGTTTAGCATTAGGGTTTTAGGTTTAGCATTAGGGTTTTAGGTTGAGCATTAGGGTTTTAGGTTGAGCATTAGGGTTTTAGGTTGAGCATTAGGGTTTTAGGTTTAGCATTAGGGTTTTAGGTTTAGCATTAGGGTTTTAGGTTTAGCATTAGGGCTTTAGGTTTAGCATTAGGGCTTTAGGTTTAGCATTAGGGCTTTAGGTTTAGCATTAGGGCTTTAGGTTTAGCATTAGGGCTTTAGGTTTAGCATTAGGGCTTTAGGTTTAGCATTAGGGTTTTAGGTTTAGCATTAGGGTTTTAGGTTTAGCATTAGGGTTTTAGGTTTAGCATTAGGGTTTTAGGTTTAGCATTAGGGTTTTAGGTTTAGCATTAGGGTTTTAGATTTAGCATTACGGTTTTAGATTTAGCGTTACGGACAGTTTTAGATTTAGCGTTACAGTTTTAGATTTAGCGTTAAGGTTTTAGGTTTAGTATTAAAGATTTACAAGTTTAGTGTTAGAGTTTTACAATACAGGTGGGGGTTACACAGGTTATTTACTTATTCAGTATTCTTTAGTCAATTGAACCATGGTAATATTGCTCCCAATTGTTGCAAAATTGTTCATTTCAGTTGATTTTATGGCTTTTCAAACAGAAAGTTCACATTTTTATATTAACCAACTTTAAATACATCGAAATTATGAAATCCTGAGCCCTACTGCAAGTACTAATGTGTAACTATGTCCTGAGTGATATGACCATGATGAAGAATCATAATAGCATCATAACTAGTCAACTTGGCTTGTGCAGCCATAGTCAGAGCTGGGTAGATTTCAGTTTCACTTTGAGCACTTTTGGTTGCATATTCATTGCTTGTAGACAGTCTCTACCTTACACTGCTATGCTAAGGCTTTTGGTTATGATATTGTCGGCTACTTACAGTTAAGTTCACACTGCTTAGCCATTGCCAGCTACCTAGTAACCTAGCAGTTGACCTTGTGTAGCTGTTGTCAGCTGCCTAGAGTAGACGCTGCCTTGTCTTTTTCATATTTCACTCTCTTTTTGGCAACAAACCATAAACTTACTTAGCTGTAATCAGCAATGCTAAAACTTGATCGTTGATGCATGTGTTAAGACACACACATGTGTAATGCACTTAACTATGCTTACTTTTAAACATTATCCTTTTCCTCATGAAAGTAGATAGATCTTAACACATGCAACAACGTCTACTCTAGGCAGCTGACAACAGCTACACAAGGTGAAGGTCAACTGCCTTTTCCTCAAGAAAGATTATTTGTTAAAAAGAAAAACAAAAACATATATTAAAAGCATCATCAGAGTTTACAGTAGTAAGCTGTAATGGATTAGTAATTTACGTATTAGTTTTGGTGACCCACAACGTATATTTTTCTTGTTAGAATAGCACTTGCCACTTGCAATGGCTATGAAACCTTTTTTACACCAACAAACAAGGCCAGGCCTGACCAAGGTCATAGCCTACTACTGTAATAGTAACTGTGGCAGTAGGTTACTGTACCTTCTTTCATGCATTTGTAGTACACTTGAACCATCTGACATCATCAATACAAAAAACTGGTCAAGTAAAAACAGGGAATACATAGTTATGAAGTAAGTTATACTGTAACTTCCTATATAATAAATTGTAAAATGTGATTGACCGTCTGAAGCACTTTCTGTATGTATTACTTTCGTAGTAGGCCTAGTAACAGAGCCTGAGTTTCTGAAAACTTCAATTTCCTACATAACAGCACTGTAGATAGCACACAGTGACACGCCCTTCACGCCCTTCATATCAGAATCAGTTAAAATTAATATAAGGTTAAGAGCGTTTATTATTCTCGACTCGCGAACGCTATCACGGTCGATAATTCTGGTCTCAAAAATCGCTTTCATAGTGCGAAGAATGAACCCATAGGTTCTTTGAAAATGTCAGACAACTTAGAGTCAAGCAATAGTCTGACGTGATCCATTAGCACATCTGGTAATAAGTGCTTCACACTAATGGTATGAACAGCACTTCAATATCATAGCCGCGTCTTGGCCTGCTTGCTTACTTTAGGTATCCGTGTGGTGTTCTGATTCGTTAAAAGTATCATGCATCGACGATTTTCGATGAGTAAGCTAAACCTCGCAAAATTCAATATTGTCATGTTACGTCATAAACTCCGTTTAGCAGGCATAAACATTATTTGTAAAAAAGCAGCCTTTCGTCATACAAGGATGCAAAAAATACATTTGCAGACAGCGTTTCCTCCTCCTTCCGAGAGATCCCAGAATGAGCAGCAGACCCAGAAGTGCAGTGGCAGCTGTTGAAAGCAGTTGTGGCTTCACCTGCTGCTCTCGCATGCGGTCAGAAACGACTCGGTGTGGCGAATTATGACAAAAAAGTAACCTCGTGGTGGAACCGTGAAGTGAAAAATCCTACTCGAGCAAAAGAAGTAACCTACAAAGCATGGTTTCGGAACAAAGCTGAATCTTCTTTGCATTCGCGGTACGCTGAGGCGCAAATGTGTGCAGCTCTCAAGTTAAAAAATTCCAAAATACGATCTTATGAGAATTATGGGCATAAATTGGATACAATCACTGGCAAGCAAACAAAGTGTTCTGGTAAACCAAACGACGCCCGCGCCAAAAAATATGATATTGCTTGATACATCACAGACCAAAATATTGTCTTACTCAGCAATGAAGGGAATCATGAAAGATATTTCAAGTAATATTTCAACGTTCTTTTGAACTTACTCACTCTCACACCATCAGACACACAAGAGATGCATTTGGAGGAGAAAATAACCATCACTGCCACTGGAGTCTTCCCAACTGTCGAAACACTCAACTGCAGGCTGTGAAGGCTGCAGTTTATGATGAAATCCGACCTGAAATGCTCAAAGCTTTGAACCGTGAACAGAGAAGGAGTTCTTTGGCTGACTCGTGTGTATCAAGTGGTGTGGCATTCTGAAAAGGAACCGAAAGATTGGCAAAATGTCGTGATCATGCCCATACACAAGATGGAAACAGGAAAGAATGCATTAACTACTGGAGTACAGAGATGATCACTATCCGGTTTGCCGGTTGGATATCAGGCAGGATAGTGAGTTTGCAACCGGATAAGGATATCCAAAAACTGCTTTCGAACGGGAATCGGATACGGATCCGGATATCCGAAACGCTTTTATCAATATTTCGAGGATTCAGACTTTTGCAAAAAGGTGCACATTGCACAATCATTCATTTATTATCTTCAGAAGCACCTTTTCAGCCTTCTGCGCCATGACTCCGAGTCTGTCTATGGTGTAATCCAGTGATGGAGTCTCGAGACTTGTTCTCGGTCTCGAGACCCGTTTTTTGAAATCTCGATCTCGGTCTCGAAGGTCTCAGGTCTCGTCTCGGTCTCGAAGGATTTCGGTCTCGGTCTCGAACTCTTCGTCTCGAGACTTTGCATAGGTTATTTTTTATGAAGTTTTGCAAGAAGGAGCTCCTTTAAAGAACGGTTTTAAAAAACGATTGTTCAAAATTTAGCCGTTCAAAGAGCTAAGCTATCCTTGTTGTTATGTTGTTTGCGAGATGGAGAAAACAAATTGCCCTCTACCCCGTTTAAAATTTATACTGAATTCAATAAAAAATGTGCATGCACCAATGAAACCGCAGCGCGTAATCTCT
>Ga0210059_1016755_pt1 | contig 10540 bp, 7 predicted proteins | sample Ectturendosymbi2_FD_188042 | JGI IMG/M metagenome (GOLD analysis project Ga0210059, IMG submission 188042) | Ecteinascidia turbinata endosymbiont from Florida, USA - Sample 2 (SPAdes) (version 2) | ecosystem: Host-associated > Tunicates > Ascidians > Unclassified | place: Key West, Florida... | reverse complement strand
AACGGGATGTGCGTGAAGAGTAACACCATTATGTATGTGGCGCGAACAAGCAGTAATAGAGTGATCTCGTCGGGTGATCTCTATTGTTGCTTGCTGCCACGGTGCGAAGCTCTGCGCACATGCCGCTCGGGATTTCCGATCGCAACAGTGTTAAAACGAGTCAGTCGCTTGGATTTTTTCAGCGACGGTAACTCAGTAAGTTTTTGGGATTGCTTCTTTTTTTGCAAAGTAACAGTTTTTTTTATCTTCGCAACACTTTTTGAAATGTTTTGAAACTGAAACGCTGCAAGACGTTATCATAGCGTGAATATAACAAACTGCACATTATCTTAATTAAAACCACATTGAAATGAAAGGCGATGCCGTTTTAATACGTACATTCAAATTGAATGTGAAATCGCTTAGGCAACAACTTACCAAACGTAAAAATTAGCATTTCCGTAAAAACTCAAAAAAATAAGTAAAAGACGTTGTATTTTCAGTAAGTTGACTTTTGTAAAAGTCGCAAATTTGCTGCAAATAGATCTAAATGTACCGGGACGGTTCATTTGACATTGTTTTGCTGCGAATGTGTACATTCCATTTTTACCGCAGTAGAGAATTTCACTGGTTTTCTCGAGGAAACGGTTTCTGTCGTAGACACTAAGTACATGCGATTTCGCAAAACTGCCAGCCAGAATGTTTCTGCATTGCTGACTGCAGCTAAAGTTTAGATATGCTTCTAAATGCAGGAGAAAGCACCTGAGAAAACGTAGGCAAATACTATAACTTAAAATTTAAATGAACAAGGATTTTTTGCGCATCTGGGAGTGAGGCAGGTTTATATCCGCAAAAGATGAATCGACATCTTCGAAAGGTGTTCCAGCTTTCCAGCAGTTATTTGAACAAACCATTCGACTGAAACGCAATGATTAAGCTAAAAGATGCTTACGCGGTTTAGTTAAAACGTGATGTTTTTTTGTAATTTATTTCGTTGCAATTTGCCACACATCAGAGCTCTATTTCTGAATGCAAGGGATTTAAGTCAACAGCCGTCCGACCAAATCTGGCAACATTTGGCCAATTATTTCAAGGTATTTGCCACAACACATCGAATGAGGAAAACCTTTCCATGAAATCAAAAATTCTTCCACATTGTATCTCATTTAAACCACCCTGACCTTTTTTACAGCTCGGTACTGCGGCGCAGAGCTTACTACCATCGCACCTATCACCACAGGTAAGTTACTGCAAAACCCGAAAAAATTGTTTTCTACCGTACCACGCCTACTGCAGATCAAATTGCGTGTGCATATCCACTTGTATAGGTCAAATCATCGTCGAACTTTTGCAATGTAAGCAGTTTATACTGGCACTTTATGTTAGTTTGAATGTTAGAATGCAAAGTATGAGAACTGGTAACGTTTAGTAATGTACAATGTCTTGAATTTGTAATTTCATCAGTATACTCGGTGCGCAATCACGTTGGGATTTAGAAAAATTCCTGATGCATCCACTTGTTTCTTTCAGCTCCAGCGCCTCCACCCTACGTCCCAATCGATCCAACCACAGGTACTGTTTGAAAATGTTTTCCTCGCTAATCTCACACGGAACAGTTTGCTGCGATACTGAAATTTTCAGTAGCGCAATATGCGTCCATGGAGTTTGAAATTTTATATTTTTCTGTTAAAACTTTTTCTGTTCTAGAGAGTACATCTAGCGCAATTAATTCAGCACCGCCAAATAAATAAATCTATCTATCTACTGTGTCCATCTATTAAATTTTCAGCAAAAGAGGTTGTTTCCTTAGTTTCGAGTTGGTAAAATGGAAGTTCACCACTTTGCCTCCGCCCTGGAAAAGGCGCTGTTGCTTCACCTGCAAAATATCTTTCCGACGCCCATGCGTGCTCAGCCGCGCAGTCACTTGTTTTTGAGTTTTTCTGGCAGCATGTTATTTTCGCATGATCGACACGTGATCCATTGTGCTTACTTTGCAGTGTTTGTTGTATTGCAGCGAACATTACGGTAAAAGATTTCAAAAACAACAAAAGTATTTGCTTCATGGGAGAGATCGGTCTGCAGTTCCGAACAACTTACGTGAGCGTCAATGGGACGAAGGTGGAAAAATTATGAAGTTTATCGTTAAGATCGGTGTTTTGCTCTGTCGAACAAAAAGCTTGCGCAGAAACGCGGCTTGAAGGCAAAAGTAGATTTCAGCAAAACCTTACAACAGCCATTAAATGCAAACCATGTTCTTCATTAAATACAAAACATGAACTGACACAAAAAAGCAGAAAGTTTGCATTAAGTGACAATCATCCAAGCTGCATAGTTACCGCTTTTGTAAAAAATATTTAGTTTAAATTTAGTAATTGGCTTTTTTGACGTATTTGAATTTGAACTTAAGCATTGTGGTAGCTGCGGTTCAACAAATGTCTGTTTTTGATTTCTGATCAGTCATGTTGACCAGCAGTGTTTGTAAATTTCTGCTGTGCATTTAACATTGACAAGCTGACAACTGGCTGAAGATGGTGAAGTAAAAGTTGCGCTCACAAGCCGATTAATTTCAGAGGCATGCGAGAGAAACGAAAAAAAATTTTTTAACCTTTAATTCTTAAACACGTTAGCGTTTGCTTCAGATGGACATAGGCTTCGATTTCGACAAGAACTTCACAAAATACAACGCCTCTTGCGACAGTAAATCCTCGAATGTTACATTTACAAACAAGCAAAACCAAGTCATCACGCTGAACTTCACTCGAAGCACGAAGACCAATTCCACCTACTTAAGCGGAGTTGCTGTCTCGTACGATATTGATGGCAAGTATTTTCCTCAAGCAAACTCTTCAGGTCAGTTCACGCAGCGTGTTTGTTGGGCATTTAAGAAGTTTTTCGGAAAATTTACTGTGTGCGTTGGTGGTTCTTCAAAGAAACTGTTTTTCTATGTGAGGCAATGGTTGTGGTGAAGTCCATCTACGCAAACTAGCGCTTGATAACAGCAATGTTAGAATCCAAGCAGCCATTAGACAAGCATTTCCAGTTGTTTCTTTCATCATCAACAACTGTAATTTTGGCATCAAATGCGTTGGTTGTTTAGCAGTAACTTTCAATTTTTTGCTGACTTCTTTCAACCTTCCAGATTTTAATGTTTTACTATTATGGTGCAATTACAAAAACTACTCCAGGTGACATAGCACAACTTTTGTGTTTATTTCGAAACATTCAGAGAAGGGAACCATTGTACGCAGTATGCAAACAAAGAAAATGTCAGTACCACTGCACCATTCCTACAAGTGCAAATCTCATGAGACTGACATCCTGATGGACCACACTAAGAAACTTTTTGTTCGCATCACCGGAGTTAAGCTACAAGCGTTTGACATTGTTAAGGATGGAAAGTATTCAAAAGGTAACTGGCAAAGCTACATTGCATAATTGGAAAGCCTTATTTTTGATGAGAAAATTTCCTTTGTTATTTCCATGTCAACTCATGTGGCATCCAACTGCATTTTCCACATTCATTTCATATTGCACAGAAAAGTTACCGAATTGCTCATAACATTGGCAACTGCGAGTTGCGTCACTGTGGCATTAAAAGGATTATCACAGCTATGTCCAACCCAAATGGCTTGCTAAGCCAAAAGTAGTGTCACTATCTTAACCGGGGCCCCACATTGAATGACATATTAATGAGCGCCGCACATTGAATGGTTTGCGTTGATCTTATCAAACAAAATTTAGCTTAAGCTAATGCACTGAAAGCGTTCGAATCCTAATTGCAATGGTAACAGACGTGATAAAGTGGCACTGGAGACCACCTGCATCAAAAATGTGAAATTCAAGATTATTAAAATAAGGACAGGTTTTCAGTTAATAGGATACTTTTACTACAGCGAAAACCTAAACTGGGCCACATGCGGGCCGCGGGTTGGACATAGCTGGATTATCAAATGTTTCCATCAGAGGGTCGTTTGATTCAAACCGTAAACCGGGCGCATCCATGTGAAATGCAGTTATTTCAAGCTTCTACAGAGCTTTCGATAGATTAGTTATTTGTGCAAGTTGCCTCGAGTTACTAAAATAAATAGTTTTTCCAGTTTATTGTAGGGGATTGTTTGATTTTCTTGGAAAGAAATACAAATAAAAAAACTGACAGACGCTTGAATGCAGACCCTTTTACGATGTTACGATGTTTCTGTTGCCTTTATGAAGTTCGTTCTGACACAAAAATGTAGTTTAGCGCCGCAATATTTGTCTTCAGGTGAGAGTTCTCAGTTGTTATGGTGCGAAGTCTGTCATTTGCTTTGCGTGCAAAATAGTTTGCCTCTTTTTGTTTTGAAAGCTTTGCATTTTTTTGCAGTCGAACAGTGCATGTCTGACAAACCTGTGCCTTCCCCTAATGTCGGAAACTGGACTGTTGAAAACGAGAACAAAACAGCCTGTGCTCGTTACATGTTTGCTGCTGAATTCAACATAACCTATACTACTATCCTCGGCAAGGTATGGTTTATGTCGAAGTGGTACTTCCAAGATTGAAGGTTTTAGCAACTGTTTGCGTCAACCTTGGCTGAAAACAACAAGTAACTTGCTTTGCAAACATTTTAAAACTTCAGCAGGGCCCTCAGCTCGCTCTCACCAATAACATAAAAAGCAAACTTCGAAAGCAGGCTGACCCATCAAGTATGACTCAAAAATTTCTGCCCAGATGTGAACAAGGCTGTCAGTAAAGGAAAACCTGAAGATGCGTTGCTAGTGTTCAAAATAACTGTACAATAGGTAAACGCAATAATATAGGAGCTGTTGGTGGAGGAGTGCAAGCGCACCCCCGAAAGGTTTGATTTGTCGAAAATCCGAGCATAATCCCTGAGAGTTTGGGCACGGATGCTTTGACACCTCTGTTTTATTTGTGTGATCAATGACACTGACTGATGGAAGCGTTATGATGTCTGTTCTGCCGCCAGAAGAAAAAACTCTGCTAGGACTATTTGGCTATTCAAACTGCATCCAGCTTTGTACACAGGTAAAGCTGAGTTTGTGACATTAGCAGCACGATGAACGTAGTCGAGTGGTTAGTGTCTACATGCCTACTGTGCAAGTGGTCATCGGTTCCACTCTCACCATTATTGCTTTGGCTTTACTAGTAGAAATGACACCTTTGATGGGCTCGCTTTTTATGCACTTTTTAAAAAAAGTTTCGGGTTTAGCTTTTGTGTTTAGGTCTGGGGTCTAGGTTTAGGGTTTTAGGTCACGTGACAAAGACCACACGCTAATCCACGCCCATTGTCCTTGTCACATGACCAATTCAACGAAACTCTTTGCCATGCAGAGTGCATCAGTGGCTATTCCTCTCGACAACAGCACCAACCACAACGGTATTTGCCTCTTCGACAACAGCACTTCTTACCTCTCCGTGGAAATGGATATGGGCAACATCAAGTTCTTCTTTTTCTTTAACAAGACTAGCAAAGGAAAGAAATACGATTCTTACATGTACGACGTGCACGTCACATACAACCCGAACTCGACTTACTTCCCGAATCACGAGTGGACAGGTAAAAAGACTTGAGGGGTGCAGACCCGAGCATAGCCTGCCATAAACTGCTTGTTGCTAAGATACGTCTTTTTAGGGTGTTTAGCCGAGTGCATGATTCACCAACAAGCGGTAACATGGGACACAAGCTTCTGCTCCTGTGTCAAGTACAACCTTACTTTGGGGAGGCGACTGCTATGACACGATTTCGTTTTCCTGCTTGTATGCCAATGTCGCAGCTTGTTGGAAAAAGGTTGACAACAGAGAAATGAAACTGATTCTCAGCTTATATAACCTGAAAAACAATGCATTAGAGTAGTACTTTTACTGCAGGTTCTCACTGCATTTTGATTAGTGAGACCCTGCAGTAAAGTTCAGATAATTCCTAGGCCATAAACTCCAATCTACCTACAGTAATTCGTAGGTCGTGAATGTCCTGGGAATTAGGTTGAAGTAAATGTCCTTGAGATCTCAGAGTTTAGCATGACTCCGTTTGACAAGAAAGCCGCGTACTGCAGCAAGGGTGCTCGTTACTGTTGTCCATCCGTGTCTTTGCGTATTTGAAACATTTTTGGAAAAATTGTGACAATTTTAACTTATATCCTGTTAACTGAAAATGTTCATCACGACAAAAGTAATACTAACAAAGATCATCATTTACAACTGTCGCATACGATTTTGCAGATGATCTTGTGGACCTCAGCAACAGCACATTAAAATTCTTCAAGATCGACCAGGATCATTCTTACAAGTGCGCCGCTAATGCGGTTGCAAAGCTCAGCAAGAACAAGGGCAAGGTTACGTTTTCCGAAGTACACGTACAGCCGTTCGGCATAGAAGACAATAAGGGGAGTGGATTCAGTGCAGGTAAGTTTGTTCCGCCTCAGTAAAGTCTTTTTCATATTTTTGAGAAGTTATGAATTTTGTCTGAACTCATAATTGTCATTGAAAAGAGAGGAATTGTTCACTTTTTAAATCCACCTTTACAAACAACTGAAGACGTGACATTGCTAAGGTATAGTACTTTTTAATTAAGGTAAGATGTGTGACGCGCAGTGGACAGATCTTTAGAAAGTCAAGACTAAACAATCAAAAACTATCCAGTTAGTCGCACGTGTCGGCATCACGTGACCTCCATGTATCGCTTGTCACAGCCGACAACTGCGTCGCGGAGTCGAAGTTCACCGCTGCCGAGATAGCTGTGACGTGTGTATGCGTTCTCACGTTCGTGGCAATAGTCCCAGCCCTCATCATCTTCATATGCAGAAAATATCAAGCAAGACAAGAATACCAGACGTTGTATTGAACTCGTGACTTGTCATTCGCTCATAAATCTGTGAAGAGCCGATACTTTCGAAATGCTTCCGTCACACATTTAACAAGTTTAGTTTTTGATGAAACTTTTTTCATTCAACAATGTTGATTTCCTTCTCATCTGCTTTCCTTAACTTGCTTTCATTTGAAGTGCAATTGCTTTCTTGATTATAAATAATGCTGCGGTCGTGTTACTTTCAAGCACTGCGTTTCTGCCTCAGCATCAGCATAATTCGCACAATGTAAATTTTCCTCAGGTTGATGGTGAGGTTCTGTGCCTTCAGCATGCTGTTGGTGTAACCTACTGGCTCCAACTCACATTGGTCTCAGTCACGTAATAGTCTAGGAAAGATCCATATTCATATCAGCTTACTTGTCATGTGAAATGGCATCAATATAATGAAGTTTTCATTTTTGCTTCAACTGGAATTAATGTCTGATTTTAAAGGGGTCGTAATAATGACAGGCGAATAGGAAAATGTTTGACGATGGGGACGTTTGCTCTGATCAAAATTGTCTGAATTAATTTACGCCGCAGTCGTTAGATGGACTCTAAGTTTCAAGTAATTCTGTCAAAGCTGTACGCGCAGCTCACTTAATCTTCTCCACAGTAGCGTGCAGAGGTCTACTGATGCCCGGGGCGACTGCTTGATTGGATGCCCCTCTTCCAAATCCTAGTATTGAGGGATGGCGTATGGTGGTCATTGTCACTGGATGTACGTTGTTTGTGACGTCACAATATGACGTCATATTCAGGTTTCAAACCAACGTTTTGGTAAAGTTTGTTGACACAACATGCATATTCAGGGATGCCAGGGCAGCGATTGGGCAGGGAGAGCAGTAAAAGAGTTGAGGACAACGGAAACATTGTTTTTTTTCTGTTCATCAACAATGTTGACCTCAAAAATAATAACAGAAATTATACAAAATTCTGAACTTTCTGCGTGCCCGAAAGCTGCAATGAATTTGATTCCAGTCGATCTTGACAAACCATCAAACTACCCATGATGCTGTTATGTGAAAGGCACCTCTGCCCCCGTTGCCCGCCTTTTGAAAGAGCAGAGGGGACCACGCCCCCGCCATGCCTCCCGGCGTCCCTGTGCATATCATTCTACACGCACTCTTTACTCGTTGTTGTAGGTTACAATGTGTCACTGTAATAACACAAATTGATTATCAGCACTCTCCAAGTTGGGAGACAGAAGCAAGACACAGCACTCAACGCTAAGGCACAGCAGTTCATAACTGCGAAAATATCCGGCAACGCGTTAAAACAGGGGAGCAGAACACACTCAGTGCTACGTCAGCGCAGTTCACAACTGCAAAAATACAAGGCTGCGCGAATGTCTCGTCGAATAGCAATCGAGCAGAAGGTATGCGGCGGGGATGGCGGACACCCAGGGTTGACAGTTTGAAACTTGTAAATCACACAAGAATTGAGAGTGCGCATAAAGTACGCAAGAAAATTTTCGTTTTGTGGATGTTATATGTACAATTACTAAAGTGTAGGAACAGATACGACTTGTGTGAGCCGTTATGACAATTCCGCCTAAACTGCTAATAATTTGACAAAGCTCGGGATCTGCACATATTGCAAGCACAGGTGTGCGACTGCATTAACACAAAAAACGAAATCGGAAGCTAGTGCGATGCATCATGAAATCAGCTAAATCAAGCAAATTGAAATAGGACAGTTTTGAAATTTGGCTCAGAAAATCAACATACATAATTATTTTCAGGGTTGATGTAATTGGACCCAACCAAAAAAGCCACCCGAAAAAAATAAAACCCACCAAAAATCCCACTCTTTCTTTGAAAAAATGCCATGAAGTAAAAAGTAAAATAAGCAGCACACTTGTACAGTTAACTGTAAACTTGTTTTTAATGAAACCAAACGAACAGCAACGAAATTAAGGAGTTGAAAAAAGAGAAGAATAATTCGAACAGTTTGACTAAAATCTACTGGTTATCTTCTTCAGCTCTGTAAAACCGGTACATTTTAATCAATTTTTCTGCCTTCTCTGCATCCAAGCTGCTTCTGATGTTGAACCATACCAAACCATATGTTGAAAAAATACACTTCATACAGTGATGGCATTTGACCGGTTCGCAAGAACCTGTTCTTGGAATTTCTTTAATCAAGCGAACCGGTTGCTGGCTTAAGTCAGAGGTTCTCAAGTGGTAGAGAGGCTGTTGTTAGTGAGTCATGGAGTGAGAGAAGCTGTTCTTCTAAAAATTTGAGTCCCACCACTGACTGTATAAATGCTGAACTAGCAGGTCATGTACATAAACTTGACGTGACACTGCAGAGTTTTGTGATAGTGGCTTTTCTCTGTTTGCTGTGCACATGCTCGTCAAGCCTTACCACTTTGGAGTGAATTGACCAACAGCATTTGCGAAAACAAAAATGGGGTACATTTTTACCCTCAAATTTAAATGCCATTATTGGTAAATAAGTTATTATTGTGTAATTCTGAAAATGGTGATATGGCATGATGTAATAAAAACAATGCAGAATGGGATTTTTTGTGTTTTTTTAAGAACGCAAACTTGTTCCTCTCAAATAACCCAAAAACGGATTAAAAAAACAAAAAACCCAGGTGGGTTGGTTTTTTCTCAACCCTGATTACCTTTCAATCCTTTTTTGTGATTTTCCCTTGATCGCACGATCTGCAACAAGTCACGTCACTATCAGTTTAATTGGATGTGCGCCGCACACCTAAAGTACACGTCCCTGGTATTGAAGAAGCTTAGAATTACTGGCATTTGAATACGCAAAAACTTGTGTTGACAAAGTAACATGTTTCGGAAAATTAAATCCATGCAGCATATGTTAGTAGCCTTACAATAGGAAAATCGTCAAGTTACAGCATTTAAATTTTTGTAAGTTTACTTTTTGGATGCCCGGGGCCGTCGCCCCGTTCGCCCCCCCCTCTGCACGCCACTGCTTCTCCACCTCTGTCTCGCATAAGTTCGTGGCTAAATTTTTTAGAATAGCTACGTTGCATGAGGGGAGACATGAAACATGAGCATAGGCGTAGTCGGGGGCCCCCCAATTTTTAAAATATCTAGTCATTTTGTTCTTTGAGAGGCAATATTCCAAACAAAATACCGTTGCTAGCCTAAAATAAAAAAAATTGCCTCCCCCTAGATTTTTTGCCGCCTCAATTTTCGGACTGGATATGACACTGAACAACAGTAAACTTTTTGCTTACTGATGTGATCCTCGTCGGGACTTAAAAACCACAGTGTAAAATATTCGACGCAGAAAAGGTAAAAACTTATGCAAGACATAATGCGAAATGTTTATTGCGTTGTGACCTCAAGAGGAATTTTCAGAGAAGGTTCTCTCCCATGAAGAGTGGATTTCAAACTTTCACGTTGTTTCCTCTGCCTTTGCTTTTTATAAGGTGCGGTTGAAGAGTGGTTGTGTAGGGCCTGAGGTTGTAGGTTATTGCAGAGGTCCCTACTGGTTGAAGGTCAACCTAGTTGTTGCAGGAGCACAGGTCGGTCTCCCAACTAAGCAACCTGACGTCTTGAAGTTGCCAAGCCAAAGCAAGGCAAATAAAAGGCTCTCACCACTTTGTTCACTAATAACTCTCCAGTAGTACTCTAAGTTGACTGCTTCTTTCGGTTATATTCAGATATACAATAAAAACGCCAATACACTTGGGCGTGAAGTCAGAAACACGTAACGCACTGTTCGGTATATAGTCA
>Ga0210059_1016754_pt1 | contig 10542 bp, 10 predicted proteins | sample Ectturendosymbi2_FD_188042 | JGI IMG/M metagenome (GOLD analysis project Ga0210059, IMG submission 188042) | Ecteinascidia turbinata endosymbiont from Florida, USA - Sample 2 (SPAdes) (version 2) | ecosystem: Host-associated > Tunicates > Ascidians > Unclassified | place: Key West, Florida... | reverse complement strand
CCACTGAGTGAATTGCCGTAGCGCTCCTTGGGCAAGAGCGTTCACCTCAACCGCCCCGGCAAGAAGCACATTTCAGGCTTCGGCCTGCCGCCAATTGCTATCACCAAAAATTAAAAAAAAAAAAAAAACACTGACTGTGTTCTACTCACCTGTTTTAACACATTCCCCGATATTTTTGCAGTTATCAACTGCTCTGTGTTAGGAAACCACTGGTAATTTACGTTCATTACAGTGGCACATTGTAGCCAACAACAACGAGTAAAGAGAGTGTGGGATAATATGCGCAGGGACGCCGGAAAATTGAGGCATGGCGGAAGCATTTCCCCTTCTGACCTTTTAAAAGGGGAGCAACGGGGCAGAAATGCCTTTTCGTAGGTGTAGGAGCAGACAAATTTTTAGGGGTGCAAAGGATTTTTGCCCGAATTTCCCTAAACTTGCCCGAAAGGATTTTTGTGCAACTCTTGCCTACAAATTTTCTCCCACAAAGATCACGAAGAAGTTTTTTTGGTGTAGCCTCCAGAAAAGGTCTTCATGTGTTTTTATGCAAACCTTGATCGCCATTTTTTGAAGTTAAGCAACGTTGGACGCTATATTTACCCGGATTTTCAGGGATTTTGCCCAGATTTTCAGCAAATCAAAACTTTAGGGGATGTGTTTGCACTCCCTGCTCCCCCACCTCCAACAACACTGCTTTCAAACTATAACAGTATCACAGTTAATTTCATGGTTTATCAAGATCGACTTCAAACAAATTTATTGCAGCGATTCGGGTACCCAGAAAATTCAGAATGATTTTCTATAATTTCTGTTATTATTTTCGTGGTCAACATTGTTGATGAACAGAAAAAAACATAAATGGTTACGATTTTTTTGTTTTTTATAAGTTTCAACTGTCCTCAACTGTTTAACTGCTCCCCTGCCTTAACGCTGCTCCGGGTCCCTGAGTATGCATGTTGTGTCAACAAACTTTGCCAAAACGTTGTTTGCAAACGTTAATATGACGTCATATTGTGACGTCACAAAAAGCGTATATCCAGTAGAAATGACCACCATACGCCACCGCTCAATACTAGAATTTGGTAGGGGGCAGCCAATCAAGTAGTCACCCCGGGCATCACCAGACCTCTGCATCTGCACGCCACTGCTTTACAGTTCAGATATATGGCTTGCGACTAGTAAGGTAAGCAGAAAAACAAAATGGAAAGTTGCTCATTCTACCGCAGGGGCGTGCAGATGAGCGGGGCAATTCTCTTCATTTATGCCTGCCTACTAAATTCTAGTATTGAGGAATGTGAAAAATACAGGTATTTGGAATACGTAAAAACTAGTGTGCACAAGACCTATTTTCGAGAAAATAAATTTAAAATATTTGAAAGGGTGTTTTTGTTTTTAATGTGTTAGTCTTTCATTATTTGTTTTATTCTGTGGGCCTGAGGCATATGTTTATAAGCAAAATTCTTCTACGTAGTAATGGGTATGCATTGAGGAACTACATATTGCATTTATGCATGCAAATAAGTATCAGATAGGCCCACCGAAAATGATAGAACTTATGAGGCATGATAGGAGATATAGAGCTGTCTATTTTTTCTATTATATTTTGTATCTGAACTGGTACATCCACGCAGTTAGATGCAGTGCTGCCCTTTGTGTCTTTTTGAACTATAAGCAAACTGTGACAAAACACCAAAAGGAAAAAGCAGCTCATTGTGCTCACGAAGTGTTTTACTAGGAAAGCGATTTCGCGTCAACTGCGCGTCTTCAGTCCTGTACGTTGCAAGCAAAAGCTTACTCGTGTAAAGATGAAACACTAAAGCAACAAAAAGAGATAACACTTGTGAGGGCATGATAAGAAAAATAACACTTGCGAGGGCATGATAAGAAAGATGACATTTGCGAGGGCATGATAAGAAAGATAACACTTGCGAGGGCATGATAAGAAAGATAACACTTGCGAGGTCATGATAAGAAAGATAACACTTGCGAGGGCATGATAAGAAAGATAACACTTGCGAGGGCATGATAAGAAAGATAACACTTGCGAGGGCATGATAAGAAAGATAACACTTGCGAGCATGGGCGCCGGAAGGATTTTTTCCAGTGGGGGGCACTAGGTTATTTTTCCAAAATTTTTCTAGGCGGGGCTAAAAGTGGTGAAATTGGGTTTTTCCCACTCGTAACTAAGAAAACCACCTTTTTTTGCTAAAATTGTTAAAATCCCTTCAGACGCCCACGCTTGCGAAGCTTTTCCCGCGTGGTAATTTATCACTTTATTGTGGATACGTACGGTCGGAATCCACTCAGAGTTGTGAATGCACTGCAGCATGGCGGGCAGATTCCTCGAAAACCTACTTTACATACAAGCAAATTGTTAAGGGTATTGTTTAGTAAAAACAGGTAGGAAGTAAATTTTTATTCAGCTGCAGCATATGAACGATTCAGTTACACATCTACACATATTAATTTCTCTTTCCGAAATTGAGCTCTCCTTTTGGAAAATGTTTGCACTACCTCATTTTTTAAATCGATTGAAAGGAATAATTATCTTTGAATGCTGATTAAAGCCAAAATATTTTTGCAACAATTGAAAATGAAGAATCTATCGCCAAATCGTCATTCGTGATATAGCCCTGTGACACATTTCGCATTGCCACTAAAATTGAAACCAAGAAGATAAAGCACCATCGTAACATGAAGCGTTCTTTACTCATAAATCCAACTTTAAACAAACACGTTTCAGAGGTCTCGGTTTTTGCTCACTGTAGTGTCCGCTTTATTTGATTGTGTCGTTTTTTCTGAAATGATAATAAATTTACGAATGATTGAAGCAATGCATTTAACACTCTTCAACAATATGTCGCTGCCATACTCGCATCCAGGGCCCCGACAAGGGGGGCGGGGCGGGGGGGCAATGCCCCGGGGCGGCACTTTTGGTGAAAAGAAGGAATAGCAAATGGCCTTTCATGAATGAACCTGAAGTTAGATTTAGGTTTAGGTTTAGATTTTGGTTAAGGTTGGACCTACCATACGTCTCCGGTTTGGCCGGGACTGACCCGGTGTCCAGTCCCGGTTAGCAAAATGTCTGGGGGCGGCACTTTTCCACTCGCTCAGGGGCGGCACTTCCCCATGTTGGGGCCCTGCTCGCACCCCACTTGCGAATCTTTCATGTCCCCTTGTTTAAGAACCCAGACTCGAGAGAGATTCGATTGACAATTTGAAGTCTACAAATCGCAAATTAACAATAAGCTACCAGGAATTGGCCAGCATACAAAGGGTAAAGAGAGAGGTGTAAGACCTTAAGATAGCGATGGCAGTGCTTCATCTCTCTCTCGGGTCACTTAAACGTTTTTATTTTATTTTAGTTTACGGAAAACGACGACAGGCCAGAGCCTGGAATGCCATCTGCCTGTACCAGCAGCAATACGACAATATGATGGCAGAATGTTAATAAACAAAGGTGCAAAAAGAAGTTTGATAACAGAACGTTAGTAAGTAAAGACCCGAAAGGAAGTTAGGCTCCCAGCGCAAGAGATACGAGTCGATGCAACTACGTCAAAGCAATTGAAAAAACTTACCAACCGCATCATACAACTGCAAAGAGGAAACTTACAAACCGCATCGTACGACTTACAAACCGCATCAAAATTTGCATGTCCCCCCTCAGACAAGTTCCCTACAGATCGATGCAGCATGTGTCAGTGGCCTCACAATAAGAAACATCTAGTTTAGTGCTCTTCAACCTTTTTGTCATCGTGGAACCCCTGATGTACTTTCGCGTTTGTCATGGAGCCCCAATTAACAAAAATTTATAAAACACGAATTACTTCTAAGAAAATCAAATATTTTATTGTTAGACACTTCAACAAATAAACAGTTATTACAGAAGTTAAAAAGCAAGAAATTTAATGACTCGGTTGTTCTTACATTTTTGGAATGTATCTGCTACACTCTACCAGACTCAGGTTGAAGCCGCTGAGTCTACTTTTAGTGATGCCAGGCCATTTTGCAAAAACAAGCAAGTAAATTTGAAAAACAAGCTCAAAATAGGTAGTTTAACCCAAAAACAAGCCCAACATGAGTTTGGTCGAAAAATTAAACAAAAAAAACAGCAGGAAAATTAAATAGAAAAGCAGGGAGGCAAATCCGAAAAAAACAAGCCCAAAATTAGCAAATTTTCACAAAACACGCCCAACTTGCCTTTAGCGATAAATTGAAACAGCAAGAGTGACATAAAATTTGAAAAAAAGCAATCTGCAAAACAAAAATCTGCTAAAAACAAGCCCAAAAGCAAGCAACCCGCAAGTCTTTCGAAAAAAACGCAACTCCACAAAAAAACAAGCCCAAGTTCGCGGAAAAACCGCAAAGTTGGCAACACTGCCTGTTTTCTACTCAGTCTACTGTGAACTGTACGTCGGCAACGTCGTCTAACTGTGATGCAATTGTAACGTCCTTCTTAATTGCACGACAATGAATAACAAGTGACGCTACACCTATCAATATTTCTTGTTCCGCTATCTGCATCTGCACTCAACCTCCTGTATAACCAATTGGCCTACTTGGTGTCTGAATGCGGCACGGTGATCTCAAAAATTTAATAATGATACATCAACGTACTGAAGCAAAAATCCATTTCCCCTAAAAGGGGAACCATCACGGAACCCCACTCCATGTTTTGCGGAACCCTGGGGTTCCGCGGAACCCCTATTGAAGAGCAATGATCTAGTTACAGTATTATATTGAAATGAAACTTTTGTAATTTCACTCTTTGGATGCCCGGATCCGTCGCCCGGCTCGCCACTGTTCTACCGTAATTAAATCAGATTTGCATTTTTTCAGAAATTATGAAATAGTGCAAAAAGCTGATGATTGTTGACCGAACGTTTTTTTGCTTTACACCAGGAGCTGTCAAATTTTGAACGCTAAACGTAGAGTAAGGGAAGGTGGGGTTCAGTCGATGCTTTTTTGCATTTTCAATCACTGCTGCTTCAATTCAAGTCCAAACAAGCTCAAATTTTGTCACACAATGAAGCAACTCTATGTACACAATATCATGCCAAAATATTAAAACAACGCCCTTCAGAAAAAATTTTGCAACGAACTTAAAAAGGCTACTTTTTCTATCAAGTGTGCCCCAGGCACGGGACACACTCGACATGAGCATGGGGTACACTCGACCGGTCAATAAAAGTTGGGCTGCATGTATTGCATAATGATCACGTGATATCCCATGTAAAATAGGCACATGCTGACTGCTTCTCTACTGTTTTCACATTCTAATTACCCACTATCACTGTGTAGCAAAACAAATTTGTGTGAATACCAAACATTGAATGAAACCAATGCAGTATGCTGAATTTCATGCTTTGCCATACAAATATAATGTGGCTCTAAGCACATAATAAACCTAAAAATGCTCATATATTAGAATTATTAATTATTGCATTTCAATATAACCCCTCAGGCTTTACCTTGTTTAGACTGACCTAGTGGCAATGTGTTGAGTGTGCCCCATTTTTCTGGCAGTTGTGCCCCATGCATATATAAAAAATAAAATGAAGAAGTACCAACTCAGCGAAAAAGAATTTAAAATTTGGCATTATCAAATAATGTTGCATTGCCCTGACTACAACCTCACAAAAAATCAGAACAAAAGATGTTGATTAACGTGGGCAAAACCCAAATCTAAATGCCATTTTGTAAATTACTTTTGGGCAGCAAAAACACAGCTTGCCTTGTAACTCGTAACAACGGCTGCATGTCAAGGAAGCATTCACTTTAGTACCACGGCTGGTATGAGACTAAATCACCATGGAAATTTTAAAGTTCAACATTTCCAACCTTTTGAATAAACCCAAAAAGACGACTGTGCCCCACCTTCCCCTGCCCAGAACAAATAACAGCACCAATTCAATCCGAGTTGATCACAACAAGTATGTATTGTGCTGGCTTTGCAAATGTAGTGAATTTGTAAAAACGTTCGGTCTAGACCTGGGCAAGGCTAGGCGTGCATTTTCGGTGGAAAAATGTTTCTTTTCTGATTGTAGGAGGTGACACGTTCGCTTCCTGCACCATCGAATCGCTACATGCCGGCGCTGACGTATGGACGAAAGTTGTTTCGGAACCAGCTTTCACAGTTGGAAGAGTTTTTACTGGCGTTTTGGGTGGGAGGATTTTACTTACTGAGTAAGGATATGCCTTCTTGTTTTCGCAAGAGTTTGAAACAAAAGACATTTCAGTGTTTGAGCGAGAAAACTGCGCATGCGTTTAAGTTCACGCTTTTTCTTATTCGCTGTCTCACACAGGTACGGCATTGTGTTTTAAGGTATTCACTATTTTTATATATTCGGTGGTATTACATATTTTATATTCACTGTCTCCCTCTAGTGCGGGATTATAGCGAGAGATGTGGAAACACTCTCAAGGATAAAGTCGAGGGGAGACACGGGGAAACCACGAATGCCTTCGAAGTATCTGAAAATGGGGTTTGCTTTTTTAACATCACACTCACAGCAAAATTTTTTATAAACACTGTGATCTAGATATGCAGTAAGATAAGCAAGTCGTGTTGCAAAGATTGTTGATAACAGACCAAACAGTTGTTTCAGTTTCCCCAGCCTCTGCCTCCTGTAGATCAACTTTTGTTGTTTTTTCTGCATCTGTCACTTGAGTAGTGTTTCTTAACGTTTTCCTTACCTGTCGTCGAAAATGTTTGGTAAGAATTGATTGGCCCACTTCCTTGTTAGCATGCAACGCTTTTATACGCATGAACAAACACACATTCTAAAGCAACGATTTATTCTTACGTGGCCCACTCGAAAATTGCACCGCGGCCCACTATACTTCGCTTCAGAGGAGCAATTAGTCTTGAAGTTTTCAGAGGTTGCGGAGTAGATTACAGCTTGCCTGAATGGATTGCTAGAACTAAAGGAGCTTTTTGTGTGTGAGGGCATCTGAGCGATATTTGGTGTTAGAGTTCGGCTTCAGCCTAAATCAGGGGTGTAGTGGGGTGGGAACGGCGTTCCCACACCTCTTTTTAAGCACTGCACCCCTGCAGCAAAGTCGTAACTTTTTTGACACCAAGCGTTTGATAATAGCATGTCTAACAGAGACGTTTGGAAAACACGTTTCATACTAAGCTCGAGATAAAATCTTGTTTGATTGCAGTCCGACTCTTGTGCATGTTTGAAGGGAAACCGGAGAAAATCTGTGGAGCAGCGAAGTAACGCACGAAAACAAGCTACGATGGACCGAGTGTGGAAGAACGGAGACCGATCTTTCTTCCGAGAAAACTGACGTTGGCTCTGAATTAGCCTCATCTTCAACAAAGCCAGAAGCAACTAATTTCCCATTTGAAAAAAGTGAAAGAAAAAGAGAAACTGCTTCTTCATCATCGAATCTACCGTGCGTCTACTCACCACCAACCATCAATTTTCCTCTGCCCAAATTTGTATTTCACAATGATAAAAGCAAAACACAAGACAAAGATAGCGTAATGGAAGCTACAGCAGGCATAGCTCGTGTGGAAGACAAAGCTAACCATGCACCCACAAAGAGTGGCGTAACTTATAGCTTAGCTAAACCCCACGCACTGGCCACTTCAAGGGGCTCACGAGGCAAAACTCAGAAAAAGATTGAGAAATGGTAGTAAATCCGGATGAGGATCTCTATACTAAAGAGGTAATAAGTGGAAAACACAGTTGCGCCATTGCCCACAAATTTTTCAACAGGAACCCAAACGATTTTGAAAACAGACTATCGCTTCGCTCAATTAATTGGCGTTCCCAATTTAATTTCAGCTTTTGTGAGTAAAATTTACTTTTAGTGAGAGCTTGGAAATGTTCTGAGCATTGACATATTTAGCAATCTTAAAATTGGTGATGGCCTCCCTTTTAATTACTATCTGCAAATTTACGTCGAGATGAATCAAACTCTGAGGAAAATTTGTTTCTCCCTCCTTGCTTTTTCTTTGGATTTTGTTTACTGAAACGGTTTGGATTGAATTTACCAATGTTGTCAGTGGTCACTCAGTTTCCTGTTTAGACCCGTCTGACAAGCAGCCTGACATCGGTTTGTTCTGCATTTTTTGGCTTATTGAAGCCTATTTTCAAATAAGACCTGCATCGCTGTGAATGAATATCCATTCCTTGTTTTGTACATTTGTGGCAGATGTAGTCGAGTTAACATTCACATTTGAGAAAACAACTCAGTTTTGTGGGGCAAATACATATGTGAATGAAATATTTCAGGACATCAAGTTTTCATAAAACCTATCAAAAGTATGAAAAGAGTTTATGATGTTCAAAAGATCGGTCTAGCATCACAACAATGAAAACTATGAAAGTCATAGGTAGCTGTTCACAGAAACGCGGAGCAGTCAATATGAAAGCGGCTTGTAAAAAACTCAGTGCGCCGACAAAGTGAATGAAATATGCGCGTCGTTTTCTTTGGCAACGTGCAGTGTTACGTTTTTGCACATTGTTACGGTTTTATGCGTTTTTGCGTTATATTGCAACATTCGCTAACTTAACCCTAGAACGTCCAAGTGCGTCAATTGACGCATTCCAAGCGTTCAGGTTATCGTGTCTCCGCAGGATCTCAACTCTTTCCGATGAAACTTCAAGACATTTTTATTCAGTCAAAGCTAACTGCGTACATTTTTAGGCTTTTTGTCTTAGAAATGGCGAATTGCCTACGTAGAAAGGCCAGGCAGTGACGTGCAGATGCAGAGGTCTGGTGATGCCCGGGGAGATTGCATGCCCCCTACCAAATTCTAGTATTGAGCAGTGGCGTATGGTGGTAGTTGTTACTAGATATACGCTATTTGTGACGTCACAACATGACGTCATATTCACGATCAGGGGAATTTTTGCCTAGTTTTTGCATTTTCTTTCTAGTTGCTACAATTCGAGTGTATTACCGCAATCAACTGTGACCGAAATTTCAAAGTGGAGATAGCTTCACGCAAAACGATTGGATTCTGAACTCTACGATAGTTAATGATTTCGAAGATTCAAAGGTCGGAAGAGATTAGACTCTTTGAGATACAGCAGGTAGACAGGATCCTGGAAATGACAGTCAAATCACAACCTGAATGTCATGTCAGATGGAAATGTGTGACCACAAAGTTTCTTAGTTTAATCCCCAAAATCCAATTTTCCTAAAAATCCCTAGATACATCAAATCCCAGATTTTCCTCAAAGGTTGCTGAAACTCCCTATCTGAGGACAAATTCCCCAGAAGTGGGAACCCTGTCGAAGATGGCGTCGCATAAGAAAACAGCCAATGTGGTCCATGCGCTAGCAATGTGAAAACTCGACCTGTGGAACGAGGACAGCCACCTGATGTGTACGCGAGAACACACGCACCAGAACTCCTTAGGCGCAAATGACAGGTTGACACAAGCCAAGCCGCACGTATAGAAACAATCACGTGTTAGGAAATGCCAATTCCGTGAAGCGAATGGTTGCATTCATTATAGGGACGCCAAACTTGTTTCTTGCCTCGGGCGCCATCTAACATCGGTACGTCAGTGGTTGTTGCAGCAGAAGCCTTTCGTTGTCATTTACGACAGCACAGTATCACCGTGTTGAGTAACCACCCTCTTTCCAAAGTATGCAATGAAATCTCCCAAAAGGGTCGTGGATTCCTCACATTACACCTTTCGCAGGGCATCACCAGTTTCCTCCACAAATCCCCAGTACAGTTCACGTGAGTTTGGGGCGTACATGCATCTCAAACGCAGGGAGCGCTCTATCAGCAACACGGACACCCTTGTGATCCATTCATCAGCACAGCGTCCCATCTGATGAATGGTTAACAAGTAACCCAACCCCAACCTTGGGGTGGGGCTCAATACCGGAGGAAGAGTTCCCAACCATCGTTCAGCTCAAAATTTGTTGGCATCGTCCAGCTCAACGGTGTTAGAGACAAGACGCTTAGCTAATGTGATCCCAACAACATCCAGAGAATATCGTTTGGTTTCCTCGATCAGCTCGCGCTCTTTTCCCATGAGTGAAGTGATGTTTCAGTCTCCGGTCACTAGCTTGTGGCACACACGGGACTTTCAAATATCCTAGAGGAAAAACCCTCTGCTCTGCCCCCATTCAATTCCATAGATTCGAATCGGGAACAACATGGGGCCTCCACCTGTGGATGGCTGATGGGTGAGACAGAGGCGAATTTTTTGAACGTACCCCTCTTCCTAAAGCCTGAAAGCAGTCCTTGATCACGATCGAGGCGCAATTGTTTTCGCGCATTTCATGATATAGCAACTGCCCAAATAATACCTTGAGACAAACCGATCGCTCTGTTAACACAGCAACTTTTGCGATATGAGAGGGTGCCACGGGAAGGTGTTGCTGCTGGCACATGTCTAGGCAGGACCGGCCTTAAGCCGATGCAGCTGCATTGGACCCCGCGCCATGGTGTTTGGGTAGATTATTCATTTTGCCAGATACACCTTGCGCTTGAGAATTCAGTAGAAACGCCATATAAATTTCACTGTTAACAAAGAACGCTCTCGTCAGAACTAGCAAATTTCCT
>Ga0210059_1016753_pt1 | contig 10542 bp, 5 predicted proteins | sample Ectturendosymbi2_FD_188042 | JGI IMG/M metagenome (GOLD analysis project Ga0210059, IMG submission 188042) | Ecteinascidia turbinata endosymbiont from Florida, USA - Sample 2 (SPAdes) (version 2) | ecosystem: Host-associated > Tunicates > Ascidians > Unclassified | place: Key West, Florida... | reverse complement strand
AAAACGTACTTTTTCGTTCCTTTTGTACGCCCATGTATGCATCTCAATTATGGTGTAATTTCAGGAAGTCATGCATGCAGAGATTGCGGGTGGCATATAATTTTGGTTGCAAAGCTCTGGACAACCTGCCCTGGAGAGCGAGTGTTAGTAGCCACCAAGTTCAGTGTAAAATTCCTACCTTTGAGGCTCTGCTACGTAAATACAAGTACCTGTTTCTCGAAATATGCAGAAAATCTAACAACGTATGGTTACGTGCTTTGATGCAGTCAGATTGTTTGTACTCGTCACTATTGTTTGAACACTATAATCGCATTTTACTCTGTGATTGAGTGATCGAACTTTGCAGTGTCCATTTGATAGGTGGCGTGTCAAGCCACAACGCTTTCGCATTTTACCTAGACTAGACCAAGTTAGTAATTAGCGCCTTACTCCGCAGTAGTGCTGTAACAAGTGTTACGTGTTAGCTAACAATAATGTTAAGAATGTGTCTAACCCTATGGTTCTGTCTTCAATGCAGTTGCAAAAAGTGTCTGTAAACCTGTGATTCCGCCGCCTTCAATGCCTTGTACTACGTTCTGTTTTTATCAACCTGCGTTCTGCAGAGTGTGTGTGTTCATACTATGGACTTCGTGTCTGCTGATAAACACATAAATTAAATATAGGATTGGCGAAAGACCGTGGCGGTGATCTGGTCAACCAACCCCGTTTATCACTTTTTGACAAGTGTTGAGAAACAACTGTTGGAGATCAAATAAGCAGTGGCGGCTCGTGGTGAAATTGGCCGGGAGGGCTGCGAAATTTCATCTCTGGTTGAACATATGGGATTGTTGCCCTGGCTTTTTTATAATATAGTGGCGTTTCCAGTCACTCCAGCAGTCCTAAGCTTATCAAACTCGTAATCGTCAGTTGTCCTTATTGATACATAGAAAACATTCACTTCAGTTTAATGAAACCAAACCCTAAAGCGTAAATACGAACACAAAAGAATTAAACCGGTCCCATCAAAAGTATGGCGCATAACCAAACCACTGCCATCAAAGCTGCGAAGGCGAGAGTCGAACCAAACACCACTCGCACACTAAGCTTGGAACGTTCCGCTGGACTAATGAGGCGCTGTTGATAACAAGACAAAGCTTAGCATTTTATTCAAACCGTGTCATGGCAGCAGACCTGGGCCAGAGCCACTTTCTTTGAGCTGGTATTTCAATCATGTTCCTTCAAATGAAGTTTAAATTTTTCAAAAAATTTCGAACAGAAATTATGATTTTACACAAGATTTCTCGTTTTTTTGAACTGGATTGTTATGCTTTTCCAGTAAAGGTTTGTATCCTGAATCAGTTACAGCTGCAACGTTCACCTTACCAAAAAAATTAAAGGTCTACTCATAGTACTTGAATGCTTATAGGCTTGCCAGATTTCTTATGCAATTTTTCATATTTCAATGTTTTAAACCAGTCACATCTTGTGTTGTCCAAGAATGAGATCCACCAACTACTCCCATACATCTTCAAATGCCAACCCTAGAAAGCTCATCAGCTTAGCCTACAGTTGCAAGCTGCGCTGGTGCAGATAAACGAAGGGCTGTTTTTTCGCAGCCCGAGATTGGCGACCAGATTTGAATCCAATGCCGCCAAAGTACTAGTAAAAGCATTGTTAAACTTAATTATAAAATTCTATATCCACGAAATTCAGGCAGTAAAAAACAGTCAAGGTCATATTTCCTCCGTTTTTTCTTTAAAGATTCATCGTCAAAATATCAAAAACGCTTTGCGATAGGCGGATATACCACCATGTTTTTTGCAGCCAATTGTTTGGTTTCTTTCCTTTAGGGCTGTGCGGATGATAGCCCCGAAGTCGCCAAATTCATCTGCAAGTGAGCTGAAAACGTCATCGCATAAATGGTGTCGTTGGCAAGCAGCTAAACATTGGTTTTGTTGGATTCTTAGGAAACGTTGAGCCGAAATGGTGTCGGAAGTACCGAAAATGATTGTGTTGTGAAATTTTCGTAACTAAATCCAAACTTAAGGCGAGTTTGGCGGAATCTTTTGCCTTACATTTTTCAGGAAGGGCTGCAGCCCGTCTAGACGAGCCGCCCCTGCAAATAAGCATAATGAAAAGAAAACACAAAACGAATGAACGCAGAACATGGTGAAGAAAATGTACAGGTGAAAGCGCATGCATATGTACATAGATGAGTGGATCGAATTTAAGTGAAGGAAATTGGTGTGGTTAGAGTATTTTTAGCAACACAAAGAAATTAAAAAATAGTAATATAAAAAGTAAAAATCACTATATTTTCTTTTTGAAAACTACGAGTAAGCTATACGTTAAAATGTTTTGCTGAATTCTCTTATTATTATTTTCTTTGAACTTTTCAGAATTTGCTGGAAACATTTTATGAAGCAAGACTTTCGTTGCGCAATGTATCTTTTATTTTCATGCCCGAAAAAGGGGCATGAAAATTATACATTGCGCGGTATGCACGCTGTCAGATGTTTCCCCTGGTGATTTGAAATTGAAATGTTTTCGCAAGCTTTTGCGCTGACATTTCGAAGTCAAAAAGTTGCTTCTCCGAGAATTAATAAATTGTGCAGTCAGGAGAACCGCCATCCGCCCCACTGATGTTGCCAGTTTTGTACAATGAAGCATATCCAGTGACATTATTTTTCACTATGTGTTATCCTTCCCCAGTGGTTGGGCGGAAAAATTGATGCGACATAAGACTGGGGTCCGAAAATAAAATAGCCTCACAAATAGGGCTCCGGGTCCCAAAAATTTGGGAAACCCCGGCCTAGACAAGTAAATTATTTGGAAAAGCAACAAATCTTACAGTTTTTGCGCAATGTAACTCACGTCAGAAATTATATTATCAAGAACTTTTTTGTCCCCATTTTTGCAAAAAATCCTTTACAGTAAATGTTGCCTAACAATAATGTTCCACCCCCGCACTGTTCAAATACTGAACCAATTTGCAGAGTTTGATAAAACGTTACCCTGATTCACAAACTTTGAAAGGGAGCATTTCCTCCCTTTTTGCACAGTTTCTGATTAACCATGTTTGCTGATTGTAGGAACCCCTGTTGTTCGACTCTCTCTGCAGAATGACATTTACCGGTATCTAGCAATCCGTAGTAAAGGCAGTGTTTCAATCAAGAATGTCCTTCAGGACAGACGCCAGGTCCACAACCCTGATTCAAGATCGTACGTGGAGATTTTGGTAAAATGAATTTTGACGCTGCCAAGTATTGCATTCCCAGCTGGCGCTGAATAAGCGAGATTGTTAGCTCAGATTTCATGTAAGTATCTTTAGGAAAAGTCTAAAATGGCGCAAAAATACGACCTAGTAACAACTGACTTGCGAAGTTCTGTACAATACGACTGCGAGTGGGGTTCCCAAAAGTTTAGTAGCATATACGTCGGGAAACGTCACGCAATCAGGCGGCGTACTGGCCCTATAACAATGCGTCGTAAGCAGTTTCTTTTGGTAAATTCAAAACAATATCGATCGTGTAATCTAGACTGCGATCATGGCGTATTATCTGTAAAAATCTTTTCACTTTATTTACGATATTTCCGAGCAAAGACAATCATTTAAGAAAAGTAATAATACAAAAAAATTAAATAAAGCTTGAACAGAATGAACTGAAGATTCAGCTTTTTACGTTGGCAAAGACACAATATCTGTTTCGTGAAATAAACATTTTACAGGCCATCTGCTTTGTTCCATTTCAAAATTCCGTTGAAACGCAATTTCGTGCGAAACACTTAGGAATAACAGATATTATAGATATTCGGCGTAATGATCATTGTCGCCTGCCGGAAGCGACATTTCGCACAACGACAGTTAGATCTGTCGCCTTAGCTGGAGGAACCTTCTTCAAAGTGGGGGACCTAGGGCCGGGCTTGCAAAATCTGTCATACCCAAGTACGTGCCAATTTTTACTGTACCGGAACCATTGGCGTTATGGGTAAATAGCGCTCAGGGAATTTGGTCAATGTGACCCTTAACACGTATAAGTGTGAGTCACTGATGAAAATAACATGAGGATCGTCATGTTATGGAACGCTACTTTGATTGTACAGCAATTTATTAATTTTTGTAATTATTCGCCAGCGCCAAGAGATACTCTTGCACACCCCACGCTACGCAGTTGACCAGAACACGTACATGTAAGATTCTTATTTCTGGCTGCTTAATGTGTATCGTCCATTCAACGTACTACACAGACAAATGTAGTTTTCAAGAATAGAGGGACCAGTCCTCCCCCCAGTAAAACAGGGGCGAGTCAAGATACACCCACACTCTCTGCTGCTGCGTCTATGTCTGTCGCTTCGACAGAAGTAACGCCACGGCGAATCCCAACTTCATGACATACATTGTACGTTAGTACCAAATAAGCAGAAGTCAAGCAAAGAAAAATTAGAAAGCTCAAAAAACTATCTACCAGGTATGTTTTCTGGCTGACGCACTATTCACAGAAAACAATATATTGAAACAAAGTAAAGGTTGGCAAAGAAAAAAAACGATTTAAGTATATTTTTCACTAGATTTAGAAGTGGTCAACTAAACCATACTTTTGAAATGTTTTCAACATCCGAGGCGATATTTGCATACAAAGCCAAAGGCTTACTATTTTATTTGACTGCTCACAACGCAGTTGGAATCCGCAGCTTTGAAAACTGGAGATTGAAGAGCAACCTTCTAAGTAACACAGAAAAGCTGCTTGGTTCAAATTCAAAACAAAACCAATGCTGATGGAGGATCAAAACCACAGGTCAGCGATGAACGTTTATACCATACGGTCCCGTAGCCGTCAGGGATTATGTTTTCTACCTTAATGTATCTATAGCATCATATAAGCTGGTCCTGAATAGTATAAAACATTTATTACAGCTTATTGTAATTAGTAATTATGATCCCATTTGTGAGCAATAAATGCCGGGTGTACAACAACGTTTTAAGCACTACAATCGTCAGGAACACATCTGTACCAACTGTCAGAGGACAACGAACATATAGTCACAGTTATTGCAGGTCAGCAGTAAATTTGTTGCACTTAACTGAGAAACAATACTAAAAACTGGTCTAGCAACACAGTTCACTGAATGGTTTGAAACGCCTTCCTCTAGACATTTCTTAACATATGGTAAATCAATCGACTCTTGTCCAGTATTCATCATCAAACCACAATTACATCTCAAGTTGCCAAGGTGAATGTTGATATAGTTTGAATTGCACAGAGGACAAACAACAGACAAGTCGTTCTCTGTGCTTTCACCTTGAGCAATAGAATTGTTAAACGTAGCGTGCTCATAGTCTAAAAGAGTCTCTTTCTCCCACTGCAGCAATTCAAACTTAATTTCTTCCATAGTTTTAAGCACATCATCAAAATTCACTTCACATGAGAATGGTTCCGACTTAATACGGGTCCATTCTTGCTGCATCACCTCTTGCACATCATCACATTGCAGATTTCGAAATCTATTGTACATCTTTGATCTTCTTGTTTTCAAGTGCTCTGTACATCGTTCCTTATATAATTTCCGTAACGATGCAGACGGAGAACCAAGCTTGTACAATGACCATCGATGCGAAGCATGGCCTGAAGCCTTAATATCAGACATGATACTTACTGATTTTTAAATTACTTAGTTCTGCCAGTGTTGATAAATAACATCTGGTGAAGCTTGGTGCAATTACAAAAACATTGTCTAATCACTGCATAATGTAAACACATTGTTAGATGTTTACCACCTTCTGAACAGAATCAAATTTAGCTTCGACCTTGAAAAAAAACACACCAGTTTGCAATGAATTTCAAACCAAATAAAAAATCGCAAAACAATGCATAGATGTTTGCAGATGTGAAAATCTGTCAACTTTTCATTTGCCCAAATAAATTTTTAAAACTGCCACAATATGAGCAGTGTTGAAAAATGACAGGAAAAATAAGTTGGAAATGTGTCATAAAAGATTCAGAAAACTAACAGGGATTTCAAGCACACTAGCAAAAAGTGATTATGTAGTGTGTACAATGGAATGTTGATCAACAATCAGTCCCAAATAAATTTCAAAGCATTTTATAGCTTAAGACGCTAAACAAATATTGTTTTCAAGTGTTCTTGCCAGTGTTGTCACTTCTGATGTTTTGATGACACATCTGATGTTGACTAGGATATTGTTTTCCACATTTCTTCTCCTTTTTGGATGAAAATAAGTTAAATTCATGATTTTTAAGTTTCTTTATCAATCTTTTACCCTCATGTGTGTTTGGTTATCTTTCCAAACCGAAGAAACTCTTTGCTGCATTGAGAATAACATTTTATGTATTATAAGCAGCTTTTCAATTTAATATGATGATACTTCACTCTGTTTTGGATTCAGCAAGGGTCATCATGCTTCGTTAGGTATTGGAAATAGAAGCATTTTGCTTATATGAAATTGCAATGTATAAATCTATAAAATGTTATATGATGTTGGATAAAGCAACAATCTGATGTTAATGAGACTGACCCCAGTGGCAACACTGGTTCTTGCTGTTGCCCCACAGCAAGCTTATGGTGGATAGACAATGTGCTGCTACATATCTGCACCAAAGTCACTATTCTTTTAACACTACTGCATCGGTCCTGGAATGACTATGAGACACATCAGTGTTGTAAATAGAATTCATATCCCATATTGTAGGCTAATTACACACAATGTAATCTGTTATTTTGACATCACAAAGCCTGGCCTAAATGACAATATTAAGCAGCAAAAACATTATATAGCACCAGGCAAAAACAATTCAGTTTTGATGAATAGATAACAGCAACACTGACTGACTTCAGATGAAGCATTTGAATTTTTTGGAAATGGGTATCTGGGACCACACCTAAAATTTCATTATGGCCAAAATGAACCTAATCATCTGTTCGGTTTCACTATACTTGCTTTTATACTCCTAAGGGTTTTGCAGTGCAGAGATGAGTGGACTGTGAAATTTTTCAGTCCGAGTCCTATCCTGATTCACAAAAGTTGAATTGGATCCAGTCCTGATCCGCCCATATAAAAACATGTATTTTATTTTGTCTCATGAGGCAAAATAGACACAGAGGCAAAAGCACTGCTTAGCGGCAAAAGCACTGCTGTAGTTATTTGCCATTATGTGAACCCAATTGGTAGAATTGGTCAAGTGGCAAGGATGGATACACTTGCGTTAGTGCATGCTGGTCTCTGTCACATGGCCTAAAACACTGGACCTGGACCCAAAACCTAAATTGAAAAGCTAAACCCATAACTTAAACCCAAAACTTTAACTCCATAACTTAAAACTAAAAACTTAAACCCAAAAGCTAAACAACACCCTAAAACTAAACCCTAAACCTAAACCTGAATCTTTTCCAAGAGTACATAAAAAATCTCCCATCGAAGGTATGATCTTTACCAGATAAGTCAAAGCAAAGGGTGAGAGCAGAACTACTGAACACATGCGCAGCAGGCATAGACACTAACACCTTGACTACGTTCACCTTGTTGCTAGTATTACAAACTCAACACTTACACTATATGTGGAGTCTGGACAAAGTTGGATGCACTGCAAAATCGTCCCAGCAGAGCTTTTGCCATTGATGGCAAAATATATATTACCATTTAACCAATCCGCAAAATCACATCACAAGTTACATGCTCGATGTGGTTAGAATAATCACATCAAAATAACAAATTTTCTCAGTCCGATCCAGTTCTGATCCAACAATTTAAAAAAAAATTGCAGTCCGATCTAGTCCTGATCCAGCCAAAATTGGCTTCAGTCCTGATCCGTGCTCATCTCTGTTGCAGTGTCATGAGCAATGTTCCCTCTAAGCTGCGCACCTACGCGGCCGCAAAGCTGCTAAGATACCTCTGCGTGAGTTGCAACAATGCTTAGTGCAGTCTACACCACTTGCTAACTGCCCGCTGTAGCAGATTTAATAACTTCTGCTAAGTAAAATTGTGATTCAGAACATTGGTCATGAGCGGTCAGTCATGTCCATCTCTGTTTGCTTGTTCCAGCCAAATACTTTTGTATAGAATGCTACATTGCTGGCAAGACAATGGCAACATGTGTGCTCAGCGAAAGAATCGTGCTGGCACCAGAGATGATCGGATAGTGGATTTTCACTATCCGATCCTAACCTGTTTTCGAAAAATGATATCCGTATCTGATCCGAATCCTGTTTTGGTTGAAATCATACTATCCGTATCCGAAAACTATCCGAAAGTGTATTGTGATGCACAACATATATTTTGTGCTGTGCCTATTTTGCCTTGTTAGGCAGAATAACTACTGGAGCTATTTTGCCTTTAGCTAAACACAATTGGTTGAATTAGTCACATGATAAGTTTGGAATGCATGTCTTGCATAATTGACCTTGACATCTGTAACACAGCTCAGTCCCATGCATGGATGATGGTTGTTATCATTTCAGGGCTGGCAAGCAGTTAGCAGCTTCTTGTTTGCATTAAGTTAACTGTCGGATAAACCCTAACTCTAAACCCTGAATCCCTAAACCTAAACCTAAACCTTGACCATAAGCCCTGATCCTAAACCCTACGCTAACCCAACCAATTGTCTCTGCGTATCTGCATATTGTACTTGTCAAATGATCACTTCAACCTATTATCTTCGAATGAAGGCAAAATAGTCCCAGCACAGGTTTTGCTTCTTGTAGCAGAATAGCACTATCTGAATGTGTTGTGCCACTTTGGGCCCTGTCGTCATGCTTAGAAACAGAAAGTTTGACATATCTTGCAAACTTGACATATCGCGTAACCTAAGTACTTTTCAGAGTCATATGCATTAAAGAGCAAGCTGAAGTTTTGTCACACAGTTCCGTTGCCACGGGGAGGCTTTGGTGGGTTTAGCCCCTCCGATACAAAGCTCCAAACCCCCAAGATTTACTAGTGATGGTTCTGTTGCCACCCCAAGCTTTTCATCAGCCATTTCTTTGGTAACAATGGTTTGATTTTAACAACATCCGTGAGTTCACATTCATAATTTCATTTATTAATCCTACCCATGGTTGCATTTTAGCCAAACCTAACTACATAGCAATGCTAGTCTACAAACCAAAACAGCATTCAAGAAAATACACTGGCTTTCGTTTATATTGGAATGACTGACCAAAAATTCAGTCTAACAAGTCAATGTCACCAAACAACAATTTTGCATATCATGTTTAAGAAAAAAAGGTATCTGGCCTGGTATCATCCAACCACCAGCCAATGCAGGCTAATGTAGAACAGGCGTGAAAACTGCAAGGCCTGGTGTAGAATACAGACCACATTAAAAGAGCTAGGGTGCTCTAGCTAGTCTAGACCAATGCTCTTCAACATTTTTTGTTACAGTGCACCCTTAAAGATGTTTTAACAAACTCATGCACCCTATTTACTTAAACACTTCTATTTGAATAAGGTTTTGTAGGCTTGTTTATAAATATTGAAACTGTGTGCTCTGATGCTGTTAAGAAGCAAGATGGCAACACCTGCTACAAAGAATGATGTAAAGAACATTTCGGATAAGCTTGACAAGATATCTAAGCCTCTTGTTGATAACAGCACCTCTCTGCTTCAGTTAACTGAAGAAATCAAAGAGCTTAGGAGTCAACAATTCTTGTCTGAACAATATGATGACACGAAGCAGAGGCTACATTCCAAAGATGAAGAAGTCAAGGTTTTGCAGGCTGAAAACCAGGACCTCAAACTGCATGTCTGCAAACTTGAGGTGTGACGAGCCAGACTCACGAGGAAGTTAACGACCTTGAACAGTATGGCCGTCGAGAATGCCTTGAGTTTCAAGGACTGGCCTGGAATAAGAATAAGAACACTGACGATCTAGTTCTCCGTGTCTCAAAAATGGTTGGGGTGGACTTGAAAGCGGAAGAGATTAGTGTCTCCCACAGACTGTCTCCTGCCACAGATAAAAACCCGCAACCTGCCATCATTGCGAGGTTCTGCTCCAGGAAGACTAGAGATGCTGTATTCAGCCAAAGACATCAGCTGCGATCTCACAACATGGCCCACCCTAAAGGACGCATATTTATTAACGAAAGCCTGACCAAGATCAACCGACAACGCTTCAACCTCTGCCTGCAATTCAAGAAAAAGAAGAATATCAAGTTCATATGGACCAAACATGGAATGACCTATCTACATGATTCTGAAGGAGCTAAAGAAATGGCAATAAAAACTGAAGATGACTTGGTAAAGCATGGCATTGTTAAGTCTTGATTTTTTTCTAATAGATAAATGTTTTTGAACTAACTTAGAAATAATCTAAATAAACATGGATGTCTGCCCTAAATGCCAAAAAGCATTAAATTGTAGCTCAAAAGCTATTTATTGTGATATCTGTAATAATTGGCTTCATCTTAAATGCTCCAATGTAAGCAACATCCAATTTGCTGAGCTGGCTTCAAGCTCAGCACCATACTACTGCCATGCTTGTATATCAAACGCCCTGCCCATTAATGCAGTGATAAACACAAATGATGTAAAAACAGACTACTTAGGATTAG